>Ga0272443_10000456_pt1 | contig 75813 bp, 62 predicted proteins | sample SSMAcet12_FD_193581 | JGI IMG/M metagenome (GOLD analysis project Ga0272443, IMG submission 193581) | Marine sediment archaeal communities from Little Sippewissett salt marsh, Falmouth, MA, United States - SSM-Acet-12 | ecosystem: Environmental > Aquatic > Marine > Wetlands > Sediment ...
GAAGCCGACCGGGTCGGAGCCTATGACAACAAATCACTGGAGCTTCTCAATGCCTTTGCCAGCCACGCCGGAATTTCGATCGAGCGAGCCATGCTTCATGAAAGTATGATAAAAAATCAGCGGCTGGAGGAACAACTCAATATCGCACGCCAGATTCAGTTGACTTTTATTCCCAAAAAGGACCCGGTGATGACCGGTTATGATATATCGGGTATTAATATTCCCTCGGGCGAGGTCGGCGGCGACTATTTCGATTTTATCAGTATAATCGACCATCAAACCGGAATTGCCATCGCCGATGTCTCCGGCAAGGGTATTCCGGCGGCGCTTCTGATGGCCTCGTTCCGGGCCTCGCTGATCGCTGAGATAAGAAACAACTACGCCATAAGGACTATTTGCACCAAAGTCAATTCGCTGATGTATGAATCGGTGGAGGGCGGGAATTTTGTAACCGCTTTCTACGGCGTCCTCGACTCGAAAAACAATATATTTACCTTCTCCAACTGCGGACACAACCGACCCATTCTCCTGCGCAGTGACGGCTCCATCGAATATCTCGCCGAGGGCGGTCTGGCGATGGGGGTGATGCTGGATATCATATATGAAGAGCGGCCGATTTTCCTGCAATCGGGTGATATTATTGTATTCTATACCGACGGTGTCACCGAGGTTAATAGCAAGGCGGGCGAGGAATTCGGCGAAGAACATCTTATCGAATCGCTTCTGGAGGTAAAACACCTTCCGGCGCAGGAAATTCATAAGGAAATTTACAAAAAGATCACGGCTTTTGCCGCACCCGACCACAATTATGACGATCTGACCATGATTATACTGAAGAAGCTGTAAAACCCCGATTCTGTCGAATTTCTTGTATGAAATCCATTATTCGATACAATTAAACCGGGTGGACAAAAAATCAATCTGAAATAAAAATTGACAGGCCTGCCGATTTGGGTTAAGTTATATAAAAATCACAAAAATAACACCGGAGGAATAATGAAAAAAATATTTATCCCCATTTTCGCCCTCTTGCTGGTATTATTCGTCGCCTGCAGTGATAGCGATGATAACGGCACCAATGGCAACGAAGAACCCGAAGTCGTCCGCGTGGTTGCCGATACTCTGGCACAGCCGTCCACCAGCGATGTCAACGTCGGCTGGGCAGGTGTCGATTCGACCGAGGTGGAAATCGGCGGCTCGCAGACCTATGGCGTCAATCCCAACCTGAGCAACCAGGATGTGATCCTCAGCGCGGTTGTCCGCGACAACACGCTTTATCTTCGCGCCAAATGGCACGATGCCACGGCTAATATCTGGGGCAATTATCTCAGAAACCTGAATGATGACGGAACCGGTAATTTCGAACAGAATGTTTTTGAAGGCGAGGACATGTTTTTTGTCCTGTTCGGAGGCGCGAATAACGGTACCGAAAGAGCCGACTGCGCCACCATGTGCCATGTTACCGAGCATCACACCACCGGCGGCGGCAATGCCGATGTCTGGAAATGGATGGCTACCCGGACAGCACCCGGCCTTTTGGCCGAGGATGAATTCTGGGGCGCTTCCGGACGTGACCTCGATGCAATCCAGGTAAATACTTATGTTTACCGCACCAACTGGGACGGTAATTTCAGTCAGCCGAAATGGATGCACTCGACCGGCACCGCATACACCGAACCTTACCTGTATCTATCGGATACCGCCAATGAATATATGCCGCTCGGCTGGACATATAATGCCCGCATACCCGGTTATGGTATCGACGGCGGCATACACGACGCGCTGAGCCGGACTATGAGCAGCCGCTGGGATGTGATTGCCATATCCGAGTTCGACAGCACCGGCGCCGATATGTCGGCATGGACATGGACCGTCGTCTTCGCCCGCGCCCTTAACACCGGCCATGCTGACGATATCGATCTGTCCGCCATGGATTCGGTGCAGGTGACAATTGCCGCCACCCATAATGATCCGGAAAGTTCGACACCGGCACATTCCGGTTCGGAACCGTTCTGGCTGATTTTGAATCCGTAATTTTATTGATTAACGACGAATGAATTATAAGGCCGGTCCCTATGGGGCCGGCTTCTTTTCGTACGTATCGGAAAAAGAGTGATCGACTCCGTCTTTGTCTATATAAATAACATCAAGTCCACGGTTAAAAAAATCACCGGCTATTTCCAGCGGGGGATAAGTCGATCGGAACCAGAAAACATGATCGTCCATCGGGACAATAAATGTGCCCGGCATTTTTTTGTCCTGACGAAGTGAGCTGTTTACATAGAATTCGTTTCGGGGGAACAAGAACATAGACGGTCGAACCGAGATATAGGCGACTTTTCTTTTCTCGAGATATTCCCAGTCGGCCCGCTTCTGGTGGGCCATCAGCTTGTCGAACGGCAGGAGCTTATCCGGTATATCGGGCAGTTTGCGGTGGGCGATATGCTCATCGGTCAAACCCAGATAGTCGATTGTCGTCAGGTTGGTGTAATACGGTATCGCCCCGACACACCACAGCGAGACTATCTCATCCCGGTCGATATATCCCCGGTCGATAAATCGATTGAGCAGTTTTGCCTGCGGTATGAATACCTGATCCAGCGCCATTTTGTGCTCCTCCTGCCGGATACAGACGAAATTTTTGGCCAGCCGCGCATGGAGCTTATCCGAAATATCCAGGTAGGTCCTTAAACCGGGAATCGCCTGCAATGCAAAACTGTCGGCCCGGGCCGCCTCGATAGCAATGGCGGAGTCATATTTTTCAGGGAAATTATCATGCGACAGCCTGCCGGTGGATGTATATAGCAGTAGCGCGATTATGACATAAAGCGGAGCGGCATATTTAAGACTGGTCAACTGTCGCGCCGATATAACCTGCCACACCGCCCGCAATCCCTCCTGGATACTGATTGCCAGCACCGGAAGAATAACATCGAACGGCCGGAACTCGAAATGATCCCCGCCGAGATAGGCAATATATACGACATATAAAATAAATGGAATACGAAGATCTATCAGTGTCCGGAATCGTTCGCGGTCGTACTTTTTCGACAGAAGAAAAAGACAGGCGGGAAGCAGGAGATACAGGCCGTATTCGTGAATGAAAAAAAGTATATACAGCAGCCCCGTGCCGAACCAGGCGCCGGTTACTTTGGCATAAAATGTGTTTGGAAACGGATACCCGTAATATATGAGCCTGAAAATAAAATGCGCACCGACAATCAAAATGAAAACAAACGAGGCCCTTAAAATATCTTTTTGACTCAATCGGTTTTTGTAATTGATTATAAGCTGATAGCCGAAAAACAACCCGAATATAAATATCCCCTCCGGTCTGGTAAGAGCCGCCAGGGCAAAGAACACTGCCGCCGGTTTAAAACCGCCGCGAAAATTTCCGCCGGTTCTGACGGTGCAGATTATACCCATAAATATCAACAGCGAAAACAGTTTCGTCTCCAGCCCGCCCGTGGACCATACGGCGTAGGTGCGGTTGAGAGCCAGAAAAAGCGGCGCGATGAGAATGAAAAAGTCGTATTTCTCCCGGGCGAATACTTTTTGATTGAAATAAAAGACAAGTCCGAACAGAATAAGCGAGCAACCAATACTCAAAATCGAAGCCATTATTTCGGGCGCGATCCCGAGCATGTAGAAGAGCGCCAGCAGGATAACCCATAGAAAATTGGTGTAACCCTCGACCCGTTCCCCCGCGTTGAATACCGGACCCAATCCGTCGGCTATATTATGCGCATAGCGGAAGCTGATAAAAGCGTCATCGGTGAGAAAACTGTACTGAAATATATGAAAAATGAGAATTGCAAATATCAGGATCGTGGCGGCTGTAAAAAGGGCTTTTTTTGTATTCATAACTGGCTGCTTGTTTATCGAAATATAACAGTATCGACAGCGCTGACAACAACTTTTTGATTCTTTTGGGTATCCTCCCTTGCAATGACGTTCCTGAAATTATATATTTACAACAAGTTATCATTACGATCCAATAATAAAATACGGGAGTAATATATGGCCCTTAGAACTTACGAGGAATATATAGAGTCGCTGAAAAAAATGCGGCCGAACATCTATAAGTTCGATGAGCTTATCGAGGATGTTACCACACATCCCGCCACGAAAAACACGGTGGAAGGGCACAGCAAAACATTCAAAATGCTGTCCGATCCGGAGGAAAAGGAAATCCTGACGACGACATCGCACCTGACCGGAGAACCGATCAGTCGATACCTGTCGATAATCCGGTCGCCCGAGGATATGTATGCCAACAGCCGGATGAAACGGCACATGTACCATCTTACCGGAACATGCACCGGCGGGCGCTGTGCCGGGTGGAATGCCATCAATTCGATGTTTATCACCACCTATGAGATGGATGAGAAACTCGGGACCAGTTATCACCCCAAACTGCTGGCCTGGCTGAAAGATGCCCAGAGCCGCGATATCACCATCTCCGGCGCGCTGACCGATCCCAAGGGTGACCGCACCAAACCGCCGTCGATGCAGGAAGATCCTGATATGAACCTGCGTATCGTCGAAAAGCGTGATGACGGTATTGTCGTCCGCGGCGCCAAAGTGATGATCTGCGGCGTGGCCGCCGCCAACGAAATTTTTATACTGCCCGGTTCGGGTTATCGCGAGGCCGATAAGGACTACGCCGTCTCTTTCGTAATCCCCCGCGATATCGAGAACCTGACTATCGTCGAAGCCCGCCACCCGAGCGACATGCGCGAATACGAAGACGGTTTCGATATCCCGGTCAAAGAAGGCGGCATAACCCAGGCATTCCTGCTTTTCGAGGATGTCTTTATTCCCAACGAGCGTGTCTTTATGGCCGGTGAATTCGAATTTTCGCTCAACGCCGTGAAATATTTTATCGCGCCGTACCGGGCCGCTATCGGCGGATGCGTCGCCGGGCAGGGCGATATCAAAATCGGCGCCGCCATCCTGACGGCGCGGGCCAACGGCCTGCATTCGAAAGTGTTCAGCGATAAAATAACGCAGATGCATATCAACAACGAGACGACGTACGGGATGGGACTCGCCGCCGCCGCCATGGGTAAAAAACACAAATGCGGAGCCTGGATGCCCGATACCCTGCTGGCCAATGTGAACAAGGTGCATGTGGCGACACTGCCCTACGAAACATCACGGATAGCGCAGGATATCGCCGGCGGTATCGGCGAAACCGGATGCATGCCGTCATACAAGGATTTCAATTCCGAGAAATACGGCAAGCTGATTCAGAAGTATATGAAGGCGAAATACTCCGCCGACACACGCACCCGCGCCGCCCGACTGGTCGAATGGACCACCATCGGGGCAGGTGTTCCCGGATGCATGCACGGTGGCGGCTCGCCCGACGGCGCCAAGCTGTTTATCAAGGCACTTGGCGGTCTGGAGAAAAAAGTCGAAATGGCCAAAAAACTGGCCGGGATCAGCGAAGAGGTCAAAGACCCCGAAAAGAATAAGAAATAACTGATCCCTTTAATCGATATTGGTTATCATTAGGCGGCGCTTACAAAGCGCCGCCTTTCTTAGTGTTTTAATTAAAAAAAGAAAAAACGGTAGGGATTGACATTATATACTTGACAAATATAGACGTAATTGTTATTTTTATTAAGTCAATGGTATAATATCTCGGCTGAAATTACCATACACCGCCATAGAATATAAGGTTAAGTTGTAAGCTCTTTGAAAGTAATTATCTTAGCCAGACGATAAAATGACTCCTGATTTACTACCCGATTATCCTCGATCTAACCGGGTGTGCGGAGTGTTTTTTCACGGGGAAGAGGTATTTTTTGAGACTCGGTAAGAGACTGAGCATCTTACGATTTCATTGCCGGACAACTGGATTAAACAACACCGACTGGATCAGCCGAATAGCCGGCGGAGCCGAAGATTTTATATATGCCGGTATTTCCGCCGTATTGTTGCTTCTGATAAATTTATCAGATGCTTACTGGTTTCTTTGTTTTGTGGCACTGATGCCGCTCATAATCCGGCTTTCGAGAGCATCGGTAGTCTCCTCGATTCGCACCGGCCTCCTGTTCGGAATATCGTATCTGCTGACTCTTTCGATTAACTCACTGTTTGTTACCCTGTGGCCGACAATTCTGGGGATTTGCCTCGGCTGTTTATTAATTTCGTTTCTGACCGGTATTGTCGGCTGGATACGCAAACGATATGGTTTCAACCCCATCCTGACAGCGGTAATTCTGGTCGTAATCGAGCTGGGTTTGATACAGATCGGCCTTGTCGAGAGCCTGCTGGGTGAGGTCCACCTGTCTCTGCCGATTTTCGGGGCCGTTTCGACCCTGTTTGGATTTGTTATTGTCTCATTTATAATAGTCCTGACCAACTCCTTGTTGCTGGCGGCGATAACAAAAATCGTCGGGTATGTAAATAAAGATGACAGAAAATATCCCGAAAACGTTAATGCCCGGTGGTTCTCGATCGATAAATCGGGCTATTCGGAAGTCCTCAATCTTGTTCCCGATAGCCGCGGCCCTCCATCGAATTCCATTGATATTGTTTAATTAATCATTTCCGGAGCAATAAAACTCATCGCACAGAAAAGTTTTATATCCGGAAAGTACACCTATTAAATCTTTTGGAGCAAACAATGAAAAAACTGATGATATTTTTCATCGCCATTTTCTTTATCATGTCGATGTCGGCCTACGCGGGCGGTCGGGGAGTGCAGGCATTTGGTGATGTATATTATATGGTTATTGATTCGAATAGTGTCGGCACTATTGGGACTCCGGCCACAAATCCGGGTGCCTGGATCGCAGGCGATAACCCGAATGTCAATATTAATCCCGGCGAAGCTTTGTGTATTGCGGTTCAAAATGGTTCCGTTCCCACTCAGGCTACCGACATGATTCTGGAATTAACAGGTACCGATCTGGATGATCTTGAATTGCGTCAATTTTACGGCGATCCGCTCGGTGTCGCATCGCTGATGGGTGCGCCCAATATCGGTAATAATTTCTGTATGTATCCGTTGCGTTTTGTCCCGCAGCCGGAGTGGCATATTATAATTTTGATAAATATCGATGGTGTGGTGGTTGTCGTTGAAGTTATAATCGCCAAACCCCATTGCTATGTGCCGTCGCTGACTACCTATGGTATCGCCGCGCTGGCACTGCTTCTGATTGCCTCCTCTGTTTTCGTTATTTATCGCCGCCGCAAAGCGGTAACAGCATAAACAAAAGCGACGTTATAAATAACGCCGCTTTTGCCCTGAAGACGCCGGGTTAACACCCGGCGTCCCGCTATTAGGGTAATATTTTTAATCAACAAATCATTTAAGAGGTTTCACAATTATCCTGTCGTTTTTGTGTGTGGCCAGACTCACCAGCCAGACCGCCAGCAGGGCAAATATAAACGAGGGCGCCATCTCGAACAGCAGATTATGCAACGCATCCGTAAAATGCCAGATAATCGTCGTCAATGTTCCGACAATCATCCCGGCCAGAACACCCTCCTTGGTCGTTTTGTGCCACCATAATGTCAGCAAAAGAGCCGGACCGAAAGCCGAACCGAGCCCCGACCAGGCCAGCCCGACCATCTTAAATACGAATTCCTCTGAGAAATACGCTACCGCAAAAGCGATCGCGCCGACCAGAAATGTGATCAGCCGCGAAACCGTGACCAGTTTTCTCTCCGATGCCTTTTTGTCCAGATAATTTCGATAAATATCTTCGGCAACAGCCGATGTCGCCACCAGCAACTGGCTGTCGGCGGTGGACATCATCGCCGCGATAGCGCCGGATATAAGTATGCCGGCCAGCCAGCCGGGGAGAAGCATATTGGCCAGTATCGGCATTACCTTCTCCTTGTCGAAACCCTCCGCACCGGTAATTTCCGGGCCGATAATAACCAGCGCGAACAGCCCGATAAACATCGCTCCCCAGAAAGCCAGCACCGCCCACGAAATCCCGATAACCGCCCCCTTGCGAAGCTGATCCGGCTCCTTGACGGCCATGAACCGAGCCAGGAGATGCGGCTGACCCATATAACCGAAACCCCACGACAACCCGGTGATGATCGATAACAGTGCCAGTATCCCGGTGTTGCCGCCCAGAATCGAAAGATGATCGGGACTGCTTCCGGCAATAGCGGCCATCATTTTATCCCAGCCGCCGAAATCGGCGATGGCAATAATCGGTAGAAGCAACAGCGTGAATACCATCAGCAACGACTGTACAAAATCGGTCCAGGCCACGGCGGTGAAACCGCCCATAATCGTATAAAACAGAATTATCACCGCGCCGATAACCATCCCCCAGAATTCGGGTATGCCGAATGATACATTGAGAACCTTCCCGGCCCCGATAAACTGCGCGCAAACATAAAAAGTGAAAAAGAAAACGATGACGAGCGTTCCGAATGTCCTGATCGTCTTGGTCGTGTCGTCATACTTGTTTTCGAAATACTCCGGGATGGTCAAGGCATAATTGGCCTCGGATTCCACCCTCAGCCGCCGCGCAATGAACATCCATGAAAATAAGATGCCCGAGGTACAGCCGATCACCACCCACAGTTCCGACAGACCCGACGCAAAAACCACACCGGGCAACCCCAGCAGGAGCCAGGCCGATTCTCCCGAGGCCCGCTCCGAAAAAGTCACCACCCATATTCCCAGCCGGCGACCCGCCAGAACATAGTCGGCGATTGTCTTATTAAACCGAAATGTCAGAAAACCGACGGTCAGCAGGATGACCAGGTAGACAATAAAACCGATCAATACGGCGCTCATTCTACTTCCTCCCTGCCCGTCACCACATAGTACACCACACCGATTATGACGAGCAACACGGGGGGTACAAACAACCAGAAATATGTCCAGAAACTCATATTACTTCTTATGACCTCTATTTTGATTGAAAACTATAACCGAGTCATGGCTGTCAATTGTAAATCGCTTCCTCTTCAGTCGTATCATAACCTTCCCTGAATTTCCTTATAATTGCATAAGCGTATGTCTGTCCGGTGGCTACGATCGAGATAATATAGCCCCATATCGTTAAAAATACCAGGAAAAGAGAAAAGGCCGTTACATATGAAAAAATATCGCCGTTAATTGTCGATCCGGCAAGCGTCGATACGTCGATACCGAAATTTGCTCCGGGGATAAGATTGAACGTAAATTCGACCGGGATGCTTTTGAGCGGAAGGTGACTCAGTCCCGAACTTATCATGATATCAGTTTTCTCGCCGCCGCCGAGACCGGTGATAAATTTCATGAACCATAATCCCCCGAAACAGAAACAGGCAAATATAAATCCGGCTATTTTGGCGCAGATAAATGAGTATAGCGTATAGATGATCCATCGCACCGGCTGCCTGATTATCGTCGAGAAGGTTCCCAGTATCGAATTGAATGTCTCGCCGGCGCGGTCGGCGGCGACCGCCGGGGGCATAAGCAATATACCGGCCATCAAAACAAAAATCACCACCAGCGTCATAAGCGAAATTATAAAATTGGGAAAGAAAAACATGACCGAATAAAGCAGGTCGCCGAGATACGGAATCCGTGCTATCAAACCGGTGGCGGCCCCGAGCAATATAATAAACAGGACAAACAGGACGATAGTCAGAAACGACATGAATAGCTGTTTCGCCCTGCTCCTCGAAAATTTCAACGCCTGCAATATGGTACAGAACGGGTTGCCCCGGAAATTTTCCAGATCCATAACGGCAACCGCGCTCATTCCGGAAAGAACCGAAAAAAGAGAAAGAAAAACTCCGACATAATAAAATATTTCACCGATTGTGGAATTCAATGGAAGTTCCGAGAGAGGCAAAAGGCCGCAGTTCGCAAAAATTCCGGTAATCGAATAACCTTCGATAATCAGCGCCAGGTAAGAAAAAATACCGTAGATAATCAGACCGGCCAGAAGGGACAGCGAGGTAACGAATATTTTTTTTGCCTTCAGCGCCGCACCCGGAACCGAGAGTATATCGCTATAATTATATTGGAGACCGTCTTTCACAATAGGAATTTGAACAATCTGTACTATTATGTCAAGCTATAAATTGGTTTAGATTTTCGTTTTTACTCCGATAAAAATAACAGGGGAGAAAATGGTGAAAACCGATTTAAAAAATCTGAAAGTTCTTTTCTGCCGATACAAGGTTAATTTAATTATAAATACATACCTGATTCTAACGACCGCCCTGATAATCACAGGCGGTATTTTTTTGCTCGCCACGGCCCTGAATATCGAACCGCTCCCAGCATTGTTGATCTCGATTTTTTCCGGACTGGCACTGATGATTTACCCGGTGAAAATTATCGCTCGTAATTTCTCGCGCCCCCGAAAAGACATCATGAAATGCATTGAACAACTGGGTGAGGGCCGGCCGGCCGAACCGCTGAATATCGAGCAGGAGGAAATCTTCGTCGATATCGCCGAGTCGGTCAATATGGCGGGAGAGAAGCTGTCGGACAAACTCCAGTCGATAATCAGGAACACCAACCGCCTGTCGCAGGTGGAGGAAGAACTTTCGTCTCTTTTCAGACCGCGAAATGCAACCGACAAGTACACCCGGGATCTTGTCTGCCGTCTCAAAATCTGCACCAGCCGCCTTAAAAACGACCTTGATGATTTTTGCAGGGATGATAAGCGAAAATGTGAACAGGTCGACCGTTAAGGCTCGATCGCCTTATTTTTTCAGATCAGTATAAATGAGGGCTCCGTGTTGACCGCAGACAAATACGCGCTGTCCCACCCTGTGAATGGCATACAGGATCGATCCCGTGGCGCTCGCCTCCGGTATCCAGTTTCGCCCGGCATCGTCGGTGTACAAGATTTCACCGCCGCTGCCGACAATGTAGGCGCGTTTCGAGTCGAGCATCAGGACGTCGAAAAACGATGCGGTGTCGCTTAATATTTCCGACATCTCCCAGCTTCGACCGCGGTCGGATGACAGCGCCAGCAAACCGCTGCTTCCGACGATAATACCATTGTTGTCGCGGATCGCTCCCGCCATCGGCAATTTGCCTGTTTTCAAAGCGGCCGTGTCCCAGTTCAGGCCGTTGTCGGAGGAAGTGAAAATCATGCCATATCCCACAAGCATAATAATATTCTGCGGTGAGATATCGACATACTTCATTTTGCGGCCCATTGTTCCCTCGAGAACCCATGTTTCGCCGCCGTCGGTTGTCTTCAGCACAACGCCGCTGTCGGTCGTATTTTTTCCGTAACCCGCCCCGACCAGGTAGCCGTTCAGCGAATCGCTGAATGCCAGATGCGTGAATCTTATATCGAGATCATATGTAAGACTGTCCCAGTTTTGGCCGTAGTCATGCGTTTTAAGTATTTTGCCGTTGCTCCCGACGGCAAATCCGGCCGAGCCGCCGGCCCGGAAATATATATCATAAAGGTCCGATCTATATTTCTCTCTTTCTACCATAACCGTGCTGTCTGTCAGTTTTACCGAAACGATCATACCCCTCTTTGTCACCAGGAAACCATGGTTTTCATCGATAAAATGAAGCCCCGTAAAATCGTCCCTGATATCGAGCGGAACCTGGCGCCAGTGGGTTTGCGAGGCGATATTGACCGAAATCAACATTAAAAGCAGTAAAGGACAGATTATTTTCATGGCGAAGTTGTATAACCTCATAATTATATTTATTGAAAACGCATCTTTTTTATGATATGTTTATACAATTAAACGGACATTTATGGATGAAGTCAAATTGAATAATGATGGAAAAATAATTGAACTGGCCGAAGTGGCCTATTCGGGGACCGGCCGGCATAAAATTTTCGACAACCTGAACCTGTCGCTCAACTACGGACAATCGGCGGTGATAAAGGGGCCGACCGGGGCCGGGAAAACGACATTGAGCGAAATTATTATCGGTCTCAGGAAACCGGATTCCGGGACGGTGATGGTTTTTGGCCAAAATATATTTGATCGCAACGAACGATTTCTCAAACTCGCCCGGCGAAAAATCGGCGGGGTCGGGGGGATTTTCCGGCCCATTGAATATCAGACGGTTTATGAAAATCTGCAGTATCCATTGATCCTGAGAGGCGACGGTTCCTCGAAACGCAGGACCAAAATCACCGATATTTTGAATCAACTCCATCTGTTCACCAAAAAGAATGAAATTGCCGCCAATCTTTCGCGCGGCGAGCAGGTGCTATTGCTTCTGGGACGGGCGATTGTCGCCGATCAACCGTTGATATTAATCGACGAACCGCTGGCCGGGCTCGATCCGGAAATGTCCGGAGTGGTGGCGGAACTGCTTAAACGTCTGAATGTCGCCGGTCACAGTCTAATTGTCCTGACCGGAGGCCGAACCGGGGTGAGTCTGCCGGATGCCGCCGAATATTGCATCGTTGACGGGAAGTTAAAATGAATAAAATATTTTACTTAATAAAAAAGCCACTGGCCAATATAATCGGACGGCCGCTTTCGGCGCTGACCTCATTGCTGTCGCTTCTGTTGCTGATGCTCATGTTCGATCTGGTCTGGATATCCTCGCTGACCGTCGATAACTATCTGGAAAATATTACCACCGATATCGATATGGAAATATATCTTGATGATTCCCTGCCCGATTCGACCGTTGCGGTCGTTATGGAGGCTGTTACCGCGCCGGATGGTATCGCCAAGGCCGTTTATATTTCCAGAGAGGATGCCCGTGATAAGCTCCATTCGCTGATGGGCACCGATCTTCTGGCCGGATTCGGTGAAAATCCTCTGCCAAGATCGATAATTGTCACGTTCATTCCCGAATATCTGAACAGCTCCTATCTGGCCGAACTGACATCGAGTCTGGAGAGACTTCAGGGAGTCTCGGAGATATATTACCCCGGCGACTGGCTCGAGAAAATAGAGGGTACCCACAGCCTGTTGCTGAAAATCGTTATTTTTCTTGGAATTGTCATATCGCTGGCGGTGGTGTTGAATCTTCTTTACACGATCCGTCTTTCGGCCCGCTCACGGGGGCAGGAATTGATACAGCATCGACTGCTCGGGGCCGGAAAGATATTCCTTTCTTTCCCGTATATTGTCGAAGGCATAATTTATTCACTGGCGGCCGCGGCCGCGGGATGGCTGATTATTTATTATGCTTCGATGCGACTCACTTTCACCAGTATCGAAATCGTGTTCCCGGCTCGCCTCGAGATTATCTATTTCTGTCTGACCGCATTGCTGGTCGGATTGGCGGGCGGCTATATAGGCATAAGGCGTTCATTGCGATGAAAAAAAACACCGGTGTATATTCAGCTTTATTTCTCCCGGCAATAATCATGTTGCTGGCCCTTTATAATATTGCCGGCGCCGGTGATATCCATGAGCAGAAACAGGAACTGCAGAAAATCAAACAGGAGCTGGAGGATTCGAGACGCAACCTCGATTCCCTTAAAAATGTCGAAAAAAGTGTCCTGAAAGATATTTCCGATTACGAGCAGCGTGCGTCGATGAATAAAACGGTGCTGAATCGCCTGAACAACCAGCTTGGCTCGTTGCGCAAAAATATCAAAAAGTCAAAAGGACAGCTTGATGCTTCCGAGGAACATTTTGAATCTTCGCGAAATCGTTACCTGAGCAACATCAGGTATTACTATTCCGGGATTCAACCCGAGGGCCCGGTGCTGGCCGACGAAATCAGGAAAGAAAAAGACGCCTATAAAAAACGCGTTTATTTAAGGGCGCTGGCGGCCTATGACAAGGAGGAACTGACGCTGGCCTCGGATTATCTCGAGGCGGCCGATCGGGAATATGTCGGGCTGGTCGATGAGGAAAAATCGGTTTCCAATGTGCATAAGAAGAAAAAAAGCGAATACACGATTATAACCAGCCAGAAAGAGAAAAAAGAGCGCGATCTCTCGAAAGTCCGGCGGAAAAAAGAGAACGAAGCGGATAAATTAATCACGCTGGCCGAGGCCGCCCGCCAGATGGAGGAACTGATATCGCGCCTCGAACAGGCTCGTCTCGACCGCGAACGCTCCAGCGCGCCGATCGATTTTAATTTCGAGACCGGAAATTTCGTCGGCTATAAGGGCGGACTGGCGGCGCCCCTCAAAGGTAAGGTGGTCGGTGGTTTCGGCTGGAAGACGGATAAAATAACCAAACTCAAATCGTTCTCTCCGGGGATCGATATCCTGGGCAGGAAAGACAACCCGGTGATGGCGGCCGCACCCGGGATGGTGGCCTATATCGGAAATTTGCGAGGGTATGACAATTTCGTGATTGTCGAACACGAGGACGGCTATTATTCTACTTATGCCGGTCTGGATGATCTGCGGGTGGTCCAGTACCAGATTGTCGATAAGGGTGACATAATCGGGAAGACCCCCGACGGAAATATAAAATTTGAACTGAGACAGGGCCGGGAACCGCTTGACCCGGTGGAATGGATTAGAATTGACTCCTTTAAATAGCATATACGGTCAGGACATAGTAAAGAAAATATTGCTTAACTCTTATAAGCGGCAGAAGCTGGCTTCGACCTATCTTTTTTATGGCGATGACGGTCTTGGTCAATGGCCGATGGCTATCTCTTTGGCCGCCCTCGTGAATTGCGAAAAACCGGCGGTCGATGAATCGGGCGAAATAATCGATGCCTGCGGCGAATGTCGCAATTGCCGCCAGATTTTGAATCTCGGTTTCTCCGAGATGTATTTCGGCGTGCCGATACCGCCCCATCGGACCGAAAGCGAAGCGGGCGAGCTGGTTCTTGAATATCTGGAAGAGAAGCGCCGCGAACCTTATAAAATAATCACATCGACCCGCCAGTTGACCATCCCCATCAGCGCCGCCCGTGAAATCAAACGCAGGACCGCTATTAAGCCGCAGGCCGGCATTAAAAGAATAATCCTGTTCTACCAGATGGAAAAAATGCTGGCGGCGTCGGCCGACTCGCTGCTGAAGCTGATAGAGGAGCCACCGCCCGAAACAATAATTATACTGACCGCGCGCGATCCGGAAAACCTTCTCCCGACAATCCAGTCCCGGTCGCAAAAAATCGCATTCAGGCCGATTCCTCCGGCCATGATTGCCGAGTACTTGCAAAGTAAATATGAGATTTCGGCCGAGAGAGCCGATTTCTGCGCGCGCCTGGCCGAGGGTTCGATCGGCCGCTCCGTGGGATTGGTCGACGACAGGGAATCCTCCGTGCGCGAGGTTTCTTTCCTGATGTTCAAAGCGCTTTTCCAGAAGGACACTCCCTCGGCGGTGGCCGCCGTCAATGATATGATTAATCCCAACAACCGCGGCGAAACCGAGCAGGTATTGCTGTTCTGGCAGTCGTTTATGAGTGATCTGATGCTTCTCAAATACGGCCGCGAAGCGGGCAATCTCGTCAATGTCGATCTGGCCGGCGAGCTGGGAAATCTGGCCAACCAGGTCGCCGGTGGCGATGAATTCTGTGCCCTGGTCGAGAGGATCAAAGATATGCATATTTCAATAAAAAGAAATGTTCATATTCGCCCGGCCATGGCCGCTTTCGTATTTAATTTTAAAAAACATATCGGGCAATCCACTTGACAGGCTTACCTGATTTTATAACTTACGGTTTTTGAGGAAATATTATGCCTGATTTATACTTGGTAGAATTTAAAGGGAATAGAAGAGAATTCTATAATAATACATATTATCATTCTCTAACCATCAATGACCATGTCATTGTCGAGGCCGAGCGGGGTGAGGATGCCGGGCTGTTGAAAAAGAAGGTCGATAAGGAAATAGATTTCTCCGATGACATCAAACCGCGCTCGATATTGAGACCGGCCAGCGATGAGGATCTGAGCAAAATCGAGGAAAACCGCCGCGATGAAAACGGCGCCTGGGAAAAGGCCCAGAACCTGATCGAGAAACATAAACTTGATATGAAACTGGTCGATATCGAATATCAGTATGACCGGAATAAATTAACTTTCTATTTCACAGCCGAACACCGGGTCGATTTCCGCGCCCTTGTCCGTGATTTGGCCGCCGTCTATCGAACCCGTATCGAGTTGCGCCAGATAGGCGTCCGCGACGAAGCAAAACGTATCGGCGGATTCGGTATTTGCGGTATGCCGCTTTGCTGTGCCTCGTTTTTGAGAAAATTCGAGCCGATTTCCACTCAGGATGCCCGGGTCCAGGGATTGTCCCTCAATCCCTCGAAAATATCCGGCAACTGCGGCAGGCTCTTATGCTGTTTGCGTTATGAATCCGATTTCTATACACATGTGCGCGATAAATACCCCGAGGTGGGTGACAGCTATTCCACCTCACTCGGCGAGGGTGTTGTCGATCGCATAAATGTTTTTGAAGATTACATGGTGGTCAAAAGTCCGTCCGGCGATGAAATCAAAGTGTTCGGCAGAGATATCAAAAAAGAACAGCGTCATCAGAACTCGTTATTTAAAGAATGTTTCGATGTCCTTGCGGACGACAAAGATGAAGAAAACGAAATAGAAAATAACACAAACACAAACGAGAACAATAACCGGCATAATAATCATCATCGCCGCAATAACCATCATAATAACAGGCACCGTAAATAATCAGAATAACCGGAGGATGAGCCTTGCAGAAGCCGTTCTACATTACGACCCCAATATACTATGTCAATGACCGCCCCCATATAGGACACTCATACACGACCATCGCCGCCGATTTAATGGCCCGGTTTCACCGCTTGAACGGCCGCGAAGCTTTTTTCCTTACCGGAACCGATGAGCACGGAACCAAAGTCGCCGAGGCGGCCGCCGCGGCCGGACTCGAACCGCAGGCCTTCTGCGATGAGGTCGTCGCCCATTTCAAACAGGCCTGGGAAAAACTTTCCATCGAATACAGCGATTTTATCCGAACCACCGACCAGCGGCATATAGATGCCTTTCAAAAAATCATGAGTCTTCTCAAAGAGGCCAAAACCGACGACGGCCGCGATGTGATTTATTCCGACGTCTATGAAGGATTGTATTGCACCGGGTGCGAAAAATTCCTGACCGAAAAGGATCTCGTTGACGGTGTCTGTCCCGATCACAAAAAACCGCCGGAGATTCTTAAGGAAAAAAATTATTTTTTCCGGCTAAACGCCTATATCGATAAGGTCCGGGAACTGATCGAATCAAATGAACTGGTTATCCTGCCCGATGAACGACGCCGCGAGGTCCTCGGCCTGATTAAAGTCGGTTTACCTGATTTCTCCATCTCCCGCGAGAGGGTCACATGGGGTATTCCATTGCCGTTCGATTCCTCCCAGCACGCCTATGTCTGGATCGATGCCCTGTTCAACTATATCACCGGTATTGGCTACGGCGACAACGAGGAGCAATTCACCAAATGGTGGCGTGAAGCCGAAGTGGTTCATTTTATGGCCAAGGATATTCTCAAGTTTCACTGCATTTTCTGGCCGGCGATGCTTCTGGCGGCCAAACTGCCGCTTCCGAAGACAATCCTGCTTCATGGTTATTTCACCATCGACGGCGTCAAAATGTCAAAAAGCCTCGGCAATATGATACCGCCCGACGAACTGGTCGATCAATTCGGCCCCGATGCCACCCGTTACCTGTTGCTGACACAGTACCCGTTCGGTGTTGACGGCGATATAAAAAGGTCGAAATTTATAAAAAAATACAACAGCGATCTGGCCAATGACCTGGGTAATCTCGTTTCCCGCGTGGCCAAGATGATTGTCTCCAACTTCGACGGCAAACTGCCGTCGCCGTCGAAAGAACTCGATGGTGTCAACGGCATTATCGAGCAAACCGAGACGGCGGTCGAAACCGCCGTGGAACATTATTACAATTTCCGTATCAGCAACGCCATCGATGAGGCGATGAATCTGGTCCGCATGGCCAACAAATATTTCGACAACAACGCACCGTGGAAAATGGTCAAGGACGGAAAATTAAAAGAAGCCGGCGGTGTCCTGTACGCCTGCGCCGAGGTGATACGCGTGGTCTCGATTCTTCTTTACCCGACCATACCGGGTAAGTCGATGGAAATACTCAAAATTTTCGGCCTCGATCGCAATGACCTGAGTATCGATATGGCCCGGACCTTTTTCCAGCTTAAACCAACTGTCGAGGTAAAAATCAGCGAGTCGGTTTTCCCGCGTCTGAAAGAAACCAAAAAGGAAAAAAAGCCCGAGAAAAAAGACGAGGGAGAGGATAATCTGCTGGATATCTCGGAATTCGGACGCGTCGAGCTGGTCGTGGCCGAGGTCCTCGAAGCGGTCAAAGTCGAGGGCGCCGACAAACTGCTTAAAATGCAGATAAACATCGGCAGTGAAAAACGACAGATCGTCGCCGGTATCGCACAGCACTACACACCGGATGAGATGATCGGCAAAAAAATTGTCGTCGTCAAAAATCTAAAACCGGCCGTTATCAGAGGGGTCGAATCGAAGGGTATGCTTCTGGCCGCCAAAAAGGGCAAAAAGCTTTGCGTGGTTGCACCCGAGGCGGATCTCCCCCCCGGAGCCACCATAAGCTGATGATCGATTCTCACTGTCATCTCGATTTCAAGGATTTCGACGCCAACCGCGCCGAAATAATCGAAAATGCTCTCAAGGCCGGGGTTCATACGATGATAAATATCGGCGCTGATATGGAAACCTCGCTCAATTCGGTCAAGCTGGCCGACGAGTACGACTGCATATATGCCGCCGTCGGTGTCCATCCGCATGATGCCAAAACATACAATGGTGAAATCGAGGCGCGTCTTTACGAACTCACGGAACATAAAAAAGTAGTCGCGGTGGGCGAGATAGGATTGGATTATTATCGCGACCTTTCACCGCGGCCGTTGCAGAAAAAGGTGTTTGAACGGCAACTCGAAATGGCGGTCGAGACAAAAATGCCGGTCGTGATACATACCCGCGAGTCATTCCGCGATACCGTCGAAATTATCGGGCGTTATGCCTCACGGCTCAAAGGGGGGATTTTTCACTGTTTCCCCGGAACTGCCGATGATGCCTATGAAGTGATCGATATGGGTTTTCATATCTCGGTCGGCGGGGTGATAACTTTCCCCAAAGCCAAAATGGCCGATGTCGCCGCCGGGGCCCCGCTGGATAAAATTCTAATCGAAACCGACAGCCCGTATCTCACCCCGGTGCCGTTTCGCGGTAAAACCAACCAGCCCGCTTATGTCGCCTATGTTCGCGACAAAATAGCCGAATTGCGGGGTATATCGAGCGAGGAAGTCGAGAAAATCACCGACCGTAACAGCCGCAAGGTGTATGGGTTGGTCGAAACCTTCGGGGGCTGAAAATGACCCGTCCCAAAAAGCGCTTCTCTCAGAATTTTCTAACCGATGGTAAAATTGCGTCGAAAATCGTCGATTTGCTCGACCTGAAAAAAGATGATACCGTATTCGAAATCGGGCCCGGGCGCGGCGCCCTCACTCAGCTAATCGCCGACAGCGGCGCCCGGCTGTACTCATTTGAAATCGACACCGATCTGGTTCAAAGGCTCCGAAATAAATTCAGGGATTATCCCAATGTCGAAATTGTCAATATTGACTTCCTGCTTGTCGATCCACTCGAGAAAATAGACGGCGGCTTCAAGCTGATCGGTAATATACCCTATGATATAACATCGCTGATCGTCCAGTGGATCACGAGCTACCACAAATATATCAACCGCGCCGTCATAACCGCCCAGAAAGAGCTGGCCGACCGAATCAGTTCCGGCCCCGGAAGCAAAAACTGGGCGCCGATTTCGATTTTTGCCCAGTGTTATTTCGATATAAAATCGGTCTTCACCATTCCGCCCGAAGCCTTCTATCCCAAACCAAAGGTGCATTCGGCCACCATGCTGTTCGAGCCGAAAGAACCATACAAAATCGATGATTTTGATTTTTTCGAGACGGTTGTCAGGCAGTCGTTCAAAAATCGGAGGAAACTGCTTGTAAACAATCTGGCCGGTCTCGAAAATATCGACAAGCAACAACTGGAGAAAGTGCTTGAACGGGCCGGACTGCCCCGGCTGATCCGCGCCGAACAGGTCGGATTCGAGCAGTTTATCGAATTGTCCGAATTAATCAAAGCTTCGATTTTATCTTGAATCCCTTCCAATAAAAAAGTAGATTGTGGAAAAACAGGGAATATGCCTATGTCATTTTTATCTGTAAAAGTCGATTATATTGCCGCCGTGAGGAATATCGGGAAGCTGAAAGAACCGGCGCCGACACAGGCGGCCGTTCTGGCCGAACTTGCCGGGGCCGATGGTATCACCTGTCACCTCCGCGAGGATCGTCTCTATACCCGCGACCGCGACTTTTATATTTTGAAGGAGATCATCAAGGGCCGCTTTACACTGCAGATTGCGCCCGATGAGGAACTGCTCGAAAGGGCGGTCGAGGTCAAACCCGACATGGTAACACTTATGCCGTTTGCCGGCGATGAGGCCATGTTCAGCAAAGGCATCGATCCGGATAAAGACGCGGACCGGTATGCCGAAGCGGCGGCATCGCTCGGCGAAACGGGCATCAAAGTATGCTATTTTGTCGATCCGGAAAGCGAGGCGGTAAAAGACGCCGCCCGCGCCAAAACGGATGCGGTCGAGCTTAACCTGTATGACTATGTGAAAGCCGGGACGGATGAAGATATCGAAAGTGAATTGAACCGAATCGAGCAGATGGCCCAGCTGGCCCGCAAACTCGGCATGAAAGTAATCGGAGCCAACCGCCTCAATTACAGAAATATACGACCCCTGGTCGAACTTGGCGTCTTCGACGGTTTTACCGTCGGTTATGCCGTGATTTCCCGGGCCATGATGGTCGGTATCGACCGGGCCGTCCGGGATATGCTGGAGTTGATCAACCGGTCGGGCGAAGATTGAAATATCCTCTGAGGTCTCCGGTTACATGGACACTTTTAGTATGATAGAAAGCGAAACAGCACATAAAACAGTCGAATTGAAAATTCCGGCCGAGGCGTCGGATGAACGTCTCGACAAATATCTCGGACGCATCGATCTGCTGGATATCACCCGCAGCAAAATTCAGAAACTGATCGACGAAGGTATGATACTTGTCGACGGCGTTCCTTCCCGGCACAATCACAGGCTCAAGGGGGGGGAGATGGTTGTTGTCAGAATACCCCCGCCCGCCAAAACCGATATTGTCCCCGAAGATATTCCGCTGGACATCGTCTTCGAGGATGAATTTATGCTGGTTGTCAACAAACCGGCCGGTATGGTGACCCATCCCGCCGCCGGACATTATTCCGGTACCCTTGTTAATGCCGTGTTGAAACACACACAATCGGTCTCGAATGTTCAGGGTCTCGAAAGAGCCGGCATCGTGCATCGTCTGGATAAAAACACATCCGGATTGATCATGATAGCCAAAAGCGATAAGGTTCATCTGGCGCTTCAAAAACAACTGAAAGATCGTACCGTCAAAAAAATATACCATGCTCTTGTCTGCGGCCATATGAAAGACAAAACGGGCACGATCGAACTGCCTGTCGGGCGTTCGCTTAAGGACCGCAAGAAGATGACCGTCACAAATGTCAAGTCACGCGAGGCCCTGACCGAATACAAACTGCTGGAACGTTTCAAGTTGCATGATTATATGGAGATTCATCTCAAAACCGGCCGGACACATCAGATCAGGGTGCATTTTTCGCATCTGGGCCACCCCGTTTTCGGCGACGGCGATTACGGCGGTCGCCTGAAATGGCACCGGGCGGTTTTTTCGATCGATAAGCTGTTTGCGCACAAAGCGCTGGAGATGATGCCGCGTCAGGCGCTGCACGCCAAATCGCTTGCCCTCCATCACCCCGTTACCGGCGAACTGCTCCAGCTGGAGTCGAACCTGCCCGATGATTTTGCCCGGTTGCTCGAATTTATGAGATCGAAAGCGTAATCATATACCGATCTCCTGAAATATATTGCCCCGAATACCGGAAACCGCTCCCCGAAACATTTTACCGCCTTATTTCTATTATCTTGACAATCATTCGATGCCGTATTAGCTTCACATTACTATGGAAAAAGAAAAATTAAATTATGCAGCATCCGGTGTGGATATTGCCGCCGCCGATCAGGCCAAAGAGCGGATTAAAAAACTCGCCGGAGATACGTTCAATGAGTCGGTTTTATCCGAAATAGGCTCATTCGGCGGTTTTTTCAAACCGCAACTGGAAGGGATGAAGTCGCCGGTCCTGATATCATCGGCCGACGGCGTGGGGACCAAACTCAAACTGGCCTTTATGAGCGAGCGCCATACGACCGTCGGGGAAGATCTGGTCAATCACTGTATCAATGATATTCTGGTGCACGGAGCCCAGCCGCTGTTCTTCCTCGATTATATCGCCACCGGTAAACTCAACCCGGAAACCGTGGCCGAGATAGTCGAGGGACTCGCCCGTGGTTGCCGCAACGCCGGGATGGCTCTTCTGGGCGGTGAAACCGCCGAAATGCCCGATTTTTACGGCGCCGGCGAATATGACCTGGCCGGCTTTATTGTCGGTATCGTCGATCAGGAAAAAGTCGTCAACGGAAGCAAAATCGACGACGGCGACGTCATCATCGGATTGGCCTCCAACGGTCTCCACACCAACGGTTATTCCCTGGCCCGCAAGGTCGTCTTCGATGTCGCCGGTATGAAGTTCCATGACAATGTCGAATCGCTGGGGATGTCGGTCGGCGACGCCCTGCTGATGACACACAAATCATATCTGAAAGCGGTTATGCCGGTCCTCAAGAGCTTCGAGGTGAAAGGGATGGCCCATATTACCGGCGGCGGTATCGCCGGTAATTTTATTCGTATTTTGCCGGACAATATGCGGGCGGTGATAAAAAAGGGCACCTGGAACATTAAACAAATATTCAGATTTATTCAGGATACCGGCAATATCGCCGATGACGATATGTTCGAGGCCTTTAATATGGGCATCGGTTATATTCTGGTTATTCCCGCAAACAATGTTGATAATGTGGTGGAAAGTTTAAAGGCATCGGGCGAACTCCCGTATATAATTGGTAAAATTGAAAAATGCGAAGACGGAAAAAAAGAGATAATAATTAAGGATTGATAATTTATAATGTTTCTGCTCTGTATTCTCGATGGTTTTGGCCTGCGAACCCAATCCCACTACAATGCCGTTATAAAAGCCAATAAGCCCAACATTATCAAGCTTTTCAAAACCTGTCCCAATATACCGATACAGGGCTCCGGTCTTTCCGTAGGTCTACCCGAGGGACAGATGGGCAACTCCGAAGTCGGCCACCTCAATATCGGCGCCGGTCGGGTCGTCTATCAGGATGTTACCCGGATTGATAAATCGATCGCCGACGGCGATTTCTTCGAAAATGAAATCTTTATCAAGGGAATCGAACTGGCCCTCAAAAATAAATCGGCGATACATCTCTTCGGTTTACTCTCGGACGGCTGTGTGCATTCCTCGATGGTCCACCTCAAGGCGCTGGTCAAAATGGCCAAAGAGCGCGGGATTGAAAAACTGTATCTGCATGCCTTCATGGATGGCCGCGATACGCCGCCTCATTCCGGCGCCGGGTATATGAAAGAAATAGTCGATTATTTCCAATCTGCCGGTCTCGGAAAAGTTGCCACCGTGATGGGCCGCTACTACGGTATGGATCGTGATAAAAGATGGGAACGAACCGAGAAAGCATACCGGGCAATCGTCAACAAAGACGGGCGGCACGGTTCCGATCCGGTGGCGGCTGTCGAGCAGTCCTATAAAAACGATGTCACCGACGAATTTATTCTGCCGGTGGTGATCGATTATGACGAGCCCGAAGAGGGTAAGCTCCAGAACGGCGATGTTGCGCTGTTCTTCAATTTCCGCGCCGACCGGGTTCGCCAGCTCTCGTATATTTTTGCCGGGCGTGATACCGGGGATATCCCGCATCCCGACAACCCCGATGTGCATCTCATAACCATGACCAATTACAATGCCGAACTGAAAGAGGCGCATGTTGCCTATCCGCCGGTACGGCTGAAAAATATTTTCGGCGAAGTGCTGGCGCGCGAGGGCCTGAAACAGCTTCGAATCGCCGAAACCGAAAAATACGCTCATGTCACATACTTTTTCAACGGTGGTGTCGAGGAACCGTTCGAGAACGAGGATCGGGCTTTGATACCATCGCCGAAAGTTGCCACCTATGATCTGAAACCGGAGATGTCTTCGGTCGAGGTGGCCGATGAGACAGTGCGCCGTATTCTATCGAAAAAATATGACGTCATCATCCTGAATTTTGCCAACTGCGACATGGTCGGCCATACCGGTGTTCTCGAGGCGGCCGTCAGGGCTGTCGAAGCGGTCGATAACGGGCTTGGCAAGGTCCTTGGTGCCGTCGAGCAGGTAAACGGTCAGGCCATTATCACCGCCGACCACGGCAACTCGGAACAGATGTGGGATCCGACGACCGACGGTCCGTTCACGGCCCATACCACCAACCCGGTCCCGTTTATATTTTATGACAGCACCGGGCGGCACAGTGGCGTGAAACTGCGGAGCGGCGGAATTCTGGCCGATCTGGCTCCGACCATAATGCAATATTTAAATATAAAACAACCGACCGAAATGACCGGTCGGTCGATGTTTGTATCAGGTGAAGTCCCCATTATCAGGAATTAAGGAATTTTTCTGGCCGTCGGAAATATCACTCCGCCTCCGGCGGGCGGAGCTGACATTCTGGGCCTTTATTCTCGCCCTGGCCTATTTACCCCTGCCTTTCGGTTTCGTGGCCTGGTTTGCCCTGGCCCGGCCGCTGGCCATAATCACCAGACTGGACAACAAAGCCGCCTTCAAAGCGGCCTATTTTTATTCTTTCATGTCCGGCCTTTTCCAGCTCTACTGGGTGGCGGTGGTGACCCCGCCCGGAATGGTAGCCGCCATTTTTATCATGTCGCTATACCCGGCTATAATTCTTCTCATATTCAAAAAAATATATGATCGGCGAAAAACTATCGGCTTGATTTTACTGCCCTTTCTGTGGGTCGGGATGGAATATTTCCGAACCCTAAGCGAATTTGCCTTCCCCTGGACCGATCTGTCATACAGCCAGGGATATTACCTGACGCTGATTCAGATTATTTCCGTCATCGGCGGCTATGGCCTGTCATTTATTCTCATCGTCCTTAATATTCTCATCTGGCGCGCCGCTTCGGGCGCCGAACGACTCGAGACGCGGGTCAAATGCGGTAGTATTTTCCTCGCGTTGCTGGTCTCCGTTTACGCCTATGGCTGGGCGGTGTCCCCCCCGATGATTCTTGAGGGCAAAATGAATGTCTCACTCCTGCAGGGCAATGTCGATCTGGCGACCAAATGGAAAGGCGATAACCGGGAGTACAATTTCTTCCTCTATGATTCGCTGGCTATGGCGGCCGCCGAAGATTCAGCCGATCTGATCATCTGGCCCGAAACCGCGGCGCCCTGTTACCCCCGCCATGAACTCCATTACAGCCGAAAACTCAGCCGAACCGCGGTCGGGAGCCGGGCTCCGAACCTGATCGGCGGGCTCGATGTCATCTTCAACGGCGAAAATCGAAAAACATACAACTCGGCCTTCCAGTACCTTCCCGACGGTCGGCTGGATAAAGTCTATCATAAAATGAAACTGGTGCCGTTTTCGGAACATTCACCCTATCAGGATGAGTTCCCCCTGCTGTCGCGCCGCTTTATCGAAAAATATGTCCGGGCGGTGAGAACCCACGATGTGCAGTGGTGGTCCGATTTTTATCCCGGCGACTCGATTGTTATTTTCCAGACCGGCAAAGCCGATTACGCCGTGCTTATCTGCTACGAATCCGCTTTTCCGGAATTTGTAACCGAAGCCATCCACAAAGGGGCCGAACTGCTGGTCAATATCACCAACGATACCTGGTTCGGCCGCACCTCGGGACCATACCAGCATATGCGTATCGCTGTCTTCCGCGCTATAGAAAACCGCATCTGGCTCGCCCGTTGCGCCAACAGCGGTATCTCCGCCCTGGTCGATCCCTATGGCCGCGAAGTCTCCAGAGCCGGGCTGTATGTCAAAAAAGTCGTCAGCGGCAAAATCAAACCGCTGGATGAAATGTCAACTTTCACCAAACTTGGCCCCGTCGTCGGTCGCTACTCCTACTATATCATGGTGGTCGTTATTCTGGGGATGTTGCTGACCGGTCTCGGCAAAAGAATTTTCGGGCGCAAAAAAGTCAACTTGCCCGAACCGGCCGCTCCGGAAAATCCAGACCGAGGATCAAAAACGGAAGACTGAAGCAAAAATAAGATATATCGAATTTATCGCCCACCACCGCTGTCATCCAGCCATACTCCGCAATCGCAAAAACAAAAGCGGTCATCACGATCCCGAACAACAAATATGCGGCCGCCTTTAATTTGGCCCCCGTCGTCCGTGTCAAAAATCCGCACACAAACGCCGCGACAACATATATGATTACCAGCCATATCGGCGCATATAGCGCCTGAACCGCAAACGGTCCTTTATGAATAAAATAATTCCAGTCCCACAGCATAAAAGGTATCAGAGTCACGACGAATCCGCAGATCATTGAAATTATAAACCACCAATACTGATTGCGCCATAACCGCAGATAATCCGCCAGAAAAACCAGGTATATCAGAAAAACAACGACACGGGTGGACAACAATAGCCCGCCGATCAAACCCAGAATTATCAATGTGCCGTTGCGGGCGCCGCCGATATATTTTATCGTCACCGCCAGATACACCATGACAATGACCATATTGCTGAAAAGCTCGCTTCGCACCACAATCTCATAAAGAAAAATCGGCGCGCAAAGAAGCAACAGCGGGTATCGAAGACGCCGGAGCGATTTCTCTTTTATTATATAGCCGACAGCGAAACAGAACAGAAGGAAGCTGAATATCTGAAAAACACCCAGATCACCAAGCAGGTAAAACGGGGAGGCGAGAATAAACAGCATCGGCAGCCCCGACGGGTTGGTCGGCGATTGATAGGGGAAAAGACCGTGAAACAGGCGGTCGATCCAGTCATAAAGCGCCGGGTATCGTCCCACCGCGATACGCGCCGGGTCGAACTGGAGCATCAGCACAAAAAGCGCGACCGCCGCCGCGACGACCATATACCAATAGAAATCGACCCGCGTCGAGTCATAATTTATGATTCGTATTTTTCCCGACGCAATCAGGTAAATAACGGCAAAAAAGATAATATAAAAAATCGAAATAAATACCGGGTTGAGCGAATAATCGAACGCGTATTTATAGGTGAAAAGACAGTTTATAAAAATATAAATCAACAGGGAAATTATATTTGATTTTGAGAAGATATTCTTCCCCGATAAATCTGCCGTTGAGTGATTCACCCCGTAATTATATACAACCCATGAGTTACCGCGCAACTATTTTTTGATACGAAAATGAGGATCAAATATATCCCGAATTTTGTATATACAATGGACTGGCAACAATTTGAAGATTCGCCGTTATTGAATTTGAACCTTTAATTGACTATATTGCCCCCGGAGTTGAAATAGAAATGAAAAACAAAATATTAGCCGTAACAGCCGTTATTCTGTCGATATTCGTATTTTACGGGAGCGCGCCCGCACAATCCGACTGGCTGTCGTATTCATCCACCGCCACCGTCCGCTATATCGACTATTTCGATGACTCCCTGCAGGTGGTCACTTCGGGCGGCTGGCTCAAGATCGATCCCGATGATTTAGGTATGCGCAAAATTTCCAACAACGAGGGACTCGGAACCAATGACCTGTTCTGTATTTCGCAGGATGCCGACGGGACGGTCTGGCTGGTTGGCGCGGGACGCCTCATCAGGGATATCGACGGCGAATATAAATCATATCTTTTTTTTGACAGCGAGGACGAACTTATTTCGCTCTACTGTATTGCCGATGACGGCGACCAACTGTGGATAGGAACTGAAAGCGGCCTGTCTTTGTTTTCCAAACATAATGATGACGGCCAAATAGAGGATTCTTATTTCAGGTTCGGTGATTTCGACCCCGAACCGCCGATTTTCGATATTTTGCTTCGGGGTGATTCGATTTGGATCGCCACTGCCGAGGGTGTTGCCGTGGCCGACAGGAGCAATCCCGACTTCCTGAAGTCGTTTGCCAACTGGAAAACATTCCGACCCTCCGATTACGGCGCATCGACCCTCGATACTGTCAACAGTCTCGCCGATTTTCAGGGCGAAATTTATCTCGGCACCGCCGAAGGCGTCTATCGTCTCGACTACTCGGCTCTCGATACAGGTATGACCGCCATACCGGCCACGCAGTCGGTTTATATAAGGCGGATGATCAGCGATGAAAATTCTCTCTGCATCTACGGCGACGGCGGCTATTTTGTCTATGACGGCCTCGATATCGAAACAGGTAATATAACCGGTCTCTCCGATAATATGCTTGTCGCCGGACAAATGGTGAATGATGTTCGCTGGGTGGGCAGTTCCCGATCGGGACTATATTATTATTCGGTGGACAGGTTCGAGAGCTACAACGACGGCGGATTACCGGGCAACCAGATCTCGGCTCTCGATACCGATATCGACGGCAGAATATTCGGCGGATTCGCTCAGGACGGGCTGGGGCTGTTTACCGGTGATGAATGGATCAAGCTCGATTTCGACTTTTTGAACAACGGGGTCAATTGTCTCCTGACCGACGATGACGGCAATATCTGGATCGGCTCATGGGGCAGCGGCGCCAGTGTCGTTATGAACGATACAGCCATCAATTTCAAAGAAGACAACTCCTCGTTGCATGGTGTCTTCGATCTGTACACTTATGTCGTTGTCAACGGCCTGGACCAAACCCCGGATTATATCTTTATGCTCAACTTCGCCGCACGTGACGACAATCCCGTGCGGGTGGTCGATAAAAATGACCTTACACGCTGGGGATCGTTTGGATTTGCGGACGGTCTGACCGATGTATTACCCGGTTCATTCGCATGTTATGATGATGTTTTTATTGTTGGTACGGCCGACAAAGGGCTCTTTTATTATTATTTCGGCCCCGATCCGTTCGATAAATCGGATGATTCTATTGCCATATTGCAGGAGAGCAACAGCTGGCTCGGTTCGAATGAGGTCAAAACGGTGGAGTTCGATCCATGGGGTACACTGTGGGTCGGCACGCGATTCGGGTTGTCGCAGTATGATATCGGTATCGACCGCTTTGTCAATGTCACCCTGCCGCAGGGCTTCGGCCCCGAAATAAACCGCCTGGAGTTTGACCGTCGCGGCAATATATGGATGGGATCGAAAAACGGCCTGGCCCGTTATGACGCCGGAACCGGAATTATCGATGTTTACAACACTCTAAATTCGGGACTGCTTGATGACTATATCACCGCCCTTACGGTCAATCCCGAAACCAATAATCTCTGGATCGGGACGAATATGGGTATCTCGCGGCTGGCGTCGATAATCGGACCGCCGACCGATGTTATAAATGAAGTTATCGCTTTCCCCAATCCGTTTGTGATCAGCGATGGCAATGAATTTCTTTCGTTCAACTATGACGGTAATGCCGTCGTGAGAATATATACTGTCAACGGCGAACTGGTCAGGGAAACCGATATCAATATTCCCTGGGATGGAAAAAACGGACAAAATGAATATGTCGCTTCGGGTGTGTACCTGTTTTTGCTGACCGATGATGAAGGCGAGACGGGTAAGGGCAAAATCTTGTTGATTAGACAATAATGTCACTGAAAATTTACTCTGCAGACAATCTCCCCAAAACCGAGTGGTCGCAATTGACCGGAAATTGCGTCTATGCTTCACCGGCATTTGCCGCTACCTGGAGGACAATGGGGGGGAGGGAAATCTTCGCCGTCGATGAAACCGACGGCATAATGAGCGCCGGTATGGCCGGAATAATATTCGGCGGCCGTGTGTTGCCGCGTTTGCAGTCGATGCCCGACGGACTGCCCGGCGGGGTTTATTTCGCCCCGGAATACGGTCCCGACGACAAAAGGACATTCATGAAATCAATCATGTCCTGGATACGATCAAAAAGAATTATCCGCGCCGATATCAATAAACCGCTCGATGCGCCGGATATGAACCCGTTCCGTCACCACCGTGCGGACACTCATATCATCAATCTCAGGGGCGAAACATATTCGCCCCCGCGCAAAGAAGTGCGCAAACAGGTACGGGCCGCCAAACGGCGCGAGGCCAGGGTCACCACCATGAACGACGAAAAATACCTGGCGCGTTTTTATGATCTCGTGGTTGCCACCGAACAACGGCATGATCAAAAACCGAGATACACACCCGAATTTTTCGCCGAACTGCTGAAAGTGTCTTTGAATGACGACCGCATTGAATGGTTCATCGCTCTGGTGGATGAAAAAATTATCGGATATCATATATGTTTCGTCCATAAAACCGGGCTTATGACGTGGCAGTACTATTCCGACAAACATTTCACACGACTCAAACCGGGCTATCTGCTTCTCGATTATATTATTAATTACGCCCTCGAGCGTAACATCAAGACAATCGATATGGGCTACTCGCCGCCCGACGCCGATTCGCTTATCGAATACAAAGAACGCTGGGGCGGTCGAAAAGAATCATTCTCATATTACACCTATTTCAGCCTGGCGGGAAAAATACTGTACCGGTGGAGGTCGCGATGAGGGTGCTTCTTCTGGCCGACGGCCGCGCCGTGCATACGATGCGGTTCCAAAGCGAGCTTAAGGCGCAGGGAGTCGAGGTTATTCTGGCCTCACTTGAACGCGGCGATACGGTGGATTTTCTGCTCAAAAAAAAGTCGGTCAGCAACAGCCTCAATTATTTCTTCGTCAACCGTGAAATAAAAGCACTGGTGCGGAAAACCGAACCCGATCTTGTCAATCCCCATTTTGCATCGGGTTACGGCTTCTCGACAGCGGTATCGGGGGTGTCGAAGAAAAAGCCGGTCCTGTTGCACTGCCTCGGTTCGGATATTCTCATCTCGCCCAAAAAATCGGTGGCCCATAAACGTAAAGTCATCTACGCCCTTTCCAAAGCGGCGCATATTCTGGTCGATTCCAGATACCTCGCCGATCAAACAAAGATGCTGTATGATAAAATCCCGATCGACATTATTCCCTGGGGTGTCGAAAACGAGATATTGAAAATCTTCGAGCATAAAAAACAAATTGATCTGAAATGGAGCGATCCACCGAAAGTGCTGGTCCCGCGCCCGCATAACCCGGTCTATAATAATCTCCTTATTATCGACGCCCTGCAGAATATGATAAACGAACGAAAACTGGCGCTGTCATTTCCCGACTGGGGCGACGACCGGGACAAATTCAAAAACGAGGTCTCGCGAATATGTCCCGACGGCCTGATCGACTATTACCGCTTTAAACCGCGCCATGAGTATTTTTCATTTCTGGAGACATTCGATATTTACCTGTCGGCGTCGCTCTCCGATTCATCACCGGCCTCACTGATCGAGGCCATGGCGGCCGGGTTGTACCCCGTTGTCGCCGATATCCCCGGTGTCCGCGAATGGCTCGACGGCCGCAATGGAATATTGTATCCCCACGATGACCCCGGTGCGCTTAAAAACGCCATGTCAAAATTGATAAACCAACGCGATGATATCGCGGCGATTCTGAGAAACAACCACGAACGGGTGGAAAAATCCGCCGTCTTCTCCGAAAATATTAAATCGACAATCGCCCTGATGGAAAGACTAATATCCCATGGCCGCCGATAAAAACATCCTGCTGGTTGCATACTATTTCCCGCCGCTGGGTATGGGCGGTGTCGGTCGGCCGTACTCGTTGTTTCGCTATCTTCCCGAACACAACTATCGCGTAACTGTCCTGACCGTAAAAGATATTGTCTATCCCGGGTATGACCATACCCGGCTCGATACCGCCGATGAAAGCAATATTATTCGCTCGGGATCGTATGATCCCTCCCGTCTCATGCACATTCTTGGAATGCGCAAAATGAAATCTTCCGGCGGCGCGCCGCCGTCCACATCACGCTTATATTTCCCGGATTCGAAATGCGGCTGGGTCGGCCCCGCTTTCCGTGCCGCCAAACGCCTGTTGAAAACAAACAACTATGACGCCGTGATTACCACCTCGCCGCCCCCCTCGGCGCATAAAATCGGCCTCAAAATAAAATCATTTTCGGGCCTGCCGTGGATCGCCGATTTCAGAGATTTCTGGTTCTCACTGCCGATCGAGATGATATACCCTACCTCGTTACAAAAAAAATATGCCCTCGGCCTGAAAGAAAAAATACTCGGTCAAGCCGATGAAATCGTCGGCGTCAACAACAGCATCATTAAATACCTCGGCCGCGGCGAGACTATAACCAACGGCGCCGATTCCGAAACCGCCCGACTCTGGAAAAGTGAAAACAACGAAAAACCAGAAAAACCGGATTACCTTACAATCGGCGTGCTGGGGACAATCAACCGGCTCTGTCCGGTCGAACCGCTGTTTGCGGCCGTAGCATCGATTATGGCCGGCGGCCAATCTCCAACCAAACAGGTGCCCAAAATAAAAATCGTCCATGTCGGCAGTTATGACGTTCCGATGATGGCCTCGCTGCTTGATAAATATAGACTAAATAATATTGTTACCCTGAAAGGATACCTGCCCAAAAACGAGGCCGTCTCTGCGCTCGCCCCGTGCGATCTGATGTATTTCTCGGTGGCCCCCTTCGACCAATATCATATTTTGCCGGGACGGATCTTCGATTACCTGATGTCCGCCAAACCAATTATCGGCTGTGTTCCGGACGGATCGGATGCCGAAAATATGCTCCGTGAATATGACAACGGTATCATAATCACCGACGATAATATGACCATGATCGAGTCTTATATTCGCGGCCGGCTCGAAAATACAGATGAAATTGGCACTACGGATGGACATGACTGCGAAAAATACTCGACAAAATATATGGCGCGGCGCTATGCCGAATTGCTGAACAGGATTATAAAATGAACTCGAGCGATATCGAAATATCAGTCGTGCTGATAAGCTACAACGGCAAAGAATTTATCGATGACTGCATGCGCACAACCGTCGAGTCCCTGAAACGGGTCAACTCCGAAATTATTGTCGTCGATAACGCCTCATCCGACGGCACTATCGATATATTGGAAACCAAATATCCGCAGGCCCGCCTGATAAAAAATAACAGCAATCTCGGTTTTGCCCCGGCCGTCAATCAGGGACTCGAAACGGCGACCGGCGAATTTATTCTTCTATTGAATCAGGATACCAGGATTGTCGGCGAGGCCATCCCGATGCTTGCCCGCAAAATGAAAGAAAGCAACCGGATCGGAACCATCGGGCCGAAATTTATCGGCTTCGATGGTAAACTCCAGCACTCGGCGCGCGCTTTGCCGCGCTACCGCGATCTCTTTTTCCAGTTCACCGGCTTGTCATACCTGTTCCCGCATTCGAAAATACTGAGCAACTGGAAAATGGGATGGTTCGATCATACAACCATGATGGAGGTCGATCAGCCGATGGGCGCGGCGTTGATGACACGCCGCGACGTGATCGAAAAAACCGGGCTTTTCGATGAGAGCTTCCGCATCTTCTTCAACGATGTCGATTTCTGCCGCCGCGTCAAAGAAGCCGGTTATGCCAATATTTATTATCCGGAAGCGGTTGTCGAGCATTTTGTGGGCGGTTCGACACGACGCAAAAAGGCGCGGATGATTATCGAATCACACCGCGCCATGTACCAGTATTTCAAAAAATACAATAAATCGGTTTTTTCTCTGCCGCTGCTTTATTTCTGGGGCGGCATCCTGCTCATCACTGCAATAGTAAGAGCCGCGATCAGCAAAATCTAAAAACCTCCTGATCAGCGAATCAAATACATCTTCCGTGTCTGCCGGAATTCTCCGGCCGTCAGGCGGTAAAAATAAACGCCCGATGCAACCGATTGACCGTCGTCGTTTCGGCCTTCCCACCTGATACTGTGATAACCGGGGCTCTGGTTGTAAATATTCAGCGACTGCACCCTCTGCCCGAGAATGTTGAAAATATCCAGCGTCACATCGGATTGAACCGGGATCTGGTAATCGATAGTCGTCGCCGGGTTGAACGGATTAGGATAGTTTTGCCCGAGCTCGAATGAGCCGGGGAGCATGTCGTCCTCGTCGTCGACATCGAGCGTAAGCGAGGCGACAAATTCATCCAGCGCCACCGTGCAGCCCGGAGAACCGGCCGTGACGGTATAAACGACATTATCTTCGAGCGCCCCGGTAATCATATACTCACCGTCCGCGTTTGCAAATCCTTCCTCGATTATCGCCCCATCGACCGACACCGTGACCGCCGCCTCGGCCAGCGGATCGTTGTCGGCGGTGACGACCAGCCGTATACCGTCGCCGTAATCCTGCCGCAATTCGATTGCCGTCCGCTCCGGCCGGTCGGTATGAATGCGCAGGGTCGGGTCGCCGTAATAGTTCTGCCCGTATATAAGGTCATAATAGTAAGGGAAATCGAGCCACGAGAAATACATCGCCCGCGCCGGACTGCCCTCGGCCGCACCGTAGAGATTTTCGGTGAACGACTCCTGCAAAAGATAACTCAAATAAACCCAACCCCAGCGCGTGTTGGCCACCATGCCGACCGCCCCCGATGCCTCGGACGAAATAAGCTTCTCCACCAGCGACCAGCTCCCGCTTTCGCCGTCGATCGTATCCAGGTCATAACCGCCGCCGTCACACGCCAGCGAGTAATAGAGCGACGTCTTACCGTTCGGGGTCAGGTCCGAAAAACTGCCGTGGCTGTTGGCATCCTGCGGCGCGGTGAGAATCAGCGAGGCCGGCCAGTTGCCGTAGTTGGCCGATTTCACCAGAAAACCGTCGATGCGTCCATGGGCCAGGATATGAACAAATCCGTAACCGCCGGATAAATTATCGATACAGGCCTCACCGTCATCATTGGTCGGCGTCGGATGATCACCCGAGGGTGTCTCCACCGCCGACAGAGTATCGACCGAAACATAATAGGGGAGAGAACCGGCAATCACACCGTGCTGTCCCTCTTCGGGATAATCGCGCATCTCATCCGATGCGAAAAAGAGCGAACGGGTCAGATAATCGAAATCGCCGCCGCCCGGATTGGTCTCGTATTCGATAAGTTTATCACTGTAATTCTGCACCGCCTCTGCGGTGCGTAAGGGAAGACGCCCGACAATAAGCTCCGGCACGATATCCGGCGCATCGTCCGACGGCTCTCCCCAGATACCGTCATGATCGGCATCCCAGTCGCCGTCGAGATCGGCAAAATAAAGATCGGAGGGGCGCAACGCAAAGGGATCCGACGGCGGCACATCGGTATTGTAATAAAACATGTACCGCACCGGCAGAACGACATCATCACCGCCCATCAATACATAGCGGCCGCCCCCGGCATAAAAATCCTTCAAATAGTTGCGGACACTCTCCGCGTCGTCGACACCGGAATAATACCGGCATATTGAATCGACAACCACCACCGCGGTGCTTATACCACAGGCATTTTTGTATTCGGCCAGATCCGCGAAAAACGGCTTCAACGCTCCCGATGTTATAATTACATATTCACAGCCGAGCGGGATATCGTTCCATACGCTGACCCTGGCCGCGCCGCCCGCCCGATCGATAAACGTCGCCTCCCCATAATCGACCGCCAGTTCGCGGGCGCTTTTGATTTTATCGACTTTCTCGGTCGTAACCAGATAAACCGTACTGTGAAAAATCAGTTCATTGCTTGCATTCAAAGTAACCGGAAGAAGCGTCACCGCGGCGTACCTCCGACCGTCTATTGATACATATTGCAGATCATAAACAGCCGAACCCGGGGCCGTCCGGTTCTCCGGCAGGACTATTTCATGCTCCTCGTCGAAACCGGTCGTGATATTTCTGAACGAGGCCAGTTCATCCGTAACCGAACCCAGTTTCACCTGCTCGAACAGGGGAACATAAAAATTTTCCCGGCCGAGTTCGAGATCGGTTTCGATGTATATAGTAAACGCCGGCAATGATAATGACTCATTGATGTTGATCGATTCACATCCTGAATATTCAAGACGATAATTATCGTCCGGTATATACAATGAGTCGATGTTGAAACTCTGTAAGATCTGGCCCGCCTGCACATTAGCTCCGACCGCGACAATCAGAATGTATGTCAAAAAATAAAAAATCTTCTTGTTCACATTAATGCTCCTGTTTCACTGTGAATCCATTTGATCTTTATGCAAGAGGGTTGCCCGGAGGCGGTCGGGGCGGGTTTTTTTTGGGGTGCGTAAGTTTTTGGTTGATAAGCGATTAATTTTTTTTTAAAACTGTAATGTGAATGCAAAAAAAAATGAGCAAAAAAAATATGGGGGAAACGCCATACAGTATGGACAAGACTTAAAGTTTTTGATTAGGTGAATATCATTAAGTTGTTTTCACAAATAAATGTAGTTTGACAGCTTACAAAATTACGTTTAAATTCTGATCGTTACTTCTTGATATTAATAGGCTTACGGCTCACAAAAAGCCTGTTTTTTTTCTTGACATTTCCATTAAAAAGTGATTAATAGGGGTAGTTCTGGTAAAAAGTGGAGTGAAGTGGAGGACGCCTGGTGGTTGGCTACTATGGTCGCTATAATGTTTTGATGGATGCCAAGGGGCGAATCGCCCTCCCGGCGAAATACAGGCCATCAACCAAAGCCGAAAAAGATACTGATGGGCAGTTTATGCTCACCAAGGGACTCGACGGCTGTCTTGCGCTTTACCCCGAAAAAGAATGGGAACTGATTCAGGAGCGTTTGAACACGCTCGATTTTACCCGGAAGGATTACAGGTATTTCAGCCGATTGCTTTATTCGGTTGCTGTGCCCATCAAGCTCGACCGTCAGGGTAGAATGCTCATACCCTCTCATCTGCAGGATGAAGCCGGTTTTGAACGGGAGATACTTATCATTGGTGCCAGTCGATGGATCGAACTCTGGTCGCCCGCAGAATATGAGCGCTATCTTAAACAGTACGGGCAAAGTTATGAAGATGTAGCGGAAAAGCTTTTTGACGTCAACCGCCAACAAAAAGAGTGACTTGTTTCACCAGCCGGTATTGTCCGAAGAAACGGCGCGATTTCTTATCACTCGCGGCGACGGCTACTATCTTGACCTGACGTGCGGGGGGGGCGGCCATCTGAAATTCTTATCCGGTAAACTTTCGAAGGATGCGGTCCTGACCGGAATCGACCGCGATCCCGAGGCTGTTGCGGCGGCCCGAATTAATCTGGGCGAGGCGCCTCAAAAAATAAAAATTGTTAACAGCGCTTTTGAACGGTTAGGTGCAGTAATCGGGGAACTGGGTATCAAGCAGGTTGACGGAATTCTTTTCGATCTGGGGGTATCATCACACCAGATAGACTCGGCCGGCCGCGGCTTTTCGTTTATGCAGGACGGCCCGCTGGATATGCGCATGGGAACCGACGCCCCGTTGGATGCCGAAACGATTGTCAATACATACACGGAAAAAGAATTGACTGCGATTTTCAAAAAATACGGCGAAGAGAGATTTTCCGCGCGGGCGGCAGGACAAATCGGACGTGCCAGGAAAAAGGATAGAATTCAAACCACCCGCCGCCTGTGCGAAATTTTAACACCGGCCCTCCCGGCCCGAACTCGAAACGCCTCCCTGGCCAGAATCTTCCAGGCCATTAGAATCGAGGTCAACCGGGAACTGGAACAACTGGAAAAAACCCTGCCGCAGGCGCTCGAATATCTGTCCGTCGGCGGACGGATGGTGGTCATCTCGTATCACTCTCTCGAGGATCGAACCGTCAAGCGCTTCATGGCGCAGAAAGCGAAGGGATGTGTCTGTCCGCCCGATTTCCCGATATGCGTCTGCGGTCGTAAACCGGAGTTGAAACTGCTCACCAGGAAAGTTGTCAAACCGTCGGATGAGGAAATAAAAACAAACAGCCGCGCCCGCTCGGCCAGACTGCGGGCGGCTGAAAAAATAGCATAAACAGATAATGAAAATCTCAGTTCAAAGATACCGGGCCACAGGCAGCCTGAAAAATACGCTCAAGAAGCGACTTGTTTCGTCGCGGTCGATTATTCCCGCCCTGATCGTCGCCTCCGTTATTCTGCTGGCCTGTCTCCATATTTGGCAGAGGGTGCATGTCATGGGCCTGGTCAAGGAAGTGTCGGTTCTCGAAAACGAAAATAAAAATTTGAAGGATATGGTCAAAAAGACCAATATGGAAATAACAGAGTTGTCGCGATTGTCACGGATCGAAAAAATCGCGGTTGAGGAGCTGGGACTGACAAGAACAAGCTCCGAAAACCTTTACACCCTCAGCGTCAGCCGCGAAGATAGAAAAACGGAGGGCCTCGAGGATGTCGTCACCTCCCTCAAAAAAATCGCCGACAACCTTCCGGTCCTGAATGAAACAAGAGCGGCAACCAGTAACATTTTTGATTCAGATGAAAAGTAGAGCCGGCATCACGTTCAGTAAACCGAGGATGGCCCTTGTTTACATCCTGGTTATACTGGTGTGGTGCGTTCTCATTTTCAGACTTGCAGTAATACAAATCGTCCACGGCGAAGAATACGGCCTCAAGGCGCAGAAGCAATCCACCGGAAAAATTAAAGTGAAAGCCGACCGGGGGCTTGTTTTCGACCGCAAGGGGCGGCAACTGGCCGTCAATGTTATCAGCAATGCCCTCTATGCATACCCCTCCGACAGAAACGAAATCAGCAAGATAAATAAATACCTTGACCGGCTTTACGGCCGAAGAAGCGGCGCCTCCAAACGGTTGTATTCCCTCAAAGCCAATCGCTTTAAGTATATTGACCGTGATCTTCCCGATAATTTGGCCGCCAAAGTTGCGAACGATAGTATTCCCGGATTGTATATAGAACGGGGCGTAAAAAGGGACTACCCCTTCGGCGCCGTCGGCAGGCAGTTGCTGGGGTGCACGAATATTGACGATAACGGAATTTCGGGGCTTGAATACAGTTATGATTCGGTTCTGGCCGGAACACCCGGCCTGATCGATTATTTGAGGGACGCACATAGAACTACCTACCGGATTAAAACCATACCATTGGTTCAACCCGTAGCCGGCAACTCGATTGTCCTGACCGTCGACTGGTATTTTCAGGAAATCGTCGAGGAAGAGTTGAAGGCGGCGGTCGAAAAATATAACGCCCTCGAAGGAACGGCGGTTTTTCTGGATTGCCGAAGCGGCGAGATACTGGCGGCGGCCGATTATATTGCCGGCGGCAAATGCGACGCCGTCAAGCTCCGGGCGGTCAGCGACTGCATCGAGCCCGGCTCGGTTTTCAAAATAGTCGCCGCGGCGGCGCTGATGGATGAAGAACTGGTCGATCCCGAAGAAAAAATTTACTGCGAGAACGGATACTGGCAATGCGGTCGAAGCCGCATGCGTGATGATCATAAATATGACTCGCTGACATTTCAGGAGATTATAGAATTGTCGAGCAATATCGGAACCGGAAAACTGGCCATTCGACTCGGCCCGGAAAAACTCTGCGAGGCCATTCGACGGTTTGGCTTCGGCCAGAAAACTTATGTCGGTTTGCCCGGCGAACAGGCGGGGCATATCGGCAACCCGGGTGTCTGGTCCGACTATAATATCGCCGCCCTCTCTATCGGCCATTCGATTGCGGCCACGCCGCTGCAGTTGAGCGCCGCTATGGCGGCCTTGGCCAACGGCGGTAAACTGTACCGACCGGCGCTGATCCGGGGAATGATCAACAGCGAGGGCAAGCTGGTCAAAAAATCAAAACCGCTGATGATCGGCCGGGTCATGAAAGATGACAATGTCGAACGGTTGCACAGTTTCCTCCACGGTGTCGTGGAACGCGGCACGGCCATGCCGGTTAAGTCGGATATTGTCTCCATCGCGGGTAAAACCGGGACGGCCGAGGTTCCCGATCTGGAAAACGGCGGCTACCATAAAAATAAATTCGTGGCCTCCTTCCTGGGATATTTCCCGGCCGAAGATCCGAAAGTGGCCGGAATCGTCGTTCTCCACCAGCCGAAACCGATTCACTATGGCGGCCATACCTCCGGCCCGGCTTTCAAAAATATCGCCGAACGATACACCATCGCCAATTCCGAATCGCTCCGCCCCGACACCAGACTGGCATCCGACGGCGGCGACAACGAACTGCTCGAGATCCCCGATTTTATCGGACGCGATGTTTCACTGGCCATCAGAATGGCCGAGAAGAAGGGCCTGAATCTTGTCGCCGATCGCGAGGAGGGCGTGGTGATGTGGCAGTTCCCGCCCGAGGGACGGCGCATCCCCGGCAATGAAACGATCGCCGTCATTATCCAGAGCGAAGATGAACAGATGAAAATGCTCGACCTCTCGGGATTGCAGATGCGAACCGCCGTTGCGGTGCTGAATTATCAGGGACTGATGTTCGAGGTAGAGGGTCACGGCAAAGTAAAAAAACAATTTCCCAAAGCGGGCACGGAGCTGAAAAGAAACGGCTACTGCCGGCTGGTGTGTGGAAGCGTATAGACGGGACAGTGATGAAACTTGAAGAATTGATACAACCGCTTGAAAATGCCGTAATAATCGGCCGCCCCGAAACCGAAATAACCGGGCTGGATTATGATTCACGACGAATTAAACAGGGGACGATGTTTATCGCCGTCGAGGGATACAAAATGGACGGTAACCGGTTTATCCCCGATGCCGTCAAAAACGGCGCCGCCGCCGTCCTGACCACCCGCAAACAGGATTGCCCGGTACCGCTCGTCGTCGTCCCCGATTTACGGCAGGCGATGGCCGACAGCGCCGCCAAATTTTACGGCTATCCAGGACGCCGGCTCGAAATCGTCGGTATCACCGGAACCAACGGCAAAAGCACCTCGGTTTACCTCACTCAACTGATACTGAAAGCGGCCGGCAACAGCGCCGGTCTCGTCAATTCGCTGGTTTATGATACCGGTAACAAAAAATACAAGGCCGACCGCACCACCCCCGATTCGGTCGATCTGCAACGATATCTCGCCGAGATGCTCGATGCGGGCTGTACTCACGGCGTCGTCGAAGTTTCATCGCACGCCCTTGTTTTGCACCGTGTCGATAATATCGAATTTCGAGCCGGGCTGTTTACAAATTTCAGCCGCGATCATCTCGATTTCCACAATACCATGGAAGAATATCTCGAGGCCAAAAAGCTGTTTTTGAATAAACTCGTCGGCGACGACAAATTTGCTGTTATCAACATGGATGTCCCCGAGTTCGCCGGATTCACCGATGATGTCCGATGCAATCTCATGACCTGCTCGGTGGAGCGCGATGATGTCGATGTCCATATCAAAGATATCGAACTGCACCCCGACCGGTCGCTCTTTACGCTGTCGGTGAAAGGGGATGAACGCCGCGTCGAGTATAAACTGCCGGGACGATACAATCTTTCCAACGGTGTCTGTGCCGCGGCGCTGGCGGCCGCCGTGAATATCGGAATCGACCATATCGCCGAGGGGCTGGAAGCGGCCACCGCGGTTCCCGGTCGTTTCGAACCGGTCATTGCCGGACAGCCGTTTCTTATCCTCATCGATTACGCTCACACCCCCGACGCTCTCGAAAGACTGTGCCGGTCGGCGAGGGAAATAACGAAGGGCCGGCTGATAATATTGTTCGGTTGCGGCGGCGACCGCGACCGGGGCAAGCGCCCTCTCATGGCCGAGGCGGCCTCGAAATATTCCGACCTCGCCATGATTACATCGGATAACCCGCGCACCGAGGACCCCGATCGGATTATCGAGGATGTCAAGCCGGGAATGGTGAAAGATAATTATCTGGTCGTCCCAGACCGCCGCGAAGCGGTTTACGAAATAATGAAACTGGCCCAACCCGGCGATACCGTGCTGATAGCCGGCAAAGGGGCCGAGGATTACCTGGAAATAGGAACCAAAAAATATCCCTATGAGGATAAAGCCGAAATTTTAAAATCGCTTGAAAAACTCGGCTACATGAAAGGCTGAGAAAGGTTGCTGACTTTGGATTTTAACACTCTTGCGGGAGAAATCAACGGACGGTTGGTCGATGCCGGTCTGGGTGATACCATGTTCCGCGGTGTCTCGATCGACACCCGGACTATCGAGTCCGAACGGCTCTTTTTCGCCATCCGCGGTGAGACCAACGACGGCCATGACTATATCGCCGATGCCCTCGCGAAAAAATGCGCCGGGCTGGTGGTGGCCGCCGATTATGATCGTATCGATGAAATCAGCCGACAGGTCCCGGTGGTGGTTGTTGAAAATACGCATGAAGCGATGATGCGCCTCGCCTCGGCTTACAGGAAAAAAATAAAAACCGGTATCGTGTCGGTCACCGGTTCGAACGGCAAAACCACCACCAAGGAATTTATCTTTGCCATGATAAGGCATAAGGAAAATAAAACTTACGGCTCACCCGGCAACCTCAACAATCTTTTCGGCTTCCCGCTGGCCCTGTTCGGTATGCCCTCCGACAGCCGCTACGGCATTTTTGAACTCGGTATTTCGATACCGGGCGAGATGACACAACTGGCGAAAATGGCCCGACCCGATCTGGCCGTTATCACCAATGTCGGACCGACTCATCTCGAAACACTCGGCTCGGTCGAGGGCGTCGCCGAAGCGAAATTCGAACTGGTCGATGCCATGAAAAACGACCTGCCGGTTATTATCAATGCCGATGATCCGATGCTGGTTCGCGCCGGGGAGAAACGTAACCGCCGCATGATTACCTACGCCATCGAAAATAAGGCCGACTTCACCGCCGAACGCGTCGGTGTCTCCGGCGACGGCTATCCGCTGGTTAAAATCGATGGTTTCGAGATCGCCGTGAAAATTTTCGGCGCCTATCAGGCATACAATCTCCTGGCCGGCTATGCCGTATGCAAAACGTTGGGGCTGGATATTCGGCCCGATGAACTGAACCACATCGACTATAACTTCGCGCCCCACCGGGGCGAAATCCAGAATATCGACGGCCTGACGATTATCTCCGACTGCTACAACGCCAACCCGGTTTCGATGTCGTCCGGTTTGCAGTCATACAACACCTATCGCAAAAACGAGTCGGTCAAAAATCGCCGTGCCCTCGCCGTGGTCGGCGATATGCTCGAACTGGGCGAAAAATCGGTCGAGTACCATCGCGAAATCGGCCGCCTCCTGACCCTGCTCGACTTCGACCGTGTCCTGACCGTCGGACCGCTCTCGAAAGATATGTACGATGCGGCTCTGGAAGCCGGGTGCGATAAAACGAAAATAAAGCATTTCGATAACAGCGACGATGCCGGCGAGGCTTTGGTTCACGATATCTCGAGGGGAGATATAGTATATTTCAAGGCCTCGCGCGGCATTGCTCTCGAAAAATTGATAACCTTATTAAAAGGAACCGCCTTCCGGCAAAACTGATATGTTTTACCATTTGTTTACACAGTTGACCGGTTACGTTTCCGGTTTTAATCTTTTCCGCTATATCACCTTCCGGACGGCGGCGGCGACCATCACGGCGATACTGATATCGCTCTTTCTCGGGCAGTTCTTCATCCGCATTCTCCAGAGACACCAGATCAAGGAGAAGATCAGGGAAGAGGGTCCGGAGAGTCACCAGTCAAAGGCCGGGACACCCACGATGGGCGGTATTATCATCCTCATAGCCATTATCCTCCCGACTGTACTATGGGCCGACCTGACAAACTATTTTATCCTCATGGTTCTGCTGGTAACTTTCTGGCTGGGACTGATCGGCTATATGGATGACTATCTGAAAGCGGTCAAAAACCAGCCCAAGGGAATGGTCGGTCGGAAAAAACTGGTCGGACAGATCGCCCTCGGTCTGGTGTTTGGAGCGGTCCTGACTTTCCTCCCGCCCAATGCCTCGTTCGACACCACCACCGAGATTCCGTTTTTTAAAAATTACATCCTCGTTCTCGGGGTGCTGTATATACCGTTTATTATAATCGTGATAACCGGCTCATCCAACGCGGTCAATCTCACCGACGGTCTCGACGGGCTGGCGATCGGTTTGACCGGGCTCTGTTTTCTGGTGTTCACCGGCCTCGTTTATATCGCCGGGCGGTCCGATTTCTCAAGCTATCTGCAGATTGCCTATATACCCGGGGCGGGGGAGATGGCCGTTTTCTGCGGCGCGGCCGTGGGGGCGGCGCTCGGATTCCTGTGGTTCAATTCGCATCCGGCCGAGGTCTTCATGGGCGATACCGGCGCCCTGGCGCTTGGCGGCGCGTTGGGCGCGGTTGCCATCCTGATCAAGAAAGAACTGTTCCTGGTGCTGGTCGGCGGCGTTTTCGTTATCGAGGCGCTGTCGGTAATCATACAGGTTCTGTCATATAAACATCGCGGGGGAAAGAGAGTCTTCAAAATGGCCCCGATTCATCACCATTTCGAACTCAGCGGCTGGTCCGAGTCGAAAGTGGTGACACGGTTCTGGATCATCGGAGCCCTCTTTGCCCTGTTAACCCTTTCGACGTTGAAGATAAGATGACGGCAAAAGAAAGAGTCCGAAACAGAAAAATCGGCATTGTCGGTATGGCCCGTTCCGGCGTTGCCGCCGCAAAACTGGCCCGGCAACTCGGCGGGACACCGTTTGTGTCGGATATAAAATCGGCCGAACAACTCAAATCGCAAATTCATGAGTTGAAAACATTCGGGATCGAATTCGAAACCGGCGAACACACCGACCGCCTCCTCAAATCCGACTTCGTCATTGTCTCGCCAGGTATCCCGCAGGAAACGGAGATCATACAAAAAATCGTCGCGGCCGGCATACCGATTTTCTCCGAAATCGAGTTCGCCTCATGGTTCTGCTCCGGCAAAATAATCGCCATCACCGGATCCAACGGCAAAACCACCACCACCACGCTTATCGGCGCCATACTCGATGAGGCCGGGATACCCAACAAGGTCTGCGGCAATATCGGATTTCCTTTTTCCGAGGCCGTGCTCGAAATTCCCGAAAATGGCTACGCCGTGCTCGAGGTCTCCAATTTCCAGCTCGAACTGATCGAGGAGTTCCGGCCGTTTGTCGCCATGATTCTCAATATCACCCCCGATCACCTCGATCGGTACGAAAATTTTGACGGCTATAAACGGGCAAAATACCGCATCACCGAAAATCAACAGCCGTCCGAGTATCTTATTCTGAACGCCGATGATGCCGTCATCGAAAAGAATCATATCGATACTAACGCACATAAAATATTTTTCTCCACCTCACGTACTCTGCCGGCCGGGGTCTTTCAGAGGGGAAAGTCACTGGTCGGCATCGTGAGGGAGAAAGAGGAAAATATCGTCAGCACCGATTCGATCCGTATCCCCGGGCCGCATAATCTACAGAATTCGGCCGCGGCCGGGCTGGCCGCCCTGCTGGCAGGGGTGGCGCCGAGGTTCATCGCCTCCGCCCTGAACCGGTTTCCCGGTGTCGAGCACCGCCTCGAAGATGCCGGGTCGATTGCCGGGATCAAATTTATCAACGACTCCAAGGCAACCAATGTCGATTCGGTTTGCTATGCGGTGCGTTCGTTCACCTCGCCCGTCATACTTATCGCCGGCGGCCGCGACAAGGGCGGTGAATTCGAACCGATCATCAAATACGGCCGGGATCGCATCAAGGAAATTATTCTTCTCGGCGAGGCGCGTGAGAAGATGTTCGAGGCTCTCGGAAAGGCTTTCCCGGTGCAGTTTGCGGAAAATATGGATGATGCCGTCAGCAGGGCTTTCGCCTCGGCTTCGCCGGGCGAAATCGTCATGCTCTCGCCCGCCTGCGCCAGCTTCGATATGTATGATAATTTCGAACAGCGCGGAGATGATTTCAAACGAGCCGTGAATGCGCTGAAAAACAACAACCACGTTACCGAGGAAATCGAATCCTGACAGGTTATGGATAAGAAACTGCTTTATAGTACAGTTGCATTGATTGCCATCGGCATGGTCATGGTGTACTCGTCGTCGTCGGTGCTGGCCGAAAACCGTTTCGGTTCGCATTTCTTTTTCCTGAAAAGGCAGTTAATGTGGCTCATCATCGCCGCCGTGGCCGGATGGATCGTGATGAAAATCGATCTGAAAAAATACGCCGCCTATTCGGTGCCGCTGATATTGATCTCGCTGGTTATGCTGGCGATGGTATTTTTCATGCCCGCCCGCAACGGCTCCCACCGCTGGCTGTTTATCGGACCGTTCACCGTCCAGCCCTCGGAAATATTCAAATTGCTTGTGATTATCTACCTGGCGTTTTCGCTGTCGCAGAAAAAACGCGATATCACCAGCCTGAAACAGTTCCTATTGCCCTACGCACCGCTCATCGGCGCCGGTTTGATACTTATCATACTCGAACCGGGACTCGGTTCGGCCATGACCATCACCGCCACCGTGCTGGTGATATTTTTCCTCGCCGGTGTCAGGCTGTACCATCTGTCGCTGTTGACACTCCCCCTGGTCGGCCTGGTGAGTTTTATGGTCTTCGTGCTGGGATACAAAAAACCGCGTGTTATCGACTATATGTCGGCCGTCGGCGATCCCATCTCGGGAAGCTATCAGGTCAAACAGGCCGTCCTGGCGCTCGGCGCCGGGGGGGTGTTCGGTTCCGGCCTGGGCGACGGCAGACAAAAACTATTCTTCCTGCCCTACCCGCATACCGATTTTATTTTCGCCTCGATCGGCGAGGAAATCGGCTTTGTCGGTTTGCTGGGCGTGATGATATTGTTCTTTATCATCATTCGCCGGGGCATCAAAATCGCAACCTATCAGCCCGACAAATTCGGTTATCTGCTGGCTATGGGTGTTACCGCCTCGATATTTACCGCCGTCATAATAAATGTCGGGGTGGTCACATCGCTTTTGCCGACCACCGGAATTCCACTCCCGTTTTTGTCATACGGCGGATCGGCTCTGCTCATCTCGATCGTCTCGATCGCCGTCCTCCTGAATCTCTCGAAACGCAAGGGGGTGGTGGTCAGATGAAAAAACTGAAAGCCATTTTTGCCGGCGGCGGAACCGGGGGACATCTCTATCCGGCTCTCGCCATCGCCAACCGCCTCAAAACCGAGGTCGAAACCTCCGGAGGGGCCGATATTCGCTTTATCGGGACAAAGCGCGGTATCGAATACCGCATGAAGGACCGGCTCGGTTTCCCGTTATCGCTGATCACGGTCCGCGGTTTGCACCGAGGCGGAATACTCCGCAATATCTTGTTCCCGGTGCTTCTGGCCGGGGCGACGCTCAAGTCGATGTTCATCATTTTCCGCTTCAAACCGGATATCGTCGTCGGTACCGGCGGTTATGTCATGGGCCCGGTACTGCTCGCGGCGGTGGCGATGAATCGCCGCTGCGTCATCCAGGAGCAGAACTCATATCCCGGCGTCACCACCCGCCAACTGGCGCATAAAGTGGATAAGGTCTTTCTCGGCTTCGGCGAGGCCAAAAAATATCTGAAAATTTTAAGCGAGACGGTCGAGACCGGTAACCCGGTCAAGGAATCGATCGGTTCGGTAACCCGCGAAAAGGCGCTCGAGTATTTCGGCTTCGACAGCGACGACAAAGTTATTCTGGTACTGGGCGGAAGCCAGGGCGCTTCCAGTATCAATAACAATATTCTGGGACACCTGGAAACACTTACGGAAAAATATCGTCTGATTTGGCAGACAGGTGAAAGGGACTACAAGGAAGTAACCGCGAAAGCGGGCGGCAAGGTTTCCGGCCGCGCCCTTTTCTCATTTACCGATCACATCGAAATCGCCTACGCCGCAGCCGATATCGTCATCGCCCGCGCCGGAGCGCTGACGCTGGCCGAACTCGAGGCGGCCGGACTGCCCTCGGTTCTTGTGCCGTACCCGTTTGCCGCCGAGGACCATCAGCGGAAAAACGCCGAGGTTTATGTCAACGCCGGGGCGTCGTTTCTTATCTACGACAACGAATTGAACGAGATGGACCTGCTTCGCGGCGCCGTGGCTTTGATCGAGGACGGCAGTCTCGAAAAAATGAAAAAGGCGGTCGAGAGTATGCGCCGGAAAAGAAAAAAACCGGCGGTGAATATTATCGCCGACGAAATTTTGAATATGGTCGGCTTTGAAAGGGGTAATAGTTGAGCAGCATAACGCTTTCGCGGCCAAAATTTGAGGGAAATAAAATGATCTTCGGTAAATTCAAAGAACTCTACTTCGTCGGCATCGGCGGTTCCGGCATGTCGGGTATCGCCGAGATCCTGAATAACCTGGGATACAAAATCTCCGGTTCCGATATCAGCGCCGGCGATGCCACCGAGCATCTGAGCAACCTCGGTATCGAAATTTTCGACCGCCATGAAGGTAACAATATCGGCACCGCTAATGTGGTTGTCATCTCGTCGGCCGTCAAAGAGGATAACCCCGAAGTGATCGAGGCCAAACGGCGCGGTATCCCGGTTATCAAACGGGCCGAGATGCTCGGCGAATTGATGCGGCTGAAGTATTCCATCGGTGTCTCGGGGACGCACGGCAAAACCACCACCACCTCGATGATCGGCAAGATTATGTCCGATGCCCGTCTCGATCCCACCGTCATCGTCGGCGGTATCGTCGCCGGAAAAGGCTCCGGCGCGTCGCTCGGCGCGGGGGATTATCTTGTGGCCGAGGCCGATGAATTCGACCGCTCTTTCCTGTCGATGTTTCCCTCGATGGCCGTGATAACCAATATCGAACCGGATCATCTCGACTGCTATGACGGCATGGACGATCTCGAAAATTGCTTTGTGACATACATGAACCGGGTGCCCTTTTACGGCCAGGTTGTTTACTGCGCCGATGACCCGATCATAAACAAACTCCGCGATCGGATAACCCGCACCTCGGTATCTTTCGGGCTGACGCCCGAAGCCGACTATCAGGCGGCCGATATTAAACATCATGAAAGCGGCTCCGAGTTCGAGGTGTTTCATCACGGCGAACACCTGGGGCATATCACCCTCGGCGTGATCGGTGAACATAATGTCCGCAACGCGTTGGCCTCGGTCGCCGCCGCACTGGAACTGGAAGTTAACTTCGACACTGTCGCCGAATCGCTCAGAAATTTCCGCGGTGTCGACCGCCGCTTCGAAATAAAAGACACTATTGATGATATCATGGTGGTCGATGATTACGCGCATCATCCCACCGAAATAATCGCGACGCTTGACTCGGCCAAAAAAGCATACAACCGGAGAATTGTCGCGCTGTTCCAGCCGCATCTTTTCAGCCGGACACAGCTTTTCTACCGGGAATTTGCCGAGGCGTTGCGACGGGCCGATGTTTGCTACCTGATAGATATTTTCCCGGCCCGCGAAAAACCGATACCGGGCGTGACGGCCGAGATGATCGCCCGCTATGCCGCGGAAAAAGGTTATGACAACATTGTCTATATCGGCGCGAGAGAAAATGCCGCGCGGCGCATTCTCGATGAAACCCGCGCCGGAGACCTGATTATCACCATCGGGGCCGGAAGCGTTACCCGTGTCAATCCCGAAATAGTCGAGGGCCTGAAAAAAAGATGACTCTCAGGATCGGAAAAAAATATCTGCTGCTTCTCGGCGCGGCCGTCATGCTGGCCGCCGTGATCGGCGTCTGCAAATATACGAAGCTGTTTCGGCTCAGGGAGGTGAAGGTGAACCCGGTCGAGCATGTCGGCGTGGAAAAGAAACTCCAGCTTACCATGGACCAGAACTTGTTCAAGGTCCCGGTTGCCAGGGCGGCCGAAACCCTTCTCGGCGAGAGCCGCGTCCTGAAAGTGGATATCGACTATGCCCTTCCCGACGGCATCGCGATAACCATCAACGATATCAAACCGCTGGCGATAGTTATCGGAAACAACGGCAAAACTCTCTACTCGCTCGACGAACGGGGCTATCTCCTTCCTTATGACGATGGCGCCGAGGGCTTCGATTATCCGCTCATCACCGGTTTGAAAAAGACAAAACAATATGCCAGGGTCACCGATCGACGCCTGAATCTTATACTCGATCAGCTCGGACTGCTCAAGGATGACTGCCTCGACTTCTACCTGGCCCTGTCATGCATAGATTTATCGAAAAAAGACTACGTGTCGGTGTTTCTCGACGGTCTGCCGTTTCGGGTGGATATGTATGCCGGAAACCTGTACACAAGCATAAAAGATCTGGAAATATTTTTGCTCGATTTCGATCCCGACCTGAGCGAGGTCGCCAGGCTGGATATGAGATCGGATGGATTAATAATATCGGCGGGATGAAATGTCGGAACCAAGAATTATAACCGGAATTGATATCGGAACGACAAATATCAGAACGATCATTACCGAAATTAACGAGGATGAACAACCGGTCTTCCTCGGATGCGGCACAGCCCCCGCCGCCGGTCTGCGGCGCGGTGTGGTGATCAATATGGAAAAAACGGTGCAGTCGATCTCGAAATCGGTGGAGGAGGCCGAAATCATGGCCTCGGTGCACATCGACTCCTCGGTGGCCGGTATCGCCGGCGACCATATCAGGTCGATCAACAGCCACGGCGTAATAGCCGTCTCCCGCTCCGACAACGAAATCGGCGAACGGGATGTCAACAAGGCCGTCGAGGCGGCCAGCGCTATCGCCATTCCGGCCGACCGTGAAATAGTCCATGTACTGCCCCAGGAATATACCATCGACGAACAGTCGGGAATAAAAAACCCCATCGGTATGACCGGTGTCCGGCTTGAGGTGGAGGTGCATATCGTCACCGCCGCCGTAACTTCGGCCAAAAATATATACCGCTCGCTCGAACGGTGCGAAATCGACGTCGAACATCTTGTCCTGCAGTCACTGGCCGCATCATATGCCGCGATAAGCGACAGCGAGGAAGAAATGGGTGTCGTCCTGATCGATATCGGCGGCGACCTGAGCGATGTCGCCGTCTTCTACGACGGCTCCATCAGACACACCGGCGTCGTTCCACTCGGCGGAAAAAACGTCACCAACGATATCGCCATCGGCCTGAGAACATCCGTCGATCAGGCCGAGCAGTTGAAAATAAATTACGGGTCGGCGCTGACCTCGCAGGTCGATGCCGACGAGATGATGGAGGTCCCCGGGACGATGGGACGCAAGGCCCGCACCCTCTCGCGCAATGTGCTGGCCTCGATCATCGAACCGCGCATGGAGGAAATTCTCTCGCTGGCGGCAAGAGAAATCAAAAAGGCCAACCCGCCCGAGGCGCTCGCGGCCGGCGCCATATTAACCGGCGGCGGGGCCATGCTCCCCGGAACAGTAGAACTGGCCGAACAAATACTCGATATGCCGGTCAAAATCGGCGAACCGTCCGGTATCGAGGACCTTCCGGAAAATATGAAAAATCCCGATTATGTCACCGCCGTGGGACTGGTCAATTTCGGCCATAAGCACGGACCCGGTGTCGAAACCAAAAAGGGCGGACTCAGAGGGATATTTAAGAAATTTGAGAAATGGATATCGAATAATTTTTGATACATCATGGAGGAAGTACAATGACCGATGGGAAACTTCGTTTCGAATTGGCCGACGATATCGAGAGCCCGGCCAATATTAAGGTGGTCGGCGTCGGCGGCGCCGGCGGCAATGCCGTTAACAGGATGATCGAAGCCGGGTTGGCGGGCGTGCAATTCATTGCCATCAATACCGATATCCAGGTGCTGGATAGCAACCAGGCTTCGAAAAAGGTCCAGATCGGGAAAAGGCTGACCAAGGGGCTCGGCGCCGGCGCCAATCCGGATATCGGCCGTAAGGCTATCGAAGAGGACCGTGACGAGGTCGCCGAACTGCTCGACGGTGCCGATATGGTCTTTATCACATGCGGGCTGGGCGGCGGAACCGGAACCGGGGCGGCTCCCACCGTGGCCGAAATCGCCCGGCAAAAAGGCGCCCTGACGGTGGCCATTGTTACCAAACCGTTCAATTTCGAGGGCAACAAACGGATGCAGAAAGCCGACCACGGTCTGGCCGAACTCAAAGACAAAGCCGACTCGCTTATCATCATACCCAACGAGCGGCTCCTCTCGGTGGTCGATAAATCGACCCGCCTCACCGATGCCTTCGCCTATGCCGATGATATACTGCATCAGGCCACCAAGGGTATCTCCGACCTGATCGCCATACCGGGACTGGTCAACTGTGATTTCGCCGATGTCAAAACCGTCATGCTCGAGCGGGGCGACGCCCTCATGGGAACCGGTATCGCATCCGGCGAAGAAAGAGCGGAAGAAGCCGCCAAACAGGCCATATCATCGCCGTTGCTCGAAGATGTCTCGATGTCCGGCGCGGCCGGTGTCCTGATCAACATTACCGGCGGTGAGGATCTCTCACTGCATGATGTCAATCAGGCAACCACCATCATCAACCAGGCGTCCGGCTCGGATGCTAATATTATTTTCGGCGCCGTGATCGATCCCAAACTCAAGGACAATCTCAGAGTGACCGTCATCGCCACCGGGTTCGGCTCCGCCGCCGAGAAAGTAGTCGAGGAGGAAGAAGAACTCCCGGCAACCAAAAATGAACCGGGCAAAGTGATGTCACTGTTCCCGGATCAACCCGCCGCTTTCCCGACCAGAAAAGCGGCCGGCGGAAACGGCCGGGGGCGCACTCCAGCCTTCCAGAGCGAGAATACAAAAATCCCGGCCTATATCAGACGGCTGGATGACTAAGAAATAAGAACTATCACTCGGTTCCTCCACGAACGGACCGCCGGTTACGTTACCCGGCCGGCGGTCCACTAATTTCCATATATAGTGGGATTGTCCCCATAATCCGCCTGTCATCGACATCGTTGTTGTCCGCCTATCGCTATATCCTGCAACTATTTGCGAATTTGTATCAGCCGGTATATAAATTGCCTTTATATCAGGCAAATATGCTTGTCTTAATTTGAGAGGACCGGGAATGGCTTTTTCCTTGAAAAATAATCTCATGGACAGCGGCATAATTCGCAACCTGAACCAGTCCCTGCTGATGCTTAACAAATCGGCGGAAAAACTGTCGTCGGGATTGCAAATTAACCGCGCCTCCGATGATCCGGCCGGCCTCGTTATATCCGAGAGGATGCGCGCCCGGATTGCATCGCTCAATCAGGAAATCGAAAATGTCTCGCTGCAAATCAGAAAATACGAAACGGCGTCATCGCACGGAAAACAGTTGCGCAGTATTTTGACCGAGATGAAATCTCTGGCCGTGGCCGCCGCGAATGAGGGTGTCAACAGTAAGGCAATGCAGAGTGCTTACCGGGCCGAGGCCAACCGGCTGGTCGAGGCATACAATTTTATTGCCGAAAACGCCGCCTTCGGTGAGCAGAAACTGCTCGACGGCTCCGAGGGTGCACTGGCCGATGTCGCTCAACTGGAGCAGGTCGATCTGTCGACCGCCGAATCGGCCGCCGAGGCGATGGAAACAATCAACACCGCCGCCGCCGAACTCGACGGGACCCTTGCCGAAATCGGGGCGTCACAAAAAAACGATCTCGAAAGCAGACTCGTAAGTCTCCGCATCGAGGCGGAAAATTTGACGGCAGCGGAATCACAGATTCGGGATACCGACTTTTTGCAGGAGTTCACCGACTTCATCAAATACCAGATGATAAGTCGCACCTCGATCTCCCTGCTGGCGCACAGCTTCATAACGCCGCAGTCGGTCCTCGCCCTGACCGTGGACAAATGATTTTTCGATGAGGTAATGATCACCCACAAAAAAAACCGCCCGGGAATCGGGCGGTTTTTCAATTTTGATGAAATGCTTCGAGCCGAGTTTATGCCGTCGGCTGATCAGTCGTCGGTTTCGGCTTCTTGTGACGGGTCACCTTCATGACCTTGCCCGCCTTGAGACAGGATGTGCAGACGCGTATCTTCTTGACCGTTCCGTCAACATTTGCGCGCACCGTCTGAAGATTCGGATTCCAGCGCCGTCTGTTAAGATTGTGCGCGTGAGAAATCGAGTTACCGAATACCGGCTTCTTTCCACATATTTCACAAACTTTAGCCATATCTTCTATCTCCCGAAAATTTAGACAACTATAATAATCAAAATACCCGAAAAAGCAAGTGTATATTTGACCCTGAATTGATATTATCGGCAAAAACAGCGAAAAAACAGCTCGTTTTGCCACAAAAAGCCTTTATTTACTTTCCTTGACACCATTTTCTAAAACCCTTATTTTACAAAGTTGTATAAAAAGCATGCTTTCATAAGATGCTGATCTCGTAGTACTTCGGTTATATTGAGGTTGATATGCTGGATTTAAAATTTGTCAGAGAAAACCCGGATCTGGTCAAACAGGCCATTGTAAATAAAAACGAGTCGGCTGATGTCGATAAGATTCTGGAACTGGATGAAAAACGACGAACCGTTATCGGCGAAGTCGAAAAACTCAAGGCCCATCGCAATACGGTCTCCGAACAAATCGCCGTCAAAAAACGAAATAAAGAAGATGCCTCCGAAGATATCGCGCAGATGAAAGAAGTCGGCCAAAAAATATCCGAACTCGATAAAGAATTCCGGTCGGTAAAAGAAGCGCTCGATTATCACATGCTCCGCGTCCCCAATATGCCGGATGAAACGGTCCCGGTCGGGGCCGACGAAGAATCCAATGTTACTATCCGCGAATGGGGCGAAATCCCAAAATACGATTTCAAACCGCTCCCGCACTGGGAAATAGGCCACAGTCTCGATCTCCTGGAACTCCCCGCCGCCGCCAAAATAACCGGCTCCGGATTTTATGTTCTCAAAGGCCCCGGCGCAAGACTCCAGCGGGCGCTTATCTCGCTCATGCTCGATACCCACACAGCCGACGGCTTCACCGAAATCGCCCCGCCCTTCCTGGCCAACGCAGAATCCATGATCGGCACCGGGCAATTGCCGAAACTGGCCGATGATATGTACCAGCTCAAAGATGAAAATTACTATTTGATCCCCACCGGCGAGGTCCCGGTAACAAATCTGCACCGTGATGAAATTCTGTCCGAAGATAAACTTCCGCTCTATTATACCTGCTACACGCCATGTTTCCGGCGCGAGGCGGGAGCGGCCGGCAAAGACACACGCGGAACCTTGCGCGTCCACCAGTTCGACAAGGTCGAGATGGTAAAAATCGTCCATCCCGAGACGTCACAGGAAGAACATGAAACCCTCCTGAAACAGGCCGAAAAAATAATCCAAATGCTTAAAATACCATACCGCATACAACTCCTTGCCACCGGCGACCTCTCGTTCGCCGCCGCCAAATGCTACGATATCGAAATCTGGGCGGCCGGTGTGGAAAAATTCCTGGAGATTTCTTCCGTCTCCAATTTCCTCGATTTTCAGGCGCGGAGATTGAATACCCGTTTCCGCGATAAAGATAAAAAAACCCGATTCGTCCATACCCTCAACGGCTCCGGCGTGGCCCTGGCACGGCTTATACCGGCCATACTCGAGAACTATCAGACCGAATACGGTTCCGTAGTCGTTCCCGAGGCGCTCCGGCCGTACATGGGTGGACTGGCCGAGATAACACCTCGTGAATAATAAGTCAAACATCAGCATGTCGATCGGCAAAACGACGATTTTCAAGCTCTTTCTCCTGATCGGTATTGTCGTTATTGCCATTGTCTTTATTTGGTACTCGCTCGATGTCATGAACCAGCTTAAAGCCGACGCCGAGCGGATGGCAACTTCTTATGTCAGACTGTGGCAGCTTGCCGCCAGCGAAAATTCATCCGGCGGCGAGGTCCAGGTCATTTTCGATGAAGTCATCAAAAAGGCCAATTTCCCGGTCGTCATCGGCGGTGTCGACGGCGAACCCGACTTCTGGCGGAATATCGACGGTGTCGAGGATACCGATCGGTCGGAAGAGGCCCGCCGCAAGGTCCGCAAAATTATGAAAAAAATGGAGGCCGACAACGGCTCCATCCCGCTCAAGTTCGGCGACAAAACGCTTTCCTATTTCTACTACGGCGACTCCAGACTTATCAGGCAGTTACAGTGGATGCCGTTCGTCGAAATCGGCCTCGTCGGCGCCTTTATTCTGATCGGCTTTATCGGTTTCCAGAATATCCGCCGCTCCGAAGAACGCCATATCTGGGTCGGCATGGCCAAAGAAACCGCCCATCAACTGGGAACCCCCATCTCGTCGCTGATGGGCTGGCTGGAAATCCTGTCCGCCCAACCGCCCCCGAAACCGGATACAAACGATGAATCTTCCGTTAACTATGAGGATACCTTCGACCAGATGAAAATCGATGTGACCCGCCTCAGCCGGGTCGCCAACAGGTTCGGCCAGATCGGGGCCAAAACCGAACTAAAAGAAAATGATATCAACGTCCTTCTCGAAGAAACCGCCGCATACTATCGACGGCGCCTTCCCTTTAACGGCAAGGGATTGGATATAGTCCTCAAAAAGGGCCCCTCGTTGACAGTCAAAGTCAACGGCGAGTTGATCTCGTGGGTCTTTGAAAATCTGGTGAAAAACGCCATGCAGGCGGTTGATCCCCAAACCGGACGCATCGAAATGCGCTCCTACGCCGCCGGGGAGAACACCAACGTCGTCATCGAAATAGAAGATAACGGCAAGGGCATCCCGGCCGGGATCGCCCGCAAAGTCTTCCGCCCCGGCTTTACCACCAAAAAAAGAGGCTGGGGATTGGGGCTGACACTGGCCCGGAGAATTGTCGAAGAATACCACCGCGGAAAAATCTCACTGGTAAAATCACGACCCGGTGAAACCCTCTTCCGCGTGGTTCTTCCCGTCGCTGGAGCCGGACGGGTCAAACGAATAGACTGAACTGCGTAAAACATTAGTGGAGCACTTTAAACACTGGGTATAGTCCATGAGCAAAAAGAAAATATTATGGGTTGATGATGAAATCGATTCCCTCAAACCGCATATACTGTTTCTGGAACAGAAAGGCTTCGAAATAAAAACAGCCGTCTCCGGCGATGACGCCGTGGCCCTGGTACGCGATGAACAACTCGACCTGGTTCTGCTCGATGAAATGATGCCGGGCAAAGACGGACTGACAACGCTCGAGGAAATCAAGGAAATCAATCCGCATCTCCCGGTCGTCATGGTGACGAAATCGGAAGAAGAAACGCTTATGGAAGAAGCCATCGGCCAGAAAATCGACGATTATCTTACCAAACCGGTCAATCCCTCACAGGTCCTCATGGTGACCAAACGAATTCTGGATACGAAAAAGATCATTACCGAAAGCCGCATGAAACGGTACATCACCGATATCAACAAGCTCAACCAGAAACTGTACGGCGCCATGGAACCGCAGGACTGGCTCGATGCGGCCCGCGTCCTGGCCGGGTGGGATCTCGAAATGGACCAGAACCCGGATGAGGGACTGCTCCAGACCCATACCGGTTCCAGGCACGACCTGAATATAGAGTTCACCAAGTACCTCGATAAACACTACGCCGACTGGCTCCACTCCGATCAGCGCCCGATGCTGTCACCCGACGTGCTCAAAAATTGCATGATCCCCCTCCTGAAGGGCGGCAGCAAGGTCCTCCTTCTCGTGGTCGACTGCATGCGGCTCGACCAGTGGCTGACCGTCGAACCGTTGCTCTCGGAATACTACAATATCAATCGCCAGACTTATTTTTCGATATTGCCCAGCGCCACGCCGTTTGCGCGCAATGCCCTGTTTGCCGGCATGTTCCCGGACGATATCTCGAATGAGTTCCCCAATATATACCGCGACGGCGATGAAGGCTCTCTGAACCGGAATGAGGATCAACTCCTGCAAAACCTGCTTGAAAAAGAAAATGTCAAACTGTCCGGGGCGGTGCGGTATGAGAAAATATATGATAATACCGAGGGCGAGGCGCTCGCCAAACGAGTCGCCGATTTCTATCAGTCCGAAATGGTTGCCTTTGTCTTTAATTTCCTCGATATCCTCGCCCACGGAAGATCCAATAATGTCATCCTGAGAGAAATCGCCGGAGGCGAAGCCGCCTTCCGGTCGCTGATGCTGAGTTGGTTCACCCATTCACCGCTTTTGACCATCCTCAAAGCCTTTGCCAAACGCGACTTTACCGTGATCGTCACCTCCGACCACGGCTCGGTGCTGTGTTCACGCGGGACCATGGCCCACGGCAAAAGAGATACCTCGACCAACCTGAGATACAAATACGGCGACAATCTAAATTGCGATACCAAAGACGCCTGGCTGATTAAAAAACCGGAGGATTACCGCCTGCCTAAATTCGGCCTGGCGACGACATATCTGGTGGCCAAGGAAGATTTCTTCTTCGTGTATCCCAATAACTATAATGATTATATCAGACAATTCAATAACTCATTCCAGCACGGCGGCATTTCGCTCGAGGAAATGGTGGTGCCGCTGGCCGTGATGACTCCCAGGTAAATGGATACTAATCGCGGACAAAAAATTATTTCCACCGGATCGGTCGAGGAAACAATGCAGTTCGGACGTGAACTCGCCGCCCGGCTCAAACTGGGCGATATCGTCTGTCTGACCGGGCCGCTGGGTGCAGGCAAAACCTGCCTCATACGCGGCATTGCCGCGGGCCTCGGTATCGACGAGGATGATGTCCGATCGCCGTCATATACGCTGGTCAACGAGATGTACGGGACAATGCCGCTGTTTCACTTCGATCTGTACCGCATGAAAAGCATCGATGAACTCTATGAAATCGGCTGGGATGATTACCAGATGCGCGATGGTGTCATCGTTGTCGAATGGGCCGAAAAGGCGGGCGACAGAATCCCCGCAGGAAGTATACGAATCGACATAGAAATTATATCGGAGAACAAACGAAAATTAATATTGAGCGATCCGCACAACAGGGGAGAGACCGATGACGGAAAATAACAGGGCCATCCTCGCCATCGACAGCGCCACCTCGGTTCTCAAAGTCGGCCTGTCGCCCTCAATCGGGATCATCGCCGAGGCACACAACAGCGACCGCTATCGCCACGCCGAGTTTATCTTCACATTGATCGAAAATGTCCTCGCAAAAAGCAAATTGAATAAAGCCGCCATCGGCTCGATTATTATATGCACCGGCCCCGGATCATTCACCGGCCTGAGAGTCGGGATGGCTTCGGCCAAGGCGCTCGCCGTTTCGCTGAGTATACCGCTCGGCGGTGTCTCGGTCTTTTCGGCGGTCGCCCCCAGATTATACCGGGAACAGGGCCGCGCCGCCGTATTGGTTCCCTCGCGGCGAAATGAATATTACTTTGCACCGGTCGATTCTGAGTCGTTCGACGATCGCTCGATATCGGTCATAACCGTCGATGAACTGCAACATGCGACAGGACTTCCGCCTCTCTACGGTATCGATTGCGATCTGACGGCGCTGAAAGATGTCGAAGCCCCTATTATCTCGAACGAGTCTTTTCAGGTCGGTCTTGCCGATCTGATAAATATCGGGCGCCAACGCCTCGAAAAAACAGGCGGCGATGATATAACACGGCTGGAACCGTTATATATACAGGAATTCAAAGCCGGTAAAATCAAATGAATGAACCGCCCAAAACAGATTTGAGAAATTTCGTCATCAGACCGATGAAAGCGACCGATGTCCGCAAAGTCGCCATGCTGGAGATAGAAATATTCCCGGATCCGTGGCCCGAAGCCGCTTTTTCCACCGAACTGAATCAGCCCGACCGGGGCGTTCTTATTGCCGAAAGTGACAGCACTATAACAGGTTACGCCGCGTATATAACCGCTTACAATGAGGCCCACCTGACTAATATTGCCGTTGTCCCCGGCTTTCGGGGAAAAAATATTGCTAAATTATTATTAAATAGTATCTTTGGAATCGCAAGGGAAGCCGATTGCGAATATATTTTCCTCGATGTCCGGCCGACCAATACGGCGGCCATCGAATTATACAGGAAATTCGGTTTCTATGAATTGTATCGGAGACCGAATTATTATCACAATCCGGTCGAAGATGCTTTGGTTATGGTAAAAAATCTCAGGGAAGAAGACAGCAAAAATGGACTGGTTTAAAAAAGCCAAATCCGGTCTCACCGGTAAAGAAAAAAAAGAAATACCCGACGGACTCTGGTCCAAGTGTCCCGAATGCGGCGAGATTATATATACCAAACAGCTTGAGGAAGGTCTCTGGGTCTGCCCCAATTGCGAATACCACTTCAGAATACCCAGCCATAAATATATAAAGATGATCCTCGATAACGGCGAACTCGAGGAATATGATCTCGATCTGGAATCAAAGGACCCGCTGAAATTCAAGGACTCCAAGAAATATCCCGACCGGATCAAGGCGGCCCAGGCTAAATCGGGACTGAAAGATGCCGTCAGGGCCGGAATCGGGAAAATCGACTCTATCGAGGTCTCTTTTGCAATCATGGATTTCAACTTCATCGGCGGTTCCATGGGCTCGGTCGTCGGAGAAAAAATAGCGCGGGCCATCGAAAGAGCAATCGAGCGCAATATACCGATGATTATTGTCTCGTGCTCGGGCGGGGCGCGTATGCAGGAAAGTATCCTGTCGCTGATGCAGATGGCCAAAACATCCGCCCTGCTGGCCGTCCTGGCCGAAAAAAAATTACCGTATATCTCCGTGCTTACAAACCCGACCACGGCCGGCGTCATGGCCAGTTATGCCTCGCTGGGCGACGTGACCATCGCCGAGCCAAAAGCGCTTCTCGGTTTCGCCGGACCGCGCGTTATTCAGCAGACCATCGGTCAGGATCTCCCTGAAGGGTTCCAGTCATCCGAATTTTTCCTTGAAAAAGGCTTTCTGGATAAAATCGTTAATCGTTTACAACTTCGGGAAACTCTGTCGCTTCTGCTGAACTATTTCCAGAGTTAAGTGCTATGTCGGAATTAAAGGGCGGCTATTCAACAGCTCTCAATTTTATTATGCGTCGCGAGCTTTTCGGAATCAAGCTCGGGCTGGAAAATATCACCAAATTCCTGAACCGGATCGGCAACCCGCAGAACAATTTCCGCGCCGTGCATATTGCCGGAACCAACGGCAAAGGTTCCACCGCCGCCTTTATCGAATCGATCCTGCGCGAAGCCGGATATAAAACCGGAATCTTTACCTCGCCGCATCTGGTCGATTACCGGGAGCGGATACGGGTCGACGGGCGGCAGATCGAAAAAAAATATATTGTCGACTTCGTGAAGAAATACCGGCATCTGATTTCCCGCAACAAAATCACCTTTTTCGAAACCTGCACCGCCCTGGCCTTCTCTTATTTCGCCGATAAAAAAGTGGATATCGCAATCGTGGAAGTCGGTCTCGGCGGACGGCTCGATGCCACCAGTACCCTGACGCCGATAGTCTCGGTTATCACTGATATATCCTATGATCATATAAATATCCTCGGCGACACACTGAAAAAAATCGCCTACGAAAAAGCCGGGATCGTGAAAAAAAATGTCCCGACTATCCTCGGACTGATGAAACCGGAACCGCGGACCGAAATCGCCCGTGTCTGCCGTGATAGAAAATCGGCTCTGGACTACCTGCGCCCGTCGCACCTGGGCCGCAATGGGCGGCCTTTCAAATTCGATTACAATAACGGCGGACTCTCGCTGAATAACCTCGATAGCTCACTGCCGGGCGAACATCAGGTGAAAAATGCCGCTCTCGCGTTGCGCGTGGTCGAGGCGCTGAAACCGTATGGATACCAAGTCGGGAAGAGGCAGTACCGCCGGGGCCTTAAAAAAACCGAGTGGCCCGGACGGTTCCAGCTTATAGATACACCCGGCCGGCCGAAAATCATTCTCGATGTGGGACATAATCCGGCCGGAATCAGGGCGCTCGTAGATACTTTCAGTAAAATGTACCCGGGCCGCAAAGCCGATATAGTCATCGGCTTCGTCCGGAACAAAAATCTCGAAAAATCGATCGGCTACATTCAACCGATCACCGCCAGAGCCGAAGTGGTGCGGCTCAACACACACCGCACCGCCGATCCGGATGAAGTCGCTTCGTATTTCAACCGATCCAAAAAAGTGACCATCTCGGAATCTGTCGTCGATTCAACAAAGAAACTTGTTGAATCCGCCCGACCTGACGATATAATTATTGTCTGTGGCTCTCACTATGCCGTGGGCGATTTTGTGGCCAATAAAAGCAAGATTTTATGACACTGGAAAAGAAAAATAAAAACGGCGCGAAACCGAAGAAAGGCACGCCGGCGAAGAAGGCTGCCCGCAAGCCGAAAAAAAACAAAACCAAAAAGCCGGCCGCCAGTAAAAAGCTCCCCGTTTTATCCGTGGAAAAAGCCGGCGATTCTATCTTCTGGATCGGGGGAAATGCCCGCTTTTTATACGTCAATGATGCCGCCTGCAAAAATCTCGGATATTCCAGAAAACAGCTTCTGGGCATGAGCGTCTTTGATATCGATCCCAATTTCGATAAGAAAAGCTGGCCGAAACACTGGGAAGAACTGAAAACCAGACAGTCGTTTAAAATAGAAACGGTCCATCGCCGCCGGGACGGCTCCTCTTTTCCGGTCGAGATTAATCTCAATTATCTCGAATTCAACGGCAAAGAATATCATTGCGCCACTGCCGTCGATATTACCGATCGCCGCGTGGTCGAAAACGCCCTGGTCGAAAGCGAAGAAAAATTCCGACTGCTCTCCGAACAGGGATTACTGGCCATTATCATTATACAGGATGGACTGATTAAATATGCCAACAAGGCGGCCTCGGAAATTCTGGGATATTCCACTGAAGAGATGTTTGGCTGGGAAAGAGACGGTTACACTGTGGTGATCCACCCCGATGACCTCTCTTTCGTCGTCGAACAGGCCAACAAAAAGCAAATCGGCGATCCCGATGTCATTAACCATTATTCTTTTCGGCTACTGGATAAATCCGGAAAGATGAGGTGGATCGATCTTTATTCGAAAACCGTTACTTATGACGGGAAAAATGCCGACTTCGTTTCTATGGTGGATATAACCGATAGAAAAGAAGCCGAAGATGTTTTGAAAAAGGCGCATCATGAACTGGAATTTCTCGTCGAGGAACGAACCGTCGAACTGACCGCATCGAACCGCCTTCTGAAAAGACGTATTTTCGACCTGTACACCATTTTCGAGTTGAGCCGGAACTTTAACGCCGTCCTGAATTATGAAACATTGCTCGATTCGTTCGTGCTCACATCTCTGGGACAGATGGGCGCGGCCAAGGCCTCGCTCTATCTGCCGCCCTCATCGGGCGGCAACAGTTTCCGAATCAAACGGATGAAAGGCTCGCCGCCTTTTCCCGATAAGGAAATTAATATCGATCCCGATGGTGAATTCGGGAAATATATCACCGCCTACAATCGACCCATTTATGTCGGCGACATCGCCCAGAAACTACCCGGATCGGAAGAACTGTTCTTTGTTAAATATTTCCCGAACGGTCTCGTCGTACCTCTGATTTTTCAGACCAAACTGCGCGGTGTCCTGATTTTATCCGAAAAAGAATCGGCGCGAAACTTCACCGATGAAGATATCGAGTTCCTTTCCATCCTTGCCAATCAAACCGCCGTCTCCATCGAGAACGCCCGCCTGTATGAATCGGAGAAAGAGGCTCTGGATAAACTGCAAAAAACCCAGAAACTACTCCTTCAAACCGAGCGCCTGGCCGTTGCCGGCGAGTTGTCGGCCAAAATTGCGCATGAAGTAAACAATCCGCTCGGAATTATAAAAAATTATCTCCAGCTCCTTGACCGCCAGGCCGAAACGCCCGAAAAAGTCAGAGGATACAGTAAAATTGTCGGACAGGAAATAGATAGAATAACCATGATCGTACGCCAGCTGCTTGATATTAACCAGCCGATGCGAATAAAATTCGTCCGAACCAACCTGGCTACCGTGATGAAGGAAGTGCACTCGCTCATGAACCGACAACTCGAAAACGCTAATATCAGTGCGATCGTGGAAGTCGCCGAACCGTTGCCGGAAATCATGGCCTGGCCCGACGGCATCAAACAGGTCTTCATGAACCTGATGATCAATGCCCGCGATGCCATGCCCGGCGGCGGCGAAGTATATGTGACAATCACAGGCGATAAACATAAGGTGCAGGTACTGATCGAAGACAGCGGATCGGGGATCGATCCCAAAAATATCCCGCATATATTCGAACCGTTCTACTCCACCAAGGAAAACGGCGGCGGATCAGGTCTGGGACTCTCCGTCAGCCGAGGCATAATATCCAACCACAGCGGGACCATCGAGTTCTATAATCACAAAAAAGGCGGCGGTTTTAAAATAGAGTTGCCGATAGATCAAGAGGAAAGCGAATATGAGTGGCGGATCTGAGAAAATTCTTGTAATCGACGATGAAAAACGAATGTGCGATTCCCTGAGGGAGCTGTTTTCCAGTTCGGGACACGACGTCTTAACCACACAGTCATCAAGTGAAGCGATAAAGCTGATTAAAAGCAAACCTTTCGATTTAATCGTTACCGACATAAAAATGCCCGAGTTCTCAGGACTCGATATATTGAAAACCGCCCGCGAGGTCGATCCCGAAATTATCGTCATTCTGATGACCGGATACGCCTCGCTGGAATCATCGCTCGATGCCATCAAAAACGGCGCCTTCGAATACCTGCTCAAACCGGTCGAGTTCACCCAGCTCGAAATTTCCGTTAAACGCGGGCTCGAAATCAGGCAGTCCAACCTGGAACGAAAAAAACTGTTCGAAGAACTCAAAACTTCCAACCTCAATCTCAATAACCATCTCCAGGAGATAAACGCCCTGTATGAGGCCGGTCGCTCACTCGCCCATACCACCGAACTCGATAAACTTCTTAATAAAATCGTCAAACTGGCCTCCGGCGTAACACAGGCCGGAATCGGCTCCCTGATGCTTCTCGATGCCGAAAACGAGTACCTTACCATCGAAGCCTCAATCGGCCTCGATCCCGAACTGTCAAAAACCGTCAAACTTCCCATAGGCTCGTCCATCGCCGGCTCCGTCGCCCAGAGCGGCGAACCGCTGGTGGTCAAAAATGTCGAAAAGGACAAACGCTTCAAACGGATCAACAAGGAACGATACTCCTCGGCCTCCCTGCTGTGCGTCCCTCTCAAAGTCTCCAACCGCATCCTCGGCGTCATAAATATGGCCAACAAAAGCGACGGTCGCGTCTTTTCCAAACATGACCTCAAACTGCTGACCACCTTCGCCTCGCAGGCGGCGGTGGCCATCGACGACGCCCGGCAATTCGAGGACAACCTGCGCAAGCTCCGGGAGTTTTCCATTCTTTTCGAATTGTCCCGCAAACTCGCATCGGTAGGGTCGGTGTCGGCCATGAGAAACGCCGTCTTCGAATATATGAAAAAATTGATGCCGATCGATTATGCGCTGTGGTTCGAATGGCAGCCGGTGTCCAACAACCTCAAACCGGTCGGCGCCACCGGAACCGATATCCCCCTCACCGAAAGCGGCTCCATAAATCTCGACCTTGTCAAGGCCGAAGAAGTGATTCTGGAAAATATGAATCTGGATAAACTCGATGTCAACGACATCGCGGCTTTCTCCAAAGCCATAATCGAAAAAATCAAGGATTGCCCGCCATACCCCAATCCGGGATCCAACTTTACCGCCCTGCCGGTAATGCAGGAAGGGACGCTCAAGCACGTTTTTTGCATCGGGTCCGAAAACGAACATCCCTACGACAAACAGGAAATTTCACTCGCGGAACTGGTCATATCGCAGGCATCCGGCCTCTACGAACGCGAGAAAGCGCTCCTCAACGCCACCCGCCTCTTGACCATGGGGAATATGATTTCCGAAATTTCACATGATCTCCGGAAACCCCTGACAAATATCAAAGGATGGATTCAGATCCTCCGTGAAAAATGGCCGCAGGTGGCCGAGGATGCCGGCTTCTTCGGCATGGCCGAAGAAGAAATCCAGCGCCTCAACGAACTCGTCAAGGAACTCGTCGATTTCTCTAAACCGCATCGATACGAAACCGAAATGCGCGATATTCGCGTTGTTATAAGAAGAGCCGCCGAACTGATCGGCCCCGAACTGAGGAAAAAACATATCGACTTCATGGAAGAATATGATAACAGCAACTACGAAATAGCCGTTAATAAAAATCAAATCCTCGAAATCTTCCTCAACCTGTTTCTCAATGCGGTCGATGCCATGGATGATAAGGGAACCATCAAAGTGGTGGGAAAAATAGGCCGCCCGTCATTCAAAAATAAAGACTATCTGAATATCGTGGTGTCCGATAACGGCCACGGGATTCAAAAAGAAAATCTGTCCAAAATATTCGATAGATACTATACAACCAAGGAGACCGGGACAGGTCTTGGCCTGGTTGTGGTCGAGAGAATCATCGCCGCCCACGGCGGCACCCTCGAAGTGAAGTCAGAATATGGGAAGGGAACCGACTTCAATCTTTATTTTCCGATTTGATTATTGCAAAAATTTGCAAAAAATAGCATAATTTTTGCCAAAAGCAGTTGATTTTTCGTTTACATTGACGATAAATATAAAAAACTGCAAAAGATTACATATATGAGTAAAGAAAAAGTAAAAGTTCTGATTATCGACGATGACCCCAAGGTGAGTTGGATTCTCTCCGAGGGATTGTCATCCGCCATGGAATTCGTCTCCGCCCGGGACGGAATCGAGGGCATCCAGATGGTTTCCACCGAGAAACCCGATCTGATTCTCCTCGACATAAAAATGCCGGGTATGAGCGGTCTCGAAGTTCTTGAAAAATTGAATAAAATGCCGGTGCGCCCCGAAGTTATTATGCTTTCCGGACACGGCGAAACTAAAAATATAGTCCAGTCGATGCATCTCGGCGCCGCCGAGTTTATCAATAAACCGTTCGATGTCAAAGAGGTCGAGATTCACATCAAGGCCGTGCTGGAAAAAAAGAAGCTCAAACAGGAAGTCAAAACCCTCCGCACCGAGCTGAAATCGAAAAGCCAGTACGACCAGTTCATAGGTGATTCTCCCAAAATGCTGCAGGTGAAAAACCTCATCGAACAGGTTGCCGACTCCGAACTGACCGTGCTTATTCGCGGTGAATCGGGAACCGGTAAGGAAATCGTCGGACGCATGCTGCACACCCTCTCCGGACGCTCCGAAGAACAGTTTACCAAAGTCAACTGCGCCGCTATTCCGCGTGACCTGCTCGAAGCCGAGCTTTTCGGCTATGAAAAAGGCGCCTTCACAGGGGCCCACAAAACCAAACCGGGACGCTTCGAAGTCGCCAATAAAGGCTCGATCTTTCTCGATGAAATCGGCGACATGCCGATGGAACTGCAGTCGAAACTGCTCCAGGTGCTCGAACAACAGGAGTTTGTCCGGGTCGGCGGTATTAATAATATTCATGTCGATGTCAGAATTATATGCGCCACCAATAAAAATCTCGAAGAGGCCATCGTCCGCCATGAGTTTCGTGACGATCTTTTCTATCGCCTGAACGAAATCACTCTGGTCATCCCGCCGTTGCGGGAAAGACGCGATGATGTCCCGCTACTGGTTAATCATTTCCTCGATCGATACAATCGGCTGTATGATAAAAAATACCCCGAGCTGTCACCCGAAGCAATGTCCCGACTCGTCGAGTTTGGATGGCCGGGTAATGTCCGACAACTGGAAAACCTGATCAAACAGGTCGTCGTCAGAGGCGATGAGTCGATTATCGGCGATCTCCTCAGCACCAGCGTCGCGCCCGCCTCGCCGGTTGCCGCACCCCTCAGCGGAGGTGAGGAAGAAATGAGCGAAGAACTGGTCAATTCATACTCGCTAAAAAAACGGGTCGGATATGCCGTCGCCAGAGAGGAAAAAAAGCTCATCAGCGAGGTCCTCAACAAAACTAACTGGAATCGCCGTAAAGCATCCGATTTGCTCGAAATAAGCTACCGCTCCCTGCTGTACAAAATCAAGGAATATAAACTCAACAGCAGTAAATAAAAGCGATCCATCGGTATGACCCCAAATTAACAACTTTGACAATCCTTTTCACCTATTCCGCAACAGCTTGCATACTTAAAAAATGTGGATAACTATAAATAGATTATAGTATCCACTAATTGTCCAATTCTTGCCCTGATTATCCTGTATTTACAGGCAATTCCCACTTTATTAATGCGATCATTATAAAAATTTATTCATTTTCTTACCGTATTCCCTGCGGCGGAATAAAAATTGCTCTGTATTTAACAGAATAATGGCGTTAAACAGCTTTTGGATTTAATTGAGCTTATGGATAACAAAACTGCCGGAATGGGAAATCAGCGAGATTTTGCCGATCTTATCAGTTACGAATTGAGACGGGCCGAGCGATATCGCATATTTTTGTCGCTCGTTGTCTTCAATATCGGACCGATAATCGAACTTGGCGGCAATGGTTCTTTGGTCAAGGATGACGACCGGGAGCAGTTTGTGGGTAATTTGTTTGAGATCCTGAAGGGCTCTGTCAGGGATGTCGATTTATTGTCAGAGCGCGAGGGGATTAAAATAGGTGTTTTATTGCCCGAAACTCCCCGTCAGGGGGCTGAAGCGGCGGCGCGGCGTATATCCGATTCGCTATACAGCTTTTGCAGCGACTATTTCAAGAAACCGGCTGACTATCTCGTCCCGGTTGAAATATCATCATTCCCCGATGCCGCAGGGGCACGATCCATTGCCAGCTATATAGAAGATTTTAATTGACAAAAAAAACCCCGTTTTCATAGTTTCCTTATTAATGGCCGCACGGGGCGGCCATTTTTTTTGTACAAAAAAAATAAAAAAAACAGAGGCGCCTGGGACGACTCCGTTTTTAATATATCTTACTCTTGATTGACCTACCAGCCCATCAATTGCTCCAGGTTGGCATTGAGTTTCTCGACCCGTTCCTCGATATCGCCCTTCTTGGTCTTTTCACGCTCGACCACATCGGCCGGGGCGTTTTTAAGAAAATCCGGATTGGCCAGCTTTTTCGATAGTTTCTCAAGCTGCAATTTCAGATTGTCGAGTTCTTTCTCGAGTCGTTTCTTTTCCGAATCGACATTGATCAATCCCTCCAGCGGCAGAAATATCTCCGCGCCGGATATGATCCCCGAAGCCGACAGTCCCGGTTTCTTGATATCATCGCCGATTATCAACTTGTTGATCTTGGCCAGCGACCGGAAATAATCCTGGTAGGTTTCGAGAAGCCGACCCATCTCGGCATCCGTGATTCGCACATGCAGGTCGGACCATTTTCCCGGCGGAACATTCATCTCCGCCCGAATCGACCGCACCGCGTTGACCACCGACTGAATCGACTCAAATGACGCTTCCAGCGCATCGTCTTTGAATCTGGACGTCTCCTCCGGCCATGGACCGAATGTCAGCGTCTTCTCCTTGTCCGGGAAATATTCCTTCAAACGGCCGTTGATCTCTTCGGTAACGAACGGAATAAACGGATGCAGCAACATCAGGATTTTATCCAGAACATAATATGCCACATTGAGCGATGTGGTTCTAATCGGCTGATCCGGTTTATTCGGCTTGATCAGCTCTATATACCATGAACAAAAATCGTTCCAGGTGAAGCTGTACAGATGTTTGGCCGCCGCCGAAAGTTTGAACTCGGCAATATAACGGTTGGTCGTTTCGATCGTCTGTTCCAGCCTCGACAAAATCCACTTATCGACCAGAATTAAATCGTTATCGGGAATACTTTTAATATCGGGACGCTCGTCGCCCGTCCGCAGCATTACGAAACGCGATGCCTGGAACAGCTTATTGATGAAATTGCGGCCGACCTCGAAAGTATTCTTTGAAATCCACGGATCCTGCCCGTCCGGCGTCGCCAGCACCAGCGAAATACGCAGCGCATCGGCGCCGTACTGATCGATTACTTCCAGCGGATCAATACCGTTGCCGAGCGATTTCGACATCTTGATACCGTTGGCGTCACGGACCGTCCCGTGAATGTAAACATCATTGAATGGTATCTTGCCGATAAACTCGTACCCGGCCATAACCATTCGCGCCACCCAGAGGAAAATAATCTCCGATGCCGTAACCAGGACACGTGTCGGATAAAAATAATCCAGAAGCGAATCCTTGTCGGGCCAGCCGAATGTCGAAAACGGCCAGAGCCATGACGAAAACCATGTATCCAGAACATCTTCATCCTGCGTTATCTCGCTCCCGCCGCACTTGGGACATTTCTCCGGCATTTCCTCGGCGACAATAACCTCGCCGCAGTCGCAATAATAAACCGGTATCCGGTGTCCCCACCAGAGCTGGCGCGAAATACACCAGTCCTTGATGTTTTCCATCCAGTGCAGGTAGGTCTTCGACCAGTAATCGGGGTGAAAACGCAGTTCGCCCTTCTGAACCGCCTCGATCGCGGGTTTGGCCAGCGGAGCCATTTTAACGAACCACTGATCCGATAAATATGGCTCAATATCCTGATGACAGCGATAACAGGTGCCGACCGCCAGGTCGTAATTTTCTATCTTCTCGAGATAACCCTTTTTATCCAGTTCCTTGACCAGTTTCTTGCGCGCCTCATACCGATCCATACCTTTGAATTTACCCGCGTTGGAATTCAACGTCCCGTCGTTGTTGAGTATGTTGATCTCTTCAAGATCATGCCGCTGGCCGATCTCGAAATCGTTCGGATCATGGGCCGGCGTGATTTTTACCACCCCGGTGCCGAACTCCGGATCGACATAATTGTCGGCAATAATCGTAAGTTCCCGTTCGAGAATCGGCAGTATGGCCGTCTTCCCGACGAATTTTTTGAACCGGGCGTCTTTCGGATTGACCGCCAGCGCCGTATCGCCGAGCATCGTCTCCGGCCGGGTCGTCGCCACGCTCAGGTACTGATCGGATCCCTTGATTTTATATTTGATATACCAGAGATTGCCCTGTTTCTCTTCATGTTCAACTTCATCGTCGGACAGCGAGGTCTGACAGGACGGACACCAGTTGACAATCCGGTGCCCCCGGTATATCAGCCCTTTTTCATACAGATGGATAAAAACCTTCAGCACCGCCCGCGACAATGACTCGTCGATCGTAAACCGGGTCCGCTCCCAGTCGCATGAACAGCCGATTTTCTTGAGCTGGTTCAGGATATAATCCTTGTTGCGATAGGCCAGCTCGGTTGTCCGCTCCAGAAATTTCTCGCGGCCCAGTTCGCGCCTCGTCGTGCCCTCTTTCTTGAGCTGCTTCTCGACTATAACCTGTGTCGCGATTCCGGCATGGTCGGCGCCCGGAATCCACTCCGCTTCATATCCCGACATCCTTTTCTGCCGGATAAGAATATCCTGGATGGTGTTGTTAAGGGCGTGCCCCAGGTGCAGAATATCGGTCACATTCGGGGGCGGAATAACTATCGAATAAGGATCCTTGTCCTTGTTGACTTCGCCTTTAAAATGTCCGGCCTCCAGCCATTCGCCGTAGATGCGGTTCTCGACCGCTACGGGATCATAAGGCTGGGCCTTGGAATTGTTCTTCTTGTTCTCTGTTTTCTTACTCATTATCTTCTCTCAAAAAGGCAAATAATACCGCCCTTAACAGGTTTTGTCAAGGCAAGCTTGTTTTTTAAAAACCTTTATTTCGGGCTTTTGTTTCGGTATTATACGATTATATCGACAGAAAAGGTGTTTTGGAAAGGAAAAACTGAAAATGTCTCATAACATAGAGCCGTTCAACAAGTTGGTGGAAATAATGGCTACCCTCCGCTCACCCGGAGGATGCAACTGGGATCGCAAGCAAACCCACAAATCGCTGCTCCCATACCTGATCGAGGAAACTTATGAGGTCGTCGAGGCGGTCGAAAGCGGAAATCCCGACGAGCTTCGCGAAGAACTCGGCGATCTGCTGATCCAGATTATTTTCCATGCCCGTATCGCCGAAGAGGCCGGGCAGTTCGCCATCAACGACTCCATCGACTCCATCAACCAAAAACTGATCAACCGCCACCCCCATGTTTTCCTCGAAAAAAAGGATCTCGATCCCGACCAGGTCCGCGATCAGTGGGAAAATATAAAAATCGACTCGGGCGAGAAAAAATCGGTCATCAACGGTATCCCCAAATCCGCCCCGGCGCTGGTGAAGGCCTTTCGGTTCGGCGAAAAAGCGGCCGGAGTCGGCTTCGACTGGCAACACGCCGCCGACGTCATGGACAAAGTCAAGGAAGAAATAGGTGAGATAGAAACCGAGATTCAAAACGGCGACAAGGAACAACTCGAAAACGAAATCGGCGATGTCCTGTTCGCTATCTCCTCACTGGCCCGCAAATTCGATATCAACCCGGAACAGGCCCTCAACAAGACACTCCAGAAATTCCAGCGACGGTTCAACCATATCGAGAACAAAGTGGCCGAGTCGGGCAAAGGCTTCACTCATTTCACCCTCGACCAGCTCGAAGCATGGTGGCAGGAAGCAAAAGAAGAATAATAAATATGTTGTGATGCAACGACGACGGTTATCCCCGCCGCATATCGACGCACTTTTTTAATTGACTTACATATTTAAACCTGCTTATTTTATATCCTTGTAAGGTTCTATTTTTGTATGTGAAAATTCGAAAATCACTATTGCAATAATAACCGTTAATCCCGCAGGAGGAGAAATGAAGGCAAAAGGTTGGACAATCCTGACCGCTATGATTCTCATGCTCGCTTTCCCGATGCTCGTCAATGCCGACACCATGATCAAACAGGTCGGCGAAAGAGGCGCATTCGAGGCCATGGGACAAAAAAATCCCGCCACCACCGATACTTCGACAATCTGGCTGGGCGAGGGTAAATCGGCCATGAACCAGGGCGACACCGCCGCGGTGGTCATGCTCTATGATAAAAATGTCATCTATATGATCGATCATGCCAAAAAATCCTACGCCGAGGTGCCGCTCGACGCCCTGGGCGATATGGAAAAAATGATGGGCGGCGGCGAGGAAGCCAAAAAGAAGATGGAAGCCATGAAGCCGATGATGGAAATGATGAAAATGAAAGCAACCGTCACACCCACCGAAGAAACCATGAAAATCGGCGACTGGAACTGCAAAAAATATAACGTCAAAATCTCTATGGGTATGGGCGGCGCCGATATGGAAATCTGGGCCACCGAGGATGCCAAGGTCGATTACGACAAAGTCGCCGAACTGACCAATTCGTTCAAGGGTGTTCTTCCCGGTTACGATGAATTCGTCACCGAGATGAAAAAAGTCAAGGGCCTGGCGATCAAAACCGTCCACACCGTCAATATGATGAATGTGGAGATCAAGAGCACCAACGAAATTGTCGAAATAAAGGAAATGGATGCCCCGGCCGGTACTTACTCCCTCCCCGAAGGCTATAAGAAAACCGACATGATGATGCCCGGTATGGGTGGTCGATAAAAAGACTGTATCATCAGATAATATGCGGGGCGTCATACGACGCCCCGTTTGCATGTTCGTTTTGATGCAACAGCATACGCGCAATTCAACGAGAAGGATCATGTAATGGAATATGTTTTTGCCTTGATGTTTGTCGTGATAGGGGCGGCGGTCTTTATGCAGGGGTTTAAGGTTCAGCGCCAACATCGACTCATCAAGGATATCCCCCAATCGAAAATAAGGTCGATGGCGATGGGGCTGGTGGAGATTCACGGCAGTGTCGAGGCCGATCAGCAAATGAAATCCCCTTTCTCCGCCACCGACTGCGTCTTCTACAGGTACGAAATCAAGGAACTCCAGAAGCGCTCTACAACCTCCGGCGGCAAACGCCGGACGACGAAAGAATGGGTCACCATCGCGCAGGGCGACAAACGCCTGCCGTTCCGGGCGGTCGATGACACCGGGAGCGCCGCCGTCGATCCGAGCGGCGCCGATTTCAACCTGGAAATCAAACACTCGTATCATCAGGACCGCGGCGTCTTCGACGGAATGTCCGGCTTGATCGACAGGCTCAAAAACCTTGACGGCCGCAACGAAAAACTGCTCGATGTCTCCGGGCTGAATCTCAAACCGATCGAACCGGGCAAACTTAAAATGTTCTCGAACACGGTCGGCGACCGGCGCTACTATGAATCCCTGCTGTGTCACGGCGACCCGCTGTTCCTGATGGGTACCGCCGCCAATACCCCCGAGACACCCGACCATGTCGTCCTTAAAAAGGGCGACAACGAACCGACATTCATGATTTCGGATAAAAGCGAAAAAGACATGTTGCGCAGTCTCAGAAATAAAATGATCACCGCATTTGCGCTCGGCGGCATTACTTTTATAGCCGGTGTTCTCGTAACCCTGCATCTTTCCGGAGTAATCTAAAAGGAGGTAACGAATGACTGCATTTCTCCTGGGGCTGGCTATCGTGTTCGGTCTCGTAATCATTATCCTGATCGGATATTTCATTTCGATATATAATTCGCTGGTCAGGCTGAAAAACAATATCAACAAGGCCTGGAGCAATATCGACGTGCTCCTCAAACAGCGCCATGACGAACTGACCAAACTCCTCGAAACGGTCAAAGGGTACATGAAGTACGAGGAGAAGGTTCTCACCAGAGTTACCGAGGCGCGGACCGCTTTCCTCAATGCCGGGACGGTGGGGGAGAAGGCAAAAGCCGACAACATGATGAGTTCAGCCCTCAAATCGCTTTTCGCCGTCTCAGAAAATTATCCCGATCTCAAGGCGAGCGCGAGTTTTGGCCAGTTCCAGGGCCGTATCAGCGAAATCGAGAACCAGATCGCCGACCGGCGCGAGTTCTACAACGACTCGGTCAATACTTTCAATATCCGTATCGAGCAGATCCCGCATGTCATTATCGCCCGCATGCTCGGATACAAGTCGCGCGAGTTGTTCAAGGTTGCCGATGCCGACAAGGCCGATGTCGAGATAAAGTTCTGAGCCGCCGATCGAGCCGCGGCGAGGTTTGTAGTGCAACGACATTTATTTATCCCTGATGTAACATTTCATGCGTAGGGACAGGGCAGTGCCCTGTCCTTGTTTGTTAAAGCAACCAAGTTGCTCTAACGGCGGACCCTTCATATTAATTTCCTTCGCGGCTCAGGATCTACGACCGGATTTTCAACAGCGCGATTCGCTGTCCCTACGATGACCCGATCCAATACATTTATGGTGCAATCCAGCATATCGTTGTAATGTTGTTATTGTCACATATTGTCATTCCTTTTATGGTTGTACTATGGTTGTACTCATATATTTACAGCGAAATGGGTTCGTTTCGTTTTTTTTGTGGTTGAGTTTTATATATGGTGTCAGGTCACACCCTTCGGTAAACCTCAGGGCCCTTCAAAATCTCAGGATCTCCGACAGTACCTGACACAACATTAATATGTTTGAGGCGGGTCTTGTCTGAGATCCTGAGCATCGAAGGGCGCGAGTAAGCGAGCGTGTGACCCGCCGCCACATTAAACGTCGGAGCGTGGCAATCGCGCTGCTTTTTGCGATAAGGCCCGCGTGGCCCGGAGCTTCGCTCCGGGTTTCTGACAATGCCACGATTCGCCATAAGAGTCATTATATATATTCCAATGTTCCGTAGTCGGCAGATTCTTCGTTCCCACAACATCACAAATCACCCCCTACCGCCTACTGTCACAATCTGTCACCGCTTTTTCGGCAATATCACGCCATACCCCGAAATATGCCAATATCGCCACTTTCAATTTTGTAGTGGTTTGATGGTAAATACAGGTTAGTCACCCCCCTTTTTTCACCCCCCTTTTCTCCTAACTCGTTGCTAATCAACAAACCCGTTTTTTCGATATTGTAGTGAATTGATGGTAAATGCGGATTGAGCGGGATATATGAAGGGAGCACTGTTTTTATGAATAGATATCTTTCTGATATGCGAATCATTGTAGCGGCGGGTTTTTCGAAGATCCTGACGAAGGAAGGAAAACCCGCCGGGTGTCGGGTGTC
>Ga0272443_10000457_pt1 | contig 75717 bp, 108 predicted proteins | sample SSMAcet12_FD_193581 | JGI IMG/M metagenome (GOLD analysis project Ga0272443, IMG submission 193581) | Marine sediment archaeal communities from Little Sippewissett salt marsh, Falmouth, MA, United States - SSM-Acet-12 | ecosystem: Environmental > Aquatic > Marine > Wetlands > Sediment ...
CTGATTTCTTTTTTCATTTTTACTTCTCCTTTATAAGTTTTTCGGCAAAATCTTTTGCTTTCTTTAAACCATTAGGCTCGACAAAATAAGCTAACAATTGATAATCCTCGATATCGATAAGTTGATAGCAATCCCACAGTTTGATTATTTCGAAGTTTTCATAGACCCAAAATGGTCTTCCTTTGTGCGCTTGTCTTCTTTTCCATTCTGCCATTTACATTACCCTCGCTTTTTTGATTAACATAATTCCTTTTTTCAAATTTCTTTTTGCCTTGATAGCTTTTTTTCTCGCAATTTCTTTTCTAATCAATCTCTCCCAAGTAGCTTTTCTTTTCGGATCGTCAATTGATTTTACCGCTTTTGATAGTTGCTTCAACTGCTTTATCGAGTTTTTGGCAAGAGTCTCTTTTAGGCTACAAGATTTCATAATAAAACTCCCTTGTTTTGAGTTAAAGATCTTTTATAAACCCTCTATCCAAAGTAGAAGAGATAAAGGGCTTGTAAAAGATCGAAAGCTTTACTTCCACAGATCTCTTTTTAGGAAAGTAAGTAACTTACTAACCGGGCAGTCAAGGCGATAAGTTTAAAGGAGCAGTCTACCACTCTTGCCATTATAGAAATTGCAAAAGAAAAGCTTTCGGATCAGTTTCCAATTTTTATTCACTTCATTGTTAAAGCAATGTTTCTTGTGCCGTTCTACAATTCATCTTGTCTTTACTTAGATCAAATCGGCTATGGCAAAGTCTTTGCCCATTCGGTTGTTATGCAATAGAGATTTTATTCAAGACAATCAACGGATGAAGTGCGAGCTATCGGATATCAAATTAGCATAGTTGGCTCGCGCCAGGATGATTTGATATGCATGTTTGCTCTGGTGTTGAGAACGAAGAAACAACGCTTGGAAGTAAAATTCAGTCGTAATCAGAAAACGACTTTAACGAAGCAGGACTCCCACTGGGTCGTGCTTTGTGCTGTAGAGATGTTTTTTAATGGGTTTACTCGCTGGGCTCGTTTCCCGTGGCCCTCTCTACATTCGCACTATGTCAAAGATCAAACTTGAGATACAAATATCTCACATCTATATAAGGCAAACAAGAAAATTCGTCCTAATTCCTGTTTTTTTTAGCTTATTTGGTAAACATTGAAATCATTACATATTTTTTATATAAAAATCTTTAAAAATAGCGAAAATAAGCTTGGATAAGGGGATTTTGACATATTAGCCAGGGAACATTGTTATAGTACCCTGTATACAAAAGGTGACATTATGGACGATCCTTAGACTAATACTTCTCTTCCTAATACTTCTCTTCCTAATGAACTATCCTGCCTTTAAAAGCAAAAAATCTGCCTTATGTGAAGAAAAGAACTTTAAACTAAGTCATAACCTATCCGCTGAAATATACTTGACTATTAAAGATATTGTATTTTATAGAGCTAAACGAGTGAGAGAAGAAAGGATATTAGATCAATGAAAATAAGAAGAAGAGATAGCGCTCGGTTTGTAAGAAGACGTAAGCAAAAGCTTAACATGAATGGCAATGATGGTTTGTTCTGTACGAGAAGACAAAGACGGATCATCTATGCGGCATTAGAATTGAGATTGCCAATCTATAGAGCTATCGATCTTGCAGGTGTCACAGCCAACCAATATCATTATTGGATGAAAAGAGGTGTGGACAAAAAGAACAGGCGCTATTATTACTTTAGGAAAAGAGTATTAGAATATAAAACACAAAAAGAGATTGAAGCCCTAAGGACGATTGAGGAAGCACAAAGAGGTGGATATCTTGTGAGAGAAACCAAGATCCATCGGGGTGGCAAGTATGGTAGAGAAGTAACCAAGACAAGAAAAACACTTGCACCAAAATGGACAGCCGCCGCTTGGTGGCTTGAAAGAACTTATCCGGAAGAGTATGCGTTACGACCTGATAAAGCCGATGCTAATTTTGATCCAGTAGAAAAAGCAAAACAGATCCGTGCCGCATTAGAGGATATAGATAATACTGTTCCTGACGAAGAAGACGAGGATATCTAATGTTTTTATCGGATAGATGGTACAAGCTTAGACCTCATAAAAAGCAATCAAGAAGTATGAGGTCGAAGTATCGTTTTAATATTAACCACTCTGGAAGACGCTCTGGTAAAACAGAAATCTTTGGAAAGAGAAGAGTAATAAAAAAAGCCTTGATAGGGAACGATTCATGCGACTGGAGAGGCTTTGTTTCCGCACCAACAAGAAATCAAGCGAAGAAAATATATTGGGCAGATCTGAAAGCATTATCACCTCCTTCAATGTTGGCAAGACGTCCTGACGAATCAAATCTAATCATATTCTATATTAACGGAAGTCAAATACACTGTCTTGGCATGGATCGACCAGAAAGAGTAGAAGGGCCACCCTGGGATCATGGTGTACTTGACGAGTATGGAAACATGAAACCAAAGACTTGGCCCGAGCATGTTAGACCGGCATTATCAGATCGCAAAGGAAGCTGTGATTTTGTTGGTGTACCAGAGGGAAGAAATCACTATTGGGAATTGGTTCAGACCGCAAAAGCAGACACAACCGAAAGTTGGAAAGTATGGCACTGGCCGAGTTGGGAGATAATCGATCCAGAAGAAGTAGAAGCCGCGAAAAGAGATCTTGACGAATTAGTGTTTAAACAAGAGTATGGGGGAGACTTTGTTTCCTATACAGGCGCGGCTTATTATGCTTTCAATGAGCATATTCATGTTGGCAAATATTCTCACCTTTACAATCCCACAAAACCGCTTGTCCTATGCTTTGACTTCAATGTGTCACCCGGAACTGCTTCGATTATCCAAGAGCTTGGACCAGATGTTTTTGACATTCCAGTAGGACAAACTGTAACGGTAGTAATGGACGAGGTTCACATAAAAAGAAACTCTAACACTCCCATGGTTTGTAGAAAGATACTTGAAAACTGGAGCAAACATCCTGGGATAGTGATCTGCTATGGCGACTCAACCGGTGGCTCACAAGGTACCGCGAAAGTAAAAGGCAACGACTGGGACCTGATAAAGCAAAGCCTAATTCCATACTTTGGCGATAGACTTTACTTCAAAGTTCCCAAACACAATCCAAAAGAGCGGCAAAGAGTAAACGCGGTAAACTCACGCCTAAAGAGTTACAGCGGCTTGGTTAGGATGGTTATAGATGGCAAGAAGTGTCCAAACATAGTAAAAGACTTTCAAGGCGTTAGAGTAATAGAGGGAAGCGCGGGAGAGATTGATAAGAAAAGAGATCCGATGTTATCGCATTTGACTGATGGCATTGGCTACTATATCCACAAAGAGTTTCCTGTGGGTGCTTTCTACAGTAGACAAGACGTTTTGGATATGATGGCCGCACATAACAAGGCAGAGATAGACAAACAACTTCGCAAACAAAGAAAGGCCGCCTAATGATCATCTACATTTCGAAGTATAAAGAAATCCGCTACACCTTGCCAAATGGTATGAGCCTATTTGAATACAATAGGTCATTGCGAAGAAAACAAGATGCGAGTAAAGAAGCATTGTTAAGGGACATTGGTATGCCTCTATCCGAGTTAAAAGAAATGCGGGAAGAGTTGGATTGTAAGTTTTACTATAAACCTTCTCGTTATCGAGAAGACAAACATATTCCAGACAGTATTAAGGACGCATTTGAAGAAATGATAAGCCCGCTATCCCCACATTTTTTCAGAGACAAGCCAATATTATGGTGAAAGGAGAGAAGTAATGGTCGAATCAGATAAAGAATGGCAGGCAAGAGACGATGCATGGACCTTGGCACAAGCGAAGCAAATTGAGGCAGACAAGGAGAGATACGAAAGGGCCCAGGTTGCGGTTAAACAACTCGCTCAAGAAAAAATGGACGAGTATAAAGGGATACTTCGCGCAATGAATAGGGGCAATATGCCAAAGTCTTTACCAGCTCAAGGCATCGATGATCTCAAGAGAGAAGCACGAATAGCTAACAGACAAGGCCGCCCACGCACCGGTACTGCGAGGTTTAACGTCTTCAAAAAGATATAACCACACACAAAGACAGGGAGAAGTAAAATGGCAAAACAGGGCTATTATGAAAAAGAATTGACGGTGGGTGACCTCGTATCGACTCATAAAGAATATGATAAGAACTATGACGAATGGCGCTTTCTGAATGCAGTATATGACGGCATTAGGGAAATTATCAGAAAGAACTTGATTACAAAACATGAAAGAGAAACCAAGATGGGCTTTCAAAGAAGACTGAAAGAGCTTTTTGGTTTCGGCTACAGTAAATCGGTGGTTGATATCTTTCATCTATTTCTTTTCAAGAAGTCTCCCACCAGAACCCTTGGGGGGCTTGCAGATGATAGCTTTTGGAAACTCTTCTTTAGGGATGCCAATCTCTACGGTCAAGACTATGACAGTACTATTATGGAGATCGCTCTATATGCGGCCGTCCAAGGGCATATGGGTATCCTTGTAGACAAGGCAAGTAAAACATTCAAAACGAAGAAAGAGCAATTGGACGCGGGAGTTTATCCCTATATTGCGAAGTATCATCCCGCGGCAATCCTTGACTGGCAATGGCAGAGAGACGAGTATAACCGGCCGTTTCTTGCCTATCTGAAACTGGAAGATGATAACGAGCAATTTCGATTGTGGTTTCCAGATAGATGGGAGATATGGGAGCTACCAAAAGACGATAAAGGCGAAACCGATAGAGACGCAGTACAAGAGAAAGCAGTATTTGTCGATTCCGGGCCAAACCCGGTTGGTATAATTCCCTTTCTATGGTTCTACAACCATAGGTCAAGAGTACTCGGCATTGGCTCTTCTGATATTCATGAAGTATCAAGGATTGATTTGTCTATCATACGCAACATGAGCCAAATCGATGAAACGATTTACTTCGGCGCTTTTCCAATGATGCGGAAACCCATGAGAGATGCCAAACCTACTGAAATCAACGCTCCGCAACAGGACGACGAAGTAGGCATTGACGTAGTACTTGAGTTTGACCCAGAAAATCCAGAGAGTAAACCAGATTGGTTGAATTCAGAAGTGGCAGAACCGGTTAGAGCTACCTTGGATTCAGTAGAAAAGAAAATTGCAGAAATCTATAGAGCGGCAAACATAGGAGGCCTTGCTTCTACTGAGCCTACCGCCACGCCTCAATCGGGAGTCGCAAAAATAGTAGACTTCCAATTGTTGAATTCAAAAATCGTATCGAAAGGAACCAACCTCGAACATGCAGAGAATAAGATTATCGAGTTTTGGTTGAGATGGGAAGGCTTGTGGGAGCAGTATAAGGATACCGTGTTAATGAGTCGGTCCAAGTCTTATGACATTGAAGACTTGTCTGCCGCGCTTGAGGATGCGCTAACCTCAAAGACTTTGGTTATCTCTGCCAAGTTTGACGAACTTATCCAGAAGCAAACGGCAAGATCTGTATTGCCTACCGCTACTGAAAAAGAACTTGAGGAAATAGACAAGCAAATTGAAGAGAACGTAAACAATCCTAAAAAAGAAGTGAACACGGACGAAATCGACAACCCGCCCACAAAGGAAAGCAAAGAGATAATTAATAATGGAATGACCGGTATCGGCTCAGAAGAGGAAGACCAAATCGACATAAACAATCCTAATGAATAGGGAGCTAATATGAGAAGTAAAGAGCTTGTCTTAACCAAGGATATAGTGATCCCTAAGGGTACCGTCTTCAAAACTTCACCAAACAAAACGACCTATTACTGCAACGATTTCTATGAAACGATAATAGGCCTTACCAATAACACTTTTGGAACTTTAAACTATTGCGTGGATAACAAAGAGGAACTCGCCGACTGGTTTAAAGAAAAAGAAGGGTTACAGGTAGAGTAGATGGACGAAAAACATATCCGGAAAGCCGCCGAGAATACCGATCGAGTCCTTGCTTTGAAGCAAAAAAAGCATATAAGGATGGTAGAGAAGAGTATTATCAACCTACAAAATAAAATTCTTGATAATATTACTCGCCTTAAAGTAACCGATTCTGGTAGAGTTGAAGGGTTAAAAGTAAATATAAAACAGGCTCAATCCATACATAAAAAGATCGAGCAACTATTTGGATCGGAATTCTCAAAAACAACCCGCGAAATAGTAAATGACTTTGATGGTATTTCCACACTTATCGAAGACACCTATACCTATTTAGGCGAATCAGCAAAGTTTACAAGTATTGACAAAACGGCTATGGAAGTACTTAAAGATGGGTACTATCAAGAGTTTGCCGATATAGGTCAAAGACAAAAGAATAAAGTTATCCAAACAATGTATAACGAAGTCATAGGGGGTGGGAACTTTTCAGATCTTGTAGGATCAATACAACAAGCGTTATTAGGAAGTACTTCTTCTATATCCACTGGTCGCCCTCTTATAGGCTATGCGCGCCTGTATGCGCGGGACATGGTTATGGATTTCCATAACGAAGTAAATCTAAGGAAGGCAGAAGAAATTGATATAAAACACTTCCTATATGTTGGTAACATCATGGCCACCTCAAGACCGTTTTGCAAGTCAAGAGCCGGTAAATACTATACAAGGAAGCAAATAGACTCTTGGACATATGCATGGGCTGGCAAGAAAGGTCCTGCATTCACAAACCGAGGTGGTTATAATTGTCGTCATCATTGGCAACCGATTAGACCCGAATGGTTAGACGGAAAGAAAAAAGTAAATGTTGGTGATTGGGATTATGAGCAGAGGCAAAAGGGAGAAGTAAAGATACCCAAAACCAAGCCTCCCAAGACTCCTAAGGCTGTACCGCCAAAGAAGACAAAGCCAAAAACGCCCGAAGAAAAGATAAACGCCGTGGCAGAAAGTCTTGAAAACAATTATAACATCCAATTGCAAGAGTCTTCGGTAAGTAATCACAAACCGTTTAGAACCAAAAAAGATCTTGAGTTAAAACAGGCAAGAATAGAAGCAATAGCAAGTGAGATGAAACGCATGGAAAAGAAATTTCCAGGATTATCAACCTTTATTAGGGATAACTCTCCTGAAATACTTCTCCATATCGATAATAATAAAGACGTTTCTTATCTCTACACAAAGAGGCTACCGCGAGGCACTGGCGGTTGTCAGTACAAAAGCAATATACTATTAGGCGGGAGAAGACCGATATCATCGTCAAGGATAAATATACGCCCGAACTATAAAGATCCTTATCCAAATAATTATCGTCCATGGACGGCAGAAGAAAACTTTAACGCAATTTGGCGACATGAGTTTGGACACAGATTTTCAGGCGTTATCGAGACCGGGTCCGGAGAAGTACTACAGGCGCGAAATCTAAACAATATATTTGGTGGTCTTGTTGACTCGGATGAAGTAACGAAGTGCTACAAAAAAATGAAGTCTGGCAATCCAGATTATTTTGTTTCCAGGTACGCACAAACAAACCAACATGAATACTTTGCGGAACTGTTTTCTGCATATACATCGCCGCATTACAAAAAGGGAATGTTCCATCCTGACATGGAAGCGTTATTTAAAAATCTTGAATAGAAAGGAAGCAAAATGTTTTCGGAACCTAATTGCTCAAAAAGAAGATGTATTCATTTCCAGGGAGTAAAGCAGTTTGGAAACGAGGGAGAGATTGACCAACTATTGGTATGCAAGGCTTTCCCGAAAGGTATTCCCGAGGATATATCCTATGGTGATAACAAACACACAAAGCCAATCAAAAATCAGAAAAACAAAATTGTCTATGAAAAAGCAAAGTAAAGGAGAATAGCTTATGGCAAAAAAACCAGAATTAAAAAGGTTCAGGCTTGTTGGTATAAAGTCGATTTCTGTTCAAAAGAGAAGCGGCTATCATGGAGGTTCGGCAAAGCTTGCAAGAGAAAGATTTTTGGCTACCTCTACAACCACAACAACCACAACCACGACGGTTTAAGGAAAGATAAATGTATTACAAACCAAAGTATTTCATACCAGAAGAGATCTTTCCGGAAAGTGTTGTACGGCTTCATACATTCCTTTCCAAAGGGAAAGTTATCGTATCAGAAAAAATATGGCGCCTTGTTGATAGCAGAGTCTTGATAACGCTCGATAGATTAAGAGACAGATTTGGCACAATTGTTGTGAATGACTACAGATGGGGCGGCAAGAATCAATATCGCGGATATAGACCGGCTCTTGATTTAATTGACAAATACTACTTAGAAGAGACAGGGATATATCGACCCAAATGGAGCTCCTTTACTTCGCAACATTGCTTTGGAAGGGCTATCGATTGCAAGTTTAAATACAAAACTTCACAAGAAGTTAGAGACGATATCAAAAAGAACTTTAGTGAATTGACTTATCAAGATATTACTGCTATTGAAGAAAGTGTTGATTGGTTTCACTTCGATGTTAGAAGTTGGGACCGCAAAACGAACGGAATATTGTTTTTCAGACCGTGACAACCTAAAAAAGAAAGGAGAATATTATGCATTAGTTGGTAGAGGCAAAGAACTTTTAACTGGCTTGAAAGAAATTCTGGATAGAAAAGTATTTGAGCCTAAACGAGCCCGGATGGGCCAAGGAGCTGGATAGCTATGACTTGGAAAATTAAAATAGACTCAGAAACAAAAGCACCGGTGATCGATGAACAGGGAAAGATTACCTATATCGATCCTGACGGGAAAGAACTGCCGCTCGATCCTCCCGCGATGTACCAAAAAATCTCTCAACTGGGGAAAGAGAATCAAAACCATCGAAAGAAGTACGAAGATGTTTTGAACACTCTCAAACCTTTTGAGGGAGTGGAAGATATCGCTACCTGGAAAGAAGAGGCAGACAAAGCGTTAGAAACCGTCAAAAACTTTAACGATAAAGATTGGATGAAAGCCGAAAAGGTCGAGGCCCTGAAAAAAGAAATGGCCCAAGCCTACGAAGAGAAGTTGAAGAAGAAAGATCTATCCTATGCAGAGAAGGAAAAGCTTTACGCGACCGAAAAGGATAAGCTTTCGAACCAAATCCGAAGACTTCTCGTATCCAACAAGTTCGCCGTATCAAAGTACTTTAGTGGTGGCGGCGATAGCTCAGTGACCATCTTACCCTCGCAAATTGCCGAAGACCATTTTGGAAAGTATTTCAAAGTGGAAGAAGGTAGCGACGGGATGCCGGTCATTAGGGCTTTTTATTCGAACGGCGATCCGATCATTTCGAAAATCAACCCTGGCGACAATGCGGATTTTGAAGAAGCAATCGGTCTCATTATCGACCAATATCCGGGGAAAGAAACCATCCTGCGAAGTACTTCTGGAGGCTCAGGAGGCGGCGGAGGTGGTGGTGCTGATGATCACAAAGAGTCTGGCGACATTGCTTCACTTCGAAAGCAGTACTCCCAGGCCCAACAGGAAGGGAACGCTCGATTGGCTATCACTCTAAAAAATCGGATCTTCGAATTAGAGAAGGCAAAAAGAGTAGCATAAAATACCTCAATAGTTCGGGCCATGGTAGTTCTGCCTTAGCTCAAATCAAAAAAACCAAAGGAGAAAACTACCATGTCTAATGTGAATGAAACCGCAACAATTTGGAACTGTCCCAACTACACCGGCGAGCTTTACATGATCGGCGCCAACCAAACGCCTTTCCTCAACATGATCGGCGGATTGCAGGGTGGCAAGGTTCGGACCGTTTCTTCTTTCGAATTCGATCTTGCCCAACCGTGGTCGCTCGAAAGTGCTTCTCAACCCGACGTTAGCGAAACAACTTCCCTGTCCGCTCCCGATCCGTGGACCTATGTTCGCGGCCAGGATACAAACACCGTACAGATCTTTCACCGTGCGGTTACCGTGTCCTATGCGAAGCAGTCGGTAACGGGAAGTATTGTCGCCGATGCAACAACCGGCCTTGCTGATGCAAATTCGATGCAGCCGATCCAAAACGAGAAGGACTTCCAGATTACTGCTCATATGCGCCAAATTGCAGTAAACTCGGATTACACTTTCTTGAACGGCACATATCAGAAAGCAACCGATGCCGGTACTGCCGCCAAGTCTCGCGGCATTATTACTGCCTGTGTTTCGAACAGTGTTAATGCGTCCAACGCCGCCCTGTCCCGAACACTTCTCAATCAACTTATCCGCACCATGGCCGGCAACGGGGCCGAATTCATGAACCCGGTTATCTTCTGCAATGCTTTCCAGAAGCAAAAGATTTCCGAGCTTTACGGTTACGCCCCGGACTCCAGGAACGTTGGCGGGCTTAATATCAACCAGATCGAAACCGACTTTGCAGTTGTTGGTGTTGTCTGGGCGCCGAATGTTCCCGCAAGTACTTTGCTTCTTGCCGACCTGGCAGTATGCAACCCGGTCTTCCTGCCCGTACCCGACAAGGGAGTGCTTTTCTATGAAGAGCTTTCCAAGACCGGTGCCGCAGAAAAAGGCCAGATCTACGGCCAAATCGGACTTGACTATGGCCCCGAAGAGTACCACGGTAAAATCACTTCGTTGGCCACCAGCTAAATCTCCTTGATTTGAGATTTTCAAAATACTTCTATTGAAGGGAAAGGAGATAAGTTATGTCAAGTAAAGATAGATTGGAAATTCGGAACTGGGTTAAAACCAACCAGGGTCTTCCGCCTCAATTGCGCGAGTTTTTCGAAGTACTTGATAGAGATCTTCGCGCTAATGACGTTTGGTCGACCACAACCACGACGACTTCCAGCACGACCACGACCACTTCGTCTTCGTCAACGACAAGTTCAACGACAAGTTCGTCCACGACGACCACGACTGAGTAGACTGTGTTACCGGAAGCGTTTGGGAGGTAAACCCAAATGGCAACAAAAAGTAAAAGTAAACCCGTAGAAACCGCATGGCGGTTTTATCGATCTAACCTTGCAACGATAGTTTGGGATCCAAACTTGGACAAAGTACTTGCGGATTTCTCTACGGGAACGTTTATCACGGAAGATCCGAAAGTGGCGAAGAAAATCAGAGAGCTTGGTTATCCTGAGATACCGCTTGACGCTACTTCACCACCGCCGGATATAATTATTCAACAACCTGCCTTTGCAATCGATGGCGACGTACCCATCATGGGAAAAGCAGTAGGCGAGAAGCTAATGGAGCAAAAGATGAAATTGAAGACAAAGCAAGTTGGCGATCCCGCTCCGCAGGCTCCAGTAGTAAAGGCCGAAACGCCAAAAGCAAAAGCCTCGAAAGCAAAGCAGGAAGCTCCAAAAAAGAAGTTGAGAAGAAGAAAGAAAACCGCGGCATAGGGAGAAATGAAAAATGACGTATTGTGCGGACTCTGATTTATCCAAGTATCGTCCCAACATTTTAGCTCTCGGGGTGAATGACTGGACGGCTCAAAGGGAGGAAGCATACGCTCTTATTAATCGGGTCGTTTCAACTCGTTGGTATAGAAAAGTCGCTCCCGATATGGGTTATGATCCAAACATTACTACTTTCAATCCTCTTCTTATCCGAGAGGGAACGCTTACCAGGCTTGAGTCCTTTAAGGCGCTTGAACTTGCCTATATGTATCTTATGAAGGATTCACCTGAGGCAGATGGCTTCGAGCGAAATGTAAAACTATTTCGGGATCGGTACAACGAAGAGTTAGAGTTGGTACTTGCACAAGGTATTGACTACGATTGGTCCGATTCCGGAACGTTCGAGGACGACGAAGTATATCTCCGGACAACAAGAAGGCTCGTAAGAGGTTAGCCATGGCAGTGAGCCAAGAAACCTATATTGATATAAGCGAATTGGAAGAAGTACTTCTAACTCGGCTGGAAAAGTTCGAGAAAAGAATTTTTTCCAAGGCTCTTATGACAGAAATTGGAAACTTCGCCATGACCAAAATCAAAGTTCGAACGAGCGAAGGAAAAGACGTAGAAGGAAGATATTTCAAACCCTACACCGCAAAGTATAAAATGTTCAGGAGAGAAAAAGGTCTACCGACAAATGTGGTAGACCTGTTCCGTACGGGCTCAATGTTGTCTTCTATGACGTATGATCCTTATGAACGATATGTAAAGATCTTTTTTCTAAATACTTCTGATGAATTCAACGTAAAGAATCCGAAGAAAGCTTTTTTCCTGAATCAGAAAAGACGTTTTTTTGCCTTGTCTAAAGACGAGGTGGACAAGATTGTCAATATGTGTATCGATTACTATAACAACTTGCTCGACAATATGTAACCGAGGGAGCCTATCTGATGGCCGAGAATAGTAAGCGCGAGGCAATTATACTTTCCGATATAGCCTTGATTGAGTCTATACCGGCGATTAAAACGGTAGCAAGAAGACTGCCATCATTTTCTGATTTACAATCCTTTGCTTCCACTCAATTCCCAGCGGTAGCAGTAGTAGGGAGAATTCCCGTTCCTGTAAATCATGTTCAAAGTAGAAATGGCCAGGTAGATCTAATTGTTTCCGAGCTTCGCGTTGATGCCTATGTCTTCATTCATGAGAACGTAAACGCGGACGCGAAAATATCAAACATCCTGGACGACTTCTGGGCAGTACTTTATACCAACCCAACCAGAAATAATCTTTGTATGTTTACTTCTCTTGAGGCAACAGAAACAACCGAGACTTGGCCGCCATTTGTGGCTTTCCAGCTAACCTGTTTTCACAAATATCAACACTCTATTGGAGGAATTTAATTATGGAAGATGCCCATAGTACTTCTCTATATGCGCCTGCCGGAAGAGGTATCTTGTGGATCGCGGAATGGGACGGTACCACACCGCCCACTGATCCTACAGATTATACCGAAATCGGTAACTGCCCGTCGTTTGAAGCGGAACCGACGGTAGAGCGGCGCCCACACTATTCAAGCCGGTCGGGTCTTCGCACAAGAGATCTTAACCCAATCGTCCAAACGGAATACAATATTACTTTCGAATGCGACGAACTATCGGCGAAGAACCTTTCAAGATTTTTCCTGGGTACGTTGAACACTACCACAGGCAGAATCGCCGGGCTTCAAAACGCGGACAAAGAATACGCCTTGAAGTTCGTTTCCGACAACCCAATCGGGCCGAATGCTACCTATTACTTTCATCGGGTAACAATTGGTCCAAACGGATCTTTGCAACTTATCGGCGATGATTATCTGGTCATGAGCTTTACCGGTGAAGGTCTTGCGGACGTGGCAAATCATGCTTCCAGCCCGTACTTCGATATCGCTTACCAGACCACGACCACCACGACAACTTCTACTACCAGCACAACCGCTTAATCAGTGAAGCGGTTATAGGGAGTAAAACATGAGGAAAAGAGAAGTCATTAAAATCGATGCCAGAGAGTATACCATTAAAGAACTTACGGTGGAAGAAATAATCGAGCTGACGCAAGGCTCGGTTTTCTTCTCTGATACGTTAAAAGGTAATGAAAAACAAAAACTGCCGGACAGTGACGAAATCGGAAGAGTTAAGGGAGATCTTAAAAGAGTAATGGAGAAATGTTGTGATTTTACTCCCGACGATCTTGTAAAGCTCGCGCCATCAGAGATCAATACCCTTTACGATAAATTCAAGGAAGTAAATTCCGATTTTTTATCTTTTCTAAAAACGATGGGAGTAACAGAAATCCTGGGAAATATAAAAGAGCTGGTACTCAATCGCTTTTTAAAAACGCTTGTCACCTCATTGAGGCAGGACACTTAAACGTTTTTCAGTATGGCTTCTCATATTTTCTCCATGCTTTAAACGAGCACCAAATCATCATGAATATAGAAAGAAAAAACATTGCCATAGCATTTAGAGTAGCACGTTATGCCACGCCAAGGGAATGGAAGAAATTCATGAAAAGGAAGTGAAGCAATGGCAGAAAACGTTGATATTATAGTTCGCCTAAAGGACGCGGCTTCCAAGGGTATAAGAGCAATTAAAGGAAGTATGGGAGAGCTTGAGAAGTCGGTCGGTAGTACAAGAAAAATATTAGGTTCAATGGTTGGGACGCTGGGAACCCTTGCCGCTACTATAGGAGCAGGGGCTTTCTTAGGAAGTGCTATAAAGACTTTTGCAGATTTTGACACCGCTATCCGATCGGCGGGTGCGGTGTCGAATGCTACTGCCGAAGAGTTGAAGGATTTAAGCGATGCCGCAAAAGAGATGGGCAAGACAACAAAGTTTTCCGCAGTACAAGCCGCGGATGGTCTTAAACTTCTCGGCATGGCTGGCTTTGAAACAAAAGAATCAATAGAAGCACTTCCTGGCGTGCTTAATCTTGCGGCCGCCGCAGGAACAGATATTGCTACCTCTGCCGATATTGCAACCAATGTTTTGTCTGGATTTGGCCTTGAAGTAGAAAATCTTGGTCAAGTCAATGACGTACTTGTCAAAACATTTACTTCCTCGAATACCGCTGTCCAAGAGCTGGGCGAATCCTTTAAGTACGTTGGACCTTTGTTCAAAGCAGTCGGCGGTAACTTTGAAGAGTTATTCGCTACAATAGGAAAGCTTGGCGACGTAGGTATAAAAGGAAGTCAAGCTGGTACTGCTCTTAAAGGCGCTCTTCAACAACTTCTTAACGCTACCCCAGAACAGATCAAGCTCCAAAAAGAACTTGGCGAAAGAATTGGCCAAACTTCTTTAGAAGTACTTGACGCACAGGGAAGTTTTGTTGGCTATACAAGAATTGTAGAGCAACTATCAAAAGCGGGCGTGAACGGTTCTCAAATATTGAAGTTATTTGGTACAGAAGCGGGCCCAGCTATGGCCGCTCTTGTAGGGCAAGGCTCGGAATCAATAAAAGAACTACAAACCGCAATTGAAGAGGCAGGAGGTATATCAGAAGAAGTAGCAAAGAAAATGGGAGCTGGCCTTGGTGGTGCAATATTAGAGGCTAAGTCCGCATTTGAAGCGGTAAAGATCGCCATTGGCGAAGCGTTTTCCGAAGATCTAATCCAAGGCATTAGAGTAGCAAGAGACTGGCTAATTGACCTTGTTGACGTTATTAAAGAACTTAAAGAAAATGGTACAATCGAGGCATGGGCAACGGTTACAAAGATCGGATTTGGAACAGTTACTACCTCGGCAAAGATTGCCTGGGCGGCCGTGAAAGAAGTAGTAAAGGTTTTTACCGCTCTTGGCTTGTTAGCAACCGGACAGGTGAGTGCCGCAGGAGAAGCGTTAAAGGATCTTGGTAGTGATTTTGTAGCGGTCGCAGAAAGTATGCGGCAAGAAGTAGAGAAGTCCGAAGGTACAAGATTTTTCAAAATCGATACAAGTACCGGAGAGATAACCGAGGAAGTAAACGCGGTTGGCGAGCTGATTAAAAAAGCAGTAAAGACCGGTCCAATTGGGCAAGGTGTAAAAGAGGCAAGTAAAGAACTATCCGAAGCGTTGGTGCCAAAGGCTGCTCCTGTAGAGGCTTTATTAAAGGCAGAAATGACAAAGCTTTCCGCCTTACTTTCTTTAGAGTCTACAAAAATCGAGGATAGCTATGAAAGAGGATTGATTGATCTTGAAACCTATTACAACGAAAGAGCAAAGATCATTCAAAGAAAGATGGAGCAGGAGATCCAACTTCTTAGCCAAAAAGCATCAAGCGAAACCGACCTCGGAAAGAAAGAACTACTAAACGCCCAAATCTTTGCTAAAGAGCAAGAATTACAGGCCGCCCTTCTCAGCCTTGAGACTGAAAGATATAGAGAGCAAGACCGACTTGCTCAAGAAAGATTGTCTAAGGATCAAGCTCTAAACCAGCTCAAGCTGAAAGCAGAGCAGGCCCTTGCAGATCAAAAGAAAAGACTTGCAAACGATCCGGCATATGGATTGCAAGGACAGTTTAGCGAAGAGTTGGCAAATCTACAAACCAAACACAATGCAGAACTTGAGGAAATAAATAACTTCTACGTCCGAAAACTCGATATGCTTCGCCAACAGAAAGCGGCAGAGGCAGAGATTGAAGCAATCGCCGATGAACAGAAGAAAATGATAGACGATCAGAAGCGGATGCAGAGGGAAGAAGAGTTTCGGCTGGAACAGGATCAACAAAGTAGACTTGTTAATTTTCAATTAAACAATTATGCCAACCTTGCAGGAGGTATGGCTGATACTCTTTCCAATGCTTACGAATTGATTGGAAAAGAAAATAAAGAAATGTTTTATGCAATGAAAGCGGCCGCCATTGCAGAGGCAGTTATAAAAACAGCTCAGGCGGTCGTGAGTGCTTATGCTACCGCCGGCAACCCATACTTGGGAATTGCAATGGCCGCAATAGTTGGCGCGGCTGGTGCCGTTCAGGTAGCAAAGATCGCCTCCCAAAGCTATGCAGAAGGCGGCTTGATTGCCGGTCAATCTCCCACAAAGACTTCTGATGATAAACTTATAAATGCTACTTCTGGTGAATTCATGCAACCAGTGGACACGGTAGATTACTATGGGTTGGGAGTTATGGAAGCATTAAGAAGAAGAGCGATTCCGAAAGATATGTTTACCGGCTTTAACATGCCAAGTATCAAATATGGACATAGACAATTTGCAGAGGGTGGCGCGGTTACCCCCGCTTCTGGTATTCCCGATCCTAATGACGTTAAGAAAGAAGGACAGAAAACAAATATTGTTAACGTCCTCGATCCAGCAGTATTTGAGCAATGGTCGGCAAGTACTCCTGGCCAAAAAAATATTATGAACGTTATCTCACAAAATGCTTTCGAAGTGCGCCAGATGATACTTGGCAACTAAGGAGAAAACAAAATGACTTTAAATGGAAAAACAACTTCTGGATCGGTTACTTCTTTTGCGGGCGCCACTGGTTTACTTCAAGCGCTACTTGACTTTGTTTCCGGTACAAAGTTAGAGGATCAAGCAACCGCAGGATCAAGTGTTGGACCGTATACCGATACGTTATCAACTCCCGTTGGTTTAGGATCAGTATTGATGAAGTATACCATTTCAGGTCTTGACTATACAGCAAGAGACGATGGTGTTGGAGCTATAACGGGAGATTATATAGACTCTGCCTCAATCAACTATGATACAGGCGCATTAACCGTCACTCTTACAACCACACCGGATGCAAACCCAACTTATGACTATGTATATGGCGAAGACGGCGGCGATTGGGAAGTAAAGATAAATCGAAATACAAGAAATGGTAACAAAACCTCTCCCTCGGAACCATTTGGAAGTAATTGTAAGGAAGTAATTCTACATAATAGAGGATTGAGCGGTGCAGAAAATATCTTGATCGGTATAAGAGAGTGGCAATATGTAGCGGCTAACGCATCTGGCTGGGATCTAACAGGCTTTACTTCTTATTCGGACGGCATGTATTTCGGTAGAACTTTTGAAGACCTTAGTTTAACCTATGATACTACCTGGAACTGTTTTGAAAACGCTCCCAAACTACCGCTAATTGACGATACAATTTACTATTGGTTTTTCAGCAATAGGCAAAGAATAATAGTTATTGCGAAAGTTCAAAGTAATTACGAATCAATCTATCTTGGATTTGCCAATAGATATGGAAACCCAGAAGACTATCCTTATCCGCTCGTTATAAAAGGGAGCTTGTACGGGAAGAAAACCATTACAGAAACATCAGAGGCAAGCCATGCATTTATTCCCTATAGTACAACTTCCGGAACCAATATGCTTCATAATGTTTTGCCAGATGGTTCTTGGTCGTTGAATTGGGGAGCTTTTTCTTCGAATTACGCCACAATCCTTTTCCCTGTGTGCAATTGGAATTCTTCCAGTAGATTACTATCCGAAACACCGAACAAAAAAGAAGTACTTCTATCACCTGTTATGTCCCTTAGCTTGGCAAATAATTCTGTACTGCATGAACTTGATGGTGTTCTACATGCGGCCGGCGTTGGCGTTCAATCTGAGGACGAAATCAGAGGGCACGATGGCATAAAATACTTGGCATTTCAAAATATATCGAGGATCGATTACGATGATTTTATGGGAGTAGCAAATGAGGATTATACATCTACTTCCACAACAACCACAACGACGACCACGACCACGCTAACAACAACTACTACCGAATAAAGTATAAGGAGAAGAAAAAATGCCTTACGTCCTGTCCGAAGATATTCGTTACAACCCGACCGATACTATGGAAGCACTGGACTACATTCGCCAATTTGCTTTGACGATTGGTTGGACCGTAGATAATTGGGACGGCTATCGCTTGCAACTCTTCTCTCCTGGTTATTCTATTCAAAATCTTTGTTACAGATTAGAAGTAGAAACGATTGACGCCCAAGTCCAAACTCTTGAATATAGACCGGTCATACCAGGTCAAAGACTTGTAAATATGGAACTAATGACCTCAACTTATATTTGGAATACTTCTTCCTCATATGGCAAAGTCTCTCTTCCTGCAAGTTCTTTCGATGCGCTGTACCTCTATGGGAACTCGCATTTTATAGCCGCGATTTTTCATGTTGATCCGATAGCGGTAATTACGGTTGCAATTGGCATCCCAGATCTATGGCCGTCTTGGTACTACTCTCTTGATTTCTCTTGCCACTTTCCTTGTAGCTACTATAGCGATACTTCTTCATATCAGTGGTACAACATGGCAGACAATATTAGCAATTGGTATATGCCGTGGACTTACATGGTCTCTTATGTTTATTGCGCCTGGTTTCAGGGAGAAGCAATTAATTCAAATAACTTTACAGGAAACTATCTGCCAACCACAGCCGTTGCAATAGGAGCAGAGGCGGGATCATTTAACAAACTAAACGGATTACTTCGTTATAACGAGTATACCAACAAGCGAATGGCTTTTCAATCAACGTACTTTGTTAAGTCGGAAACATTGGGCGTTTGGTACCCGATCGGTTTGTCACCCTTCGCCTGGATCAACGGAAGAGATCTTTCAATTGGTGAAGTAGTAGAGTTTGGAGCGGATCAATACAGATGTTTTCCAGCAGTATTCTCGCCAAATGAAATTTGGCAAGCTTATAGGATATCCTAATATGTCTACCTTAGATGGTATTATTCAAACGATATTTACCGCTGAGAGATTAAGCCAGCCTGTTCGACAGTATGATCTTGTGGTTGGTGACAAAAGCACTCATGAAAAGCTACCAACCGAATATTGGCAAACAGACGTTGGTGTGGGAAGTGATAATCAAATATGCGGAGAAGTAGTAAGACAAACGCAACCGGTAACACCTGGGTATGAAGATGGTATGCTTTCTACTTTTACCGGTTCAGATTTTTACTTCGAAAGAATTTGGGTTGAACCTATTCGGTTTGATCTACAGTTTATCGTTGAAGACTTAACCAGGGAGTTAAAAGTATGGAACGCCTGGAGAAGCAAAAACGTTCAATTGACCGACGTACAAGTGTTAGAGCAAGAAGGAACTTATCTTGAATACCCGGATCTTCCAGATACGTTGGGAACCTTTGGTGACACTATATACACTTTAAATATATATGGTGACGGACCGCCCTTACAGGATACGCAATACAAATTAACAATCGATGGCTGGGAAGTAACCATCTACATAACCGGTGTTCGAATCATACCTTGGGATTTAATGCCAAACTGGCAAGATCAATTAGAAATTTCCTATGAGTTTGCAACAACGATTTGGACGAACGATAGATTTAAAGAGCAGAGAAGAGCATTATCAAGAGAGAGTTGGTTTTTACTACAGGCAACATATGATGCTTCCGGGAATAGAAGTAGAAAGATTTTAAATCTTATTGGATATGGAAAAGACAAAGTATTTGGTCTACCAGTCTATAACGAAATGCTAACCGCTTCCGAAATAAGCGGCACGACGATAACAGTAAATGAGGACTTTACCTATTATTATAATCTTATAAACAGAAGCAGTTATATCATTATCGTGGATCATGAGTTTGGTCTTGCAGAGATAAAGGAAATCTCTTCTGTAAACGCTCCAAATGAAATCGTCTTGAGCCAAACAATTTCAGAAACCTTCGATCCTAAATATACTATTATCTATCCTGCGGCATTCGTTATTATTGGATCGTATTCTGGAACAAATATCACCGATGATTTTGACGAAGTAAAAGTAGAATTTAAGGAATTCAAAAATGGATAGTCTACTTGATATTGGTGGCGAGACTGAGTTTCCTTTCCTCATGGATTGGAGCACCAACCCGATAAACAAGTTTCAGATAACCAGAAACTTGTTTGAATATAGAGGCACAGCCTCAAAGATTGAACAGCAAAATCCAGAGACGCCTATAAATGTAGAAGCAGATTTTTACTTCGAAAATAAAGAAGCGGAATATACCTTTCTTGATTTTATTCACGGCAGGATTGGCAAGACAAAACGTTTTTGGCTACGCCACCCAAAACAAATGTTCCGTTTGACCGAGGGAGTATCAAATGGATCGGTAGTAATGAGGTGCGAACCAAATAACTTTGATTTGTTTCATGTAGGACATGAAAGAATTTATATTGAAATGAATACTGGCGATACACTCACAAGGCATGTAGAGAACGCTACCTATGACAGTGTAAACGAAGAGTTGAATTTAGAGATTGCCAGTGCAATTGATAGAAGTATTGATCTAACAAATTACTATATTATTGGAAGATATTATTTGATGCGTTTTGACGTTGATGCATTTCGGTTAAAGATTATTAGTAATACAAAGAGCCAAATCAGTCTCCGCTTTGTAGAAGTTATCCGAGACTATGACGCATTAGCGGCCGATTAAGATTAATAAGAGGATAGAAAAATGACGGAATTCGACGACAACTTAGAAGGCATAGAAGTAGAACCTGTTCCTGAATTCTACGTTCTTACAACAGGAAGTACTGTAGAAAGATACACTTCCTACTCAAGATCTTTAACCTTTCTTGGTAACTACTATGCGGCCGCTTCCATAACAAGGGGCAACTTAAAACAGGATAACAACTTTGGCATAACTACTTTGACAGTGACAAGTCCGATAACTCCCTCGATTGCGAAGTATGTTCCTAATCAACCAATTGAGCCTGTCAATATAGTAGTATATCGAAGCCATATTGATAATCTGGATCAGTATGAGATTTTTTTCAAGGGAGAAATCAAATACGTTCAATTGCGCGGTCGGCTTGCATCCGCGCAATGCGAAGCAAAGAATAAATATATGTTAACAAAGATTCCTAACGTCATATATCAATCCGGTTGCAACCATGATATATACGACGATGGGTGTCAAGTAGATCCATTTCTATGGAGAAGAAGCGCTACCATCACTGGCATATCAGGGTCGAGCCTAACTTTTTCTTTTACTGACGGGTTATCCGCTGTGGCGGTAGAGTACTTCACGGGCGGTAGAATAAACTTTCAAAATGACGTTAGATTGATTACCGGCAATTCAGTTTTAAATACTTTAGATCTTCATATTCCTTTTGATTCAAGATTGTCGGTTGGCTCTTCTGTTTATTTATATCCTGGTTGTGACGGAAATCCCGCAACATGCAATGGGAAGTATAACAACCTAATACACTTCCTTGGGATGCCATATATACCTTCAACCAACCCAGTTATATGGGGGTTTAAATAATGTTGATTCCTTTTTTTCATGAAGAAGAGAGATGGCAAGCCTTTAGTAAAGAAGTACAGTCTTGGGAGGGCACGCCATATCGTCACCAAACGATGATAAAAGGGCGTGGCGCAGATTGCACGATGTTTATCGGAGCTGTTTGGTTGAGTATGGGAATACTTACGGAAGTCAAATCTGATTACTATGCAAAAGATTGGCACTTGCATAACAAAGAAGAGTTTGTCCTCGATCAATTTCACGAGCATTGGAACAAATTTGCCGGTGAAGGATTGAAAATAATAAAAGTAAACTCAAGGGAGATAGATACTTTTTATCGAGGCGACGTTCTTTGCTTCTCTTGCACACCTACAGGTATAACAAATCATGCCACCATTTGGTTCGGATATTTTGAGAAGACAAAAGAGAAAAATCAAATGTATAACTCGATAAACGGGCATGGCGTTTGTCGTCTAACGTATGGAAGTTTTTGGCAAAAGAGATTGACCACAATTTTTAGAGTAGTATTGGAGGCATAGGATGGCTGTATATCTACTCGTTATTGCGTTGGTAGTACTTGCAGCCGGTTTGTATATGGCTTCAATGAACCAACCAGATCAAAATCAGCAGGACATGGCTCCGAACGGGATTGACTCTTTCAAGGCAACGACAAACCAGGAAGGAGCAGTAGTTCCCGTTATGATAGGTGAAGGAAGACTTTCTGCCAATTTACTTTGGTTTGGAAATCTTGTAACAGAAGAAATTGTAGAAGAGATGGAAACGGGAGGCAAGGGCGGAGGAGGTGGCGGAAATGAGGACGTAGTAACAGGCTATAGATATTATATGGATGTTTGGGAAGCAATTTGTGTTGGGCCAGATGTAGAAATAGTCCAAGTTTTCCAAAACGACAAACCAATAAATCTTATTGGAACCTTAAACCCTGGAGATACTCTTTACTTCCCAACCGAGGCTGGTCAATACTCTGCGCCTTTAAATCCTGTAGCGCATGTTTTTATGAGCCGTCAATGGATAGGAGATAATGTAAGCTCCGTTCCAACTTATCACTGGGCAGTAAAGAAAACAAGCAATGCGCCTTTAAATCATGCGAACCTAACGAATGGTACAAACCCTGCGGCCGCAATATATGACATTTTGATAATGTCTGGAACCAAGGCTTCTTCTTTTGTTTTAAGTTCTTTCCAGGATGCCGCGGACTACTGGTACGATAAGGGCTATGGAATAAATCTTGCTTTGAACAAACAAGAAGAAACAAGGAATATTATAAAAAGAATTTTTACCTATGTTGATGGAAATTTGAGAGTAGATAACCAGGACAGATTTGAATTGGTCGCCTGGAAAGATACGGATACCTATCAATATGAAATTGACGAAGAAGACCTAAAAGATTTTAATTTTAGGAGAAGAAGTTGGTATGACGTATATACCGACTTTAGAGCCAATTTTATTTACAAACAAAAGAATTACACCCAAAGAACTTTACGGGTAAGAAATACTGCCGTTAAAGATATCATTGGGCAAGACAAACAAATTACTATTGACCTAACCGCTTTCAACGATATAACTGCCGCCTCGAAAAGACTTTGGGAGTTAATGAAACAACTATCCTATCCAGAAGCGGAAGCCTCTGCCAAGGTTAGTTTAAAATATTCAAAAGTAAAAGTTGGTGACGTTGTTAGAGTAAGTTACTCTCCATATGAAATAACAAACATGGATTTTAGAGTAATAGGGATTGACGTAGCAAAAGCAGATAGTAATGAAATCTCTTGGAACATGCGCCAATTGACTACTACTCTATTTGATACGAATTTTGGATTGGGCGGTGAGCCGCAATGGGTCGAACCCGACTACTCACCACAAGAGCCTTTGGACGTAGAGTTTTTCGAGCTTCCATATACTTCCAGAATTGAATATGACTACACAGCTAAATTTAGAGTTTCCTATTTGGTACTTGTAGCAAGAGCAGGAAACGAAACGGGCTTTCAAGTTCATACTTCCGGAAGCGGAAGTAATTACTCAAGAGCCCAAACCATGTCAACGTTCTCTCAGGTAGGAACGCTTGACGAAGATTATCCGGCAGACACTTACAGTATTGACGACGAAACTGGAATTCTTTACACTCCCGAAAGAGAGGACCCGAAGTTTGGGAGTCTTTTCAGAAATGAACTTTTTACAAAGTTAAGATTTGCAATTATAGACGAAGAGATTCTTGCCTTTCAAACTGTAGATTACGAGGGAGAAGAAAGTATCAGGCTAACGGGAGTAATTCGCGGCATACTAAATACACCCATAGAAACACATACCGCAGGATCGAAGATATGGATAACAAGTTTCAGAAATAATATTTTAAGTGAGACCGAATATCACGAGTTTAATGCCAAGGTAGTAACCACTTTTGGAGGCGAAGTATTTGATATATCCGAAGTATCGCCAATTACTGTTACAGAAACGCAGAAAGCCGCGCAACCTTGGACGCCTTGGAATGCTTATGCAGAAAGAGACGGCGTAACCATTAACGTTACCGTGGCGCACACCACAAAGGCTACAGATGGCGCTGGTGTACTTCCCGCAGAATCGCAAAAAACAGTAGAAAAGCAATTAGCCGAAGGGTTTGTCCTTTGGTGGACAAGTGTTGACTCTACCGTAAATGAAGAGAGATATGGGAAGTTCGACTATATCAACGGCTCGGCCGGAAATCATACTCTTTACATAGCTCAAATAAACAGCCTTGGATTCCAAACGGACACAATAGAGATAGTTGTTGGTCCTGACGATGGCGACTATTTCTGCGACGATCACTTGACCGAAAATTATTCTTTCGAAAAAATTCAATATGGTTCGCAAAACTGGATCGATATTATGAACAGGAACGCAACCAGATTGAATGACGAAGTTTTGAAAATTTCAGGATTGATTGACGTTGATTTGTCCGGTATAGCTGATACAAATGCAATAGCCTGGAATAGTACTTCCGAGAAATACGAGCCGGTCGACTGGTTAACAACGTTCCCGACTTCTACTACTACCAGCACTACCAGCACAACCAACACGCAGTCAACCACAACCAACACACAGTCTACCACAACGTCAAGTACTTCGACCACAACGTCAAGTTCCAGCACAACCAACACGCAATCGACCACAACGTCAAGTACTTCGACAACGACCGAGTCGCAAACGTCAACCTCGACTGTTACCAACACGGGGACAACGACAACCAACACGCAATCGACAACGAGTAGTAGTTCAACGACAACGACTCAAACCAGCTCTACCAGTACGACTTCTACCAGCACGACAACAACCAACACGGTAACAGAAAGTACTTCTACCTCGACCACAAGTACCAGCTCTTCCAGCACGACAACAACAACGACGCCTCCTGGCGCGGGCGGAGCCTATGAGGGCGAAGACGTTATGAGTGATGCATTTTATATTGATGGGATTATGATCCCAGCCTAATTAGTACAATAAAAGGAGAAGAGAAAATGACGTTTAAAAGACTTGTTGCCTACAATGCTTCAAACACCGCCGACTTCTGCGAACAAATGAAGGATCTCATGGTTGCCGCTGGTTGGACTCTTCATGATGATTTGTCTTCTGCTACACCACCAAGATATATTATGAAGACAAATGGTGAAGCACCCGAAACAAAGTGTCCTTGCTATCTTGAAATAAAATGGGACGCAAGTTATGCCGATAAAATTTCCATGTTGATGTACCTCTATTGGAATAACTCTACTCATTCGGGAGTAGTACAAATTGGATCTGAAACTGGCAACTATATGTATTCGGACGACGATGCTTCCTTTTATGGGTGGATTTATACAAGTAAAGATTTTGTAATCATCATAACAAAAATTGGCGCTACCTACTATGGAGGTTGGTGCTCACGTTTCCAGCCTGGATATCAATTTATTGGTTTTCTACAGTCAAGCGCTTCTGCGGGATCGAGTGTTACACTTCAACTTGGAAAAGGACAAACACGCGGAGCAGTAGTTGGCGCGAAGTGTATGGTGGTATGTTACGATGGCACAGTTGGGAGAGATCACGATTGCGAAATTACTGCCGTTGACGATGATAACAACCAAATAACGGTTGACGCTTTAACCTATACTTTCCCTGCGGGATCCTCGGTTGGATTTGTTCCCTATCCTTGGTTGTTATCCAGATTTTCGAATAGTGCTTCTCAATACAGCCTTTGGGGTGCTTCTGGAACGAGCGCATACACTACCGGTGGAAATGCTCTTCAAACTTTGACCTATCAATATGTTGATCCAGAAGAGTTAACCGGAATGTATATGCTTCTTCCTTATTGTTTGCTTCGCTCCGGTGCTGGGTATGCCGGATTTATAGATAGATGGTTGCTCGGCGATGCTTTTACAACAAGCTCTTATGAAGACACAGTAGGAGTGGGAGTAATTCAGGGAGACACGGTAGCAACTGGTGGTGGAAGTAATACTCTTGCCGATACAAATCAATCTTGGGAAGTTGATGCTCTCATTGATTATGCCGTGATTATCATATCAGGCACTGGTGCTGGTCAAATTAGGACGATTTCTGATAACACGGCAATAGGATTGACGGTTGACGATAATTGGAGCGTACAGCCAGACAGTACTTCCCATTATATTATTTGTAGCGAAGCCTATAGACACTTTGGCTTCAACTCTACTTCCTATTCGAAAAGTATATTTGAAGGCGGGCATTATACCCCCGCATTGTGTTATGAAATTACGACAACCACTACCGTTTAGGAGAAGAAGTAATGACGCATTATAACGCTATGCTATTATCCCTTGAAAGCCCTGCGAGTCGCGCTTTTGCGAATGCTTCTTTAACGCCTTTGCCTGACAATTTCGGGATTGAATATTTGTTAAGGACGCAAACTTCGCACAATATCAATTATATGTTTAATGACTTCTCAGCCGCACCAATAGGCAATAAAATTTTGGTACAGGGATATCAAGACTCGCAGTATCCAGGGCTGGTAGTAAATCATCCGTCGGTAATTCACACAAGGTCAAAGTATCAATACGAGGCAGTGGTACCAAATACTGATTATTGCGGCGTAAGAAATGAAAATTCAAACAGTGTGGCGGCTTATACTTATAATCTGACGGGTACAACTTATTACTATTCCGGAATTGACGGGTGGGATCCGGGTGTAGATCTCACGATTTGCCGCGTCCATGCGGCAATGTTGAGATACGGAAGCTTTGATGGATTAGGTAGATCGGTGTACTTTACTATATGGTCAAAGGATGGTAATGATCTGGATGAAGTATTGTACGAAACTTCTTTTCCTATGACTGACGAAGTATCAAATAGCGGAGTGAAATTTTACCCGTTTTATATTACTCCCAATTATACTCTTTTAAACGGCACAACCTACGCCTTTACACTTTCGACAAAGGCGGTTGATAGTAGTCATTATATAAAAACTTATAGAGGTGGTGTAAGTAGCGGCTTATTTGGTATAACGGCCGCTTGGAATAGTAGTAAGGTAAGAACTGCCACAAATACTTTTAGACCAAGTTTCATCTTTTATACAAGGACTGGATCATGACTATTTTATCTACCGGTTTAGAAACTTTTGATTATAGCGCGCCAGGCTGGAATCACATTTACAATAGGAACATGGAATTGCTTGACGCAGAACTTTTAAAACTAAATGCTTTACATGACGTTGATACCTCTGCATTGGCAGATGGTGCCGTCCTTTTATATAACTCTACAACCGCAACCTGGGAAGTAAAGGTGAATTCATGAGCAGTACTTTAAACCCTTCTGGGCTAATAATAAACAGTTATGGCGAGGATTGGGCGATACACCAAAACTCAAATATTACTTCTTTAAATGGAACTCTTCTAACGTTATCCGGCTTAGGCGACGTTGAAACTACAGCTTTGACTACCGACGATGCGCTCCAGTATGATTCTGCCGGAGAAAGATTTATAAACGTAAATACTGCCTCTTGATATTTCTAACAACAGGTGAACGAAATGACAGATCAAATCATCAAAGAAGCAACCGGGTTAATGAAAATCATAAACGACCCTATATTAATTGTTTTAACGGTCGTAATTTTTGCTCTTTTAGTTTTTATTTACTATATGGCGCGGCAAGCCGATGGGAAAGAAAAAAGATATTTTGATTATACAAAGATCTTGAACGAAGAGATCCACGCCAATAGTCAAACACTCGTTAAACTTACCACATTGATCGAAGTACTTGTCCACGGCAGAGGAAAGAACTCGTAACCTTAGGATTGATAGTAATGCAATAAAGAACGGGTTAAATTAAAATGAGAAAAATTATGAACTTTCTAAAAAGAAAAGTCTCTGTTAAATCTCTTGGTAGAGAAGAGAAGACGGAAATTATGTTGAGTACTGCCCAGGAAGAGGCAAAAAAGGCAAGAAAAATTGCAGAAGAAAAAATAGACAATATCTATGCCCAACTAAACGGTTGTGGTGATAGATGGTTTCTAATGCCAAAAAAGACGATTGATAGTTGTAAAGAGGAGGAAAATAATTAATGGACGCTCTAATGTTCTTTAATCTTTCAACCGCTGTAATCTCATTTTTCGGTTTTATGATTTTTGTTCAATGGTGGGTCACAACGAGAAAGGCGACGATAGTATATATCTATATCCTTTTACTTATCTTTGCCATAGGTGTGGAAAATCTTATAGAGTTTTACTTCCGGTATAACCATTATGATGCCATACAACAACTTGCCTCGGCAGGTTGCTCGGTATGCGCTCATCTTTTTGATAAATATTGGATGTTTAAGGGATTGCTTGTGTTTGTTGTTATTAGCATATTCATGCTTCATATGATCCAAAGAATTTACCATACGATGTTTAAAATAAAAAAAATACAAAGCGAGGTAGAAAAGTATTACAACCCAAATGCCTCGTTTTTTGTTTTGATAGTAGAAGACGATCTTTTAATACCTGCTATCCTTGGCGAATACATTTCAAAGAAATCTAAGGGCGCAAGTGTTGTTGTTAGATCCTCAGCCGAAGAAGCACTCGAATACCTTGGAAAAGATCCTTCAATAAATATGATTCTATGCGATATAGCGCTGAAAGGCAAAATGACCGGCTTTGATTTAATTAGAACAGTAAAGAAAAGCTATCCTTGGATAATCAATATCTGTATGACAGGCTATCCTGGAAGATATAGTCTTCACGATGCAAGAAAAGAGGGCTTCGATGATTACTTCATTAAACCGTTTAGGCTTGACGATATTGCCAAATCGATGAATTATCACAGGCAGAAAATGGTAAGATGGGGTAATATTACAAATAGAGCGGATCGAGTAGTATAAAAAAGAAAGGAGAAGTAAAATGGAATACGGTGAGATTATTCAAAGATTTTTTATCGAAGTGGTATTTCCAATTCTTGGCGCGGTCGTTCTATCTCTTATTGGCCTGGTTATCAAAAAGATATCCGCGAAACTCGGCAATGAAGAGATCTTGAAACATCAGACCCAGATTGAAGAGCTGGCAATATCTGCAATTGGATATGCAGAAGAAAAAGCTCTTGAGCGCATGAAAAAAGGACCTCAAGATAAAATCACAGGTGAACAAAAGCTTGATATGGCTATTGGCTGGCTTATGTCCAAAGCAAAGGCGGTCGATAGAGATCAAGCAAGAGAATGGATAGAGGGCACCATACCCAAGCTTGCTGGTATGGGAGCTACTGGCGAGAAGACAATAAAAAAGATAGAGGAGGATTGCGATGTTTAAGACAAGGAAGAGTATTTTTTTGATTTGTTTGGTGGTTATGTTTTTTCTTTCCGCATGTTCTACAATGCAGACAATTCAAACACCGAAAGAGAAAGCCATCTGGATGTTTTCTATTTACAATGCCCAGTATAGCGACTACCAAACGCTAACCGGCCATGTATTCGACACCGAAAAAAATGATTGGGTCAAAGTCTCTTCGCCTGATTTGTCCGAGGATCAAAAAAAGATCTTGAACGAAAAGAAGAAAGTATTGACCGAGGTTTACCCGCTTATTCTTTTGTATGATTCTTATGTATCGACAAATACCGTTCCAAGCGAGGAGGTGGAACAGAAAATCATCGGCTTATTGAACAGTATTAAATAAGAGATTAAAACAGTATAATGAAGGGAGAAGTAAATGGACACAAGTCAAGTTTTGGTTGAGTTGGCAAAGGTTGCGGTGAATTCTTTTTTCACCTACATGAAATTGGCAAACAAAACACAGGAGGAAATTGAAGAGATTTTTAAGGCAGAGGAAAGGAAGTTTCTTTTAAACGATCCAAGCAAACTCGAAGACGTATAGGAGGTTTTGAAATGAGAAAGATTGTTTTGCTTCTCATGATTCTATTTTTTATCCCATGTTTTTTCATTCTGCCATATTCGGCAATAGCCGGTACTGTTACACTGGCATGGGATGCAAACGACCCGCAACCCGACGGTTATCTTCTCTACCAAAGAGATAGTGATCAAAATTATAATTACGACACTCCCGTTGCAAATCTCCCAGGTAGTGAAACAACCGTAACATTGAATAACCTGGGAGAAATTGGCAAAAGTATTACCTATTATTGGGTCGTGCGGGCTTATCTTGATAAACCGTCAGGCTTAGACGTAAGCGGCGACTCAAACGAGGTAAGCAATACTTATGATTATACCTTGCCACAATCCGCGACAGGATTAGAAGCAACATACAACGAAGCGGACGAAACCATTACGGTAGCTTGGCAACAAGACAATCCTGGTGAAGTAGTAAATTGGAAAATATATACTTCTGAAACTCAGGGCGGCCCTTATGTGCTTTTTGATACGGTCGCAAATACAGGACAAACCACGCCAACAACTACTAAGGCAATATCCGTTCCCGAAGGTACAAGGAAAACGATTTACTTCGTTGTTGTTTCTTTTAAATCCGAAGAAATCTATAGTGGAAACTCTTCCGAGGTATTCGTTATTGTAGACAAGCGAGTGGTTGTTCCGCCCGTCTTGCGAATTACCGCGACGATCCCAGTAACCGATTAGTAAGTTCAACAAATCCTTTATCTGCTCTTTCACAATTGCACCACGACGATGGAAAGCAAAGTGGAAGAGCAGATTTTTATTAACTCAAGAAAGGAAATATAAGAAATGAAAAAAGATCACAAAACAATCGGCATTTTTACCAACTTCCAAGAATTCAAACCAGGATACAGCCTTACAGGCATTGCGGTAGATCAAGCGTTAATGCTTCTCAGAAACGGCCACAAAGTTTGCATGTTTGTCAACGAGCGTTTCAACAAGGAGAAAAACAAAGAAGCCGGCATCCAATTCCTCGAGGACACCTATCCAAATCTTTTCTTCGTTATCAAAAAATCGAAATTCATGCATTTGACCGATTACGAAACCCAAACGACCTTGTCCGAGAGTCATAAAAGAGACTCGATTATTGCCGCTCAGATGTATACGGAAGAAATAGTAAAACACGACATTGACATATGTTATACCCACGATTTTATATTTGTAGGCTGGAATCTCCCTTACTCTCTTGCAGTAAAAGCGGCCGATAATATGTTGAAGAAAATCGGCAAGATGGTTTATTGGCTTCACTGGATCCATAGTGTACCTTCGCCCGAGGGTAAAGACTGGTGGGATATCAATACTTATGGTGATAACCATCTTATTGTGTTCCCAAACAATGTTGAAGTCGTGAGAGTGGCAGAGAGTTTCAATACAAACCCTTCCAGAATAAGAATTATTCCTCATATAAAAGATATTCGATCCTGGTATGAATTCTCTCAAAATTCATGGAATTTTATTGATCGGTATCCAAATATACTTCAATCAAATGTGGTTCAAGTCTATCCTTGCTCTACCGATAGACTTTCAGCCAAACAGCTTGAGCTTGTTATAAAGATCTTTGGCTATATGAAGAAAGCAAAGGTTAAAGTCTTCTTGTGTGCCGCGAATCAATGGGCTACCGGTCGTCATAGAAAAGAAGACGTAAACAAATATATTGATTTGGCTGAATACGTCGGTCTCAGATATGGCGAGGATTTTGTTTTTACTTCCGAATATTCGACAAATCAAAATCTATCCAAAATCATAAAATCCGCAAGTGATTTTGAAGACCTTGAGGTTGATCTAAATCTGGGAGGTTATCCAGAAGTAAGCAAAACCATTAACAAAGAAAAGGATTTCGAAGAAGAGAAAACAAGACTTTTAGAAATACTTCAACCTTATTCCACAGGCATCGATAAAAGAATGCTTAGGGAACTGCAATTACTTTCGAACGTTTTTATCTTTCCTACAAGAGAAGAAAGCTTTGGGCTTGTTGGTCCTGAAAGTTCTTTTTCAGGTGCTCTTGTTGTTTCAAACAAAAGCCTATCAATGATGTATGAAGTATTAGGCACGATGGCCCCAGCTTTTGAATTCGGGTCACACCATCAAACGACTCCCGCAGTAAAGAGCGAGAAATACATTAAAGGCGTATCCTTTGCCATCCTAAATCGGATCTATTCAAACGAGGCAATTATGACCAAGACCTATACAAAAAATCGTTACAATATGGATTCGATTTATCAAAGATACTATCTTCCTTTCGCAGTATAAAAAACACAAAAAAAAGAGGTTCAAAATGCTAATTGCTCTTATCCCAACTATGGATGTTGCCGGGTCTTTGCCTTTGGTCCGAAGTATTTTGAATTGCAAAGACAGACCAGAAGAGACCTATATCATAAATAACGGTAAGCGAGTAGGTGAGCAAGTAATCAAAGATGTTCAATCAGGCATCTGTTTAATACAATTTGATAAAAACATAGGTGTGAATGCTTCTTGGAATGTCGGCTTGAATATTGCAGAAGACAAAAAGGCTCACTTGTCTATCCTGAATGATGATATCCAAATCAAATACACTTTTTTTAGCCGAATTAGAAAACTACTTCGCACCGATAACCACACTCCTGTTTTTTGCCCAAGTACTATTCACGATCTTGATAAGTTTTTTAACCTTCCAAGTTTTTCTACTGCGCCAAGTAGCATAACCACTATGCGGCGCAAAGAGGGTTGGGCATTTACGATAAGAGATTCCTACGTTAAAAAAATACCTGCAATCCCAAAAGAACTTTTTACTTTTTGCGGTGATGATTGGATTTGGGATCATACGGTTTCCTATGGCGGTAGATGGATAAAAGATATAAGTAATGTTATCTATCATCGCATTGGAAAAACATTGCGGCAAATGCCAGAATTGAGATCCCGATTGAGAGAAGAAAAACAAATTTACAAAAGAATAAAACAAAAGGGAAAGCACTCATGGGAAGAGTAACGATGGGTAGACATAGCTATGGCAAGATAAAAGTAATTGGACAACGTTGCCATGTATATGTTGGCCGATTTACTTCAATTGCCGACGATGTAAAGGTAATTACTTTAGGTCACGATCCTAAAAACGTTTCTACCTTTCCATTCAATAAATTTAAAGGTTGGGATAGAGCATTAAACTCTACTACCCATCCTAAAGTTTATGGTGACGTTCAAATTGGTCACGATGTTTGGATCGGATATGGTAGTACTATTATGGGAGGCGTGAAAATCCTTGATGGTGCTATAGTTGCCGCTGGTTCAGTAGTAATAAAGGACGTTTCTGCTTATTCTATTGTGGGAGGTGTTCCTGCTCAACATATAAAGTGGCGCTTTCCAATCGAGGATATTCAAACTCTTCTAAAAATAAAATGGTGGGATTGGGAGGACGATAAAATAAGAACAAATGCAGATATACTTTGTTCGCATAATATCGATTATTTTTTAACCACACATGGAGGGAAGTAAAATGGAAGAAGCGCCCAAAAAATTCAAAACGCCGAAGCAATACAGGGAAATGGAATTCAGACAACTACTTGTAGAGCTAACAAAACTTTTGAAGCCTAAAGTCTATGTGGAGATTGGCATTAAAAAGTGTTATACTTTTAACCAAATCTCACCGCTTGTAGATTTGGCAATTGGCGTTGATATCAACGAATCAAGCTGGCAGTATATGGAAATAGCAAAAGAAAATGATATCTTTCTTTGCATGGATAGTAAAGGGTTTGCCGAATGGGTTAAGCAATATAAGCCGGAACTTAAAATCGATTTTCTTTTTATCGATGGCGACCATCACCATGAAGCTATTCTGGACGATATCGATGCCTGTATTGGTCTTCTCAAGCCTTATGAAAGCATGGTTTTCCTTCATGATACATATCCTGCGAACGAAAATTTATTGGCAAAGGGATATTGCTTCGATGCATGGAAAGCCGCAAGCTTCATTCGAAAGTTCGCAAAAGACGATTTTGAAATAACTACTTTGCCTGGACCCTGGGCCGGTATGTCAATACTTCGATTCGCGCCAGATTACTGCCATGGCTGGATGGAAGAGGACATATCGAAAATGTTCCAAAAACAAAAATATTACAACGAAAGGAAAACTACACTTGGTAAATTTAACCCTTCGGATTTGTGATAATTATAACGAAAAGGAGAGCTACAATTGATAGCGTTAACCGCATTACTTCTCGGATTTGTGATAGGTCTCTTGATAGCAACAACAAGATTTAAGGGAAATGCTTTCAAGGAAAGTTATTTTCAATTTAGAGATGGCAAATATAAAGTGGTAAAACTTGATAGCTTGGAATCGATTGAGCTATTGGAAAGGATAAACGTGGTATGAAAGTAGTATTTCTTTTCATGTCGCAAGGGTGCGCCTCGCCAGGTTCTACAGAAAGAACTTATCCAAAACATCAGTGTGGTACGAAGTATATGGATGATTTTGCGGGCGAGGGATATTTTAAACTTCTTGACGCCTTGGTTAAAAACGAGACGATAACAGATTTAAAGATATTTTTTGAATCAAACGTCCAACCGGGTCTCGCAAGTTGGGTAACGGGCGAAAACGTATATTGCGAAGTAATTCCCGAAATTCGGTTTGTGGAAGAGTATATTGACAAAGACACGATTATCTTTGCAAGAGGCGGGTTTAAACATTGGCATGATTTTCTTTTGAAGTATAAAGGCAAAAACTGGCTAATGCTTTATGCCGCTAATACTGGTAGACAACGGTGGACGTTCTGGGATATTATCCTTGACGATTTGAGAGATTTTCACTCGATTGATAAGTACGGAAGATATTACTTCCCTTTCGTCAAGCCTATCAATGAGGATATGTTCTATCCAAAAAACGATACGCCTATTGAATGGGATTTTTGTATTGGTGCCTCCCATATTCATGATCGAAAAGGACAGTGGAGAGCATTAGAAGCAATTATTGAGTATAACAGAAAGTATGGTGAAATCAGAGCCGTTATGCCTGGTGCGCCAAGAAGAAGTATAAAGACTCATGAAATGCTTTTAAGATTAGATGAAATGCGATGGGTAGAAACTCCCGGTCATGTTCACAGGACGCAACTTAGGGAGATATTGAATGGGTCGAAGTATTTCATTCATCTTGGCGCGCACGGTCAAAACGATAGAGGCCCGCTTGAAGCTCTTGCCTGCGGTACTTCAACCATAATTGCTTCTCCAGGTTATCATGCTCCCTTTCTAACGGATTGTTGTTTTACTGGTTGCAATCTTGACGATAAGGAATCAATTGCCAACAGTATGCATTTTTTAAGAAATGCCTGGACGCCTCAGGACAAAATAAAAACGTATAACTTCTACAAGAAAAAAAGCGGATTTGAAGGAGTGGTGATTCCAAAAATGACCTCCCTATTTTCTTTGCTTTCGATGGCACATCCTTGTTTGCAAGCAAAGAAAGAAATAAGACAAATCTTTTTGGAAAGGTGACAATTATGAACAACCTGCATAGTCTTTACAACGAAAGTTTTTTTTATCGAAGAAAAAATCTTTTGTGGCGCGCACCCATCCTATGTGACATAATCAAAAGAGTATTTCCAAACATGATTAGCGTTATAGATGTCGGATGCGCTATTGGCGAGTTTGTTCAAGAGTTTCAAAACATGGGAATGGTCGCCATGGGTATTGAGGGAAGCACAAGTGCCAAAAAGTACTTCTTGCCTGATATTCATGTATCCTTGTGGGATATGAGGCAAATGCTACCTCCATCAAAGGTTAACTTTTATGATCTTTGTATGTGTCTTGAGGTTGCGGAGCACATAGAAGAAGAGTATTCCGATATATTTGTTAACAATCTATGTAGCCTATCAAAGACTGTTTTAATATCTGCCGCAGTACCAGGACAACAAGGTCATGGCCATTTTAATTGCCAACCAAACGAGTATTGGGAAATAAAATTTGGTATAAGAAAGTACAAAAGAAATTGCGACAAAGAAAATCAATTCAGGCAATTGCTTGAGAAGTACAAGACTAAAAAAGGATTAAACGCCTATTATTCAAATACAATGATCTATGAAAAGAAAATAGGTTTTTAAGACTGAAAGGAAGACCTAAAATGATTAAAGTAAATCCTAAAGTTTGTAAAAGGTGCGCACGACATAATCTTGCCTGGATGGCTACCGCACGACAACCGTTATCAATGATAAAGCTTAGGTATAGAATGCTTTTGGAATGCTCAAGAGCATTACTTCGCAATTTAACATTGCCGTGCCCGGTTGTTTTCTTTAGGGACGAAGAAGTAAATCCATATGGTTATTCAAAATTGTCTTCGCTAACAGGTAGTGTTCCTCGTTGGTGCCCATATGCAGTACAACATAAATACGAAATTTTTTGAATAGAAAAAGGAGAGAATATCAATGGAGAACCATCAGAAATTTGACTTGACCTGTACGGCAACCCTGAGGCCCGAGCTTTTGGATATTACTCTTTCAACATTTACAAAGAATTTTTTTAGAGAGAGGATAAGTTGTGCGAGGCTTATAATCAACATTGATATGGCAGGTGTTGAAGAAGAAAGAGAAAAGCAAGAGAAGTATCAGGATGTTTTGTCCATCATAGAAAAGTATCCGTTTTATGAGAAAGAAATTAGAGTTGGGAACGATCCTCACTTCCCAACAGCCTTTTGTTGGTGTATGAGCGAGCTTGAAAACGAATACTTTTTTCATCTTGAGGAAGATTGGCGAATGTTGATACCTCTTGACTTTGAAGAAATGTGGACCATCTTTTCCAAATATGAAACCTTGGCCCACCTTCGTTTGTCGCAATTTAAAAGCGAAGAAAAAGAGTGTAAGAATTGGAACAAATTCCTACCCTGGAATGGCGAGTTTTTCGAAGTGAAAGAAGAAGAGAAGGGAGTTATTGGCTGGGCTGGTCACCCTTCGTTGAATAGATCCTCGTTTATGAAGGAGTGTTTGAAATACATTGACCCTATGGTTAATCCAGAGAAGCAAATCAAAGGGAGAAGATATACCCATCCTATGAATGAAATACTTTCATGGCACAGATTTGGTAGCTATCACCCGCAAAATTCTGCTCCCGCAATTATGGATATCGGCAGAAACTGGATGATTCAACATGGGTGGATCAAAGAAGGTTCGAAAGCATTTTTCACAAACTGGATTAAAGAGAAGAAAGATTATGAGGATTACATTTTGGAAACATAGATTTGGAATGTTTACCTTCACAGTAAAAGAGTTTCGGTGCTGTGGAAACGTATGGCAACTACTGCTTTCCAAAAACTGGCCAGAAAGATATCTTTGGAAGCCAAGATGCCCAACATGCGGTAAACCCATAAGAAGAAGGAAGAAAAGAAATGGGAAACGAGGTTAACAAACAATTGATTTTTGATATTAAACAGTTGATTACCAAATATGAAAAAGAAATGGGAGGATTGAGAATAAAAGAAATTCACATATTCTGGAATAATCATGGCGTAGACAATCTTTTATTTATCACATCCGCAGTCAAGAATCTATCGTTACACCCAAAACAATTTTAAAAAAGGAAGGCTAAAAATGAAAAAAGATCTATCTATTATTATCCCTTTCGTTGGTGAGTATCCCCAGGTACTCTTTACTATCCAATCTATTGCCCAAAGTCTTTTAGGATCGTCAATTGATTTTGAGATAGTAGCCGTCAATAACTATTGCTTAAAGGTTCAAGACCAGGCAAGAATTGCGGCAGAAAAACAAATGAAAGTACTTTGGCAAAAGATCTTTAATGATAACGAGGAATTTTGTGTTGAGGACATATACTCAATTCGAAAAAATACCATGCCAACATTCGAAGACAAAAGCGGCCCTGCGATTGCGGCTTGCGTGAAGGGAAACGAGTGGTTGAAGTATATTCACTATGACGAAAGATTGTCACACTGGCAAGCCAAAAGAGCAGGGGTTGACGCCTCAAGCGGCCAGGTTTTAATGTTCGTTGACGCGCACACAACGCCTTCACACAATGCAATCGAAGGAATGTATAATGCATATACCACAAACTATTCGAAGCTTGGATCGATTCATCTTCCTTTGACATACAAGATCCTTGAGTGGCATAAATTGATTTATAAGCCTCTTGTTGAAGAGAAATACTTCTACTCCTATAAATTTACAGGGTTTAGGGAATCGCCCGACCCTTATGAGGTAGCTTGTATGTCTACTTGTGGCATGATGATAGATAGAGATATTTATGACGCAATTGGCGGTTGGCCAGTTGGTCTGGGAGTATACGGAGGTGGCGAGAATTTCATGAATTATACTTTGGCAGTATGCGGCTACAAGAAGTATATATATCCTGATGGAATTCTTTTTCACCATGGAGAGAAAAGAGATTACCATTATTACTATGACGATTTTGTAACCAATAGGCTGATAGCTCATTATTTGTTTGGCGGAAAAGATTTGCTTCACAAACTTAAAACAGTAATGAAAGGAAGACCAGAGACTTTGGAAATGTTTTGCCATGAAGTAGAAAAACAACATTCCGATCAAAGGCAAAAAATAAAAGCAATTCAAAAAGAGAACGTAGAAGACTGGATAAAAGCATGGTACAAACAAGACGAGGGAGAAGAAAATGGACTTTAATGAATATCTGAAAGATTTTGAAAGCAAGATCGTCGTAGGTGGTTTTACTTCTGGCATTTTTAGTGCCAAGGAGCATGTTGTGCCTCTTCGTCCAGGGAAACTTTCCAATTCTGAGTTTGGGCAGTTTGTTGGAGAAGTATTTGAGGCGGACGATATTTTTGCAATCAACTATTATGGATTGTATAAGTTGTCCGAGAAGATCATAACCGTTTCCAATGACGCTATGAATATCTTTGGTACGATTAGATCTATAAAATGCCCTGTGGTCTACTTCAACTCGATTAAGTTTGAAACGGTTAAGAAACTCTCTCCTGAGCTTTACGAGAATTTTGCCGAATTCAAAAAGTATGTTGTGGATCTCAGGTGGGGAAAGTAAAAGAGAGTCAAAAAAAGGGCCAAAAAAAAAGGGAGCGATTTTTTAGGTCGCTCCCTTTTTTTATACTTCTTTTTAGGCAAGCTTGTTTAGATACTCGACAAACTTGCCCATCATTTCGTAAAACTCCGTCCTAATTACGGATCCGAAACCATTTTTCCAAAAAAATATATTTTCTTCTTCCGGTGTTCTTTTCGTAAAACAAGCCGTTTTATACACTGGCCATTTTGGAAATGGACTTTCCCGCAAAACCCTGTTAACGTCTCTTTTTGTTTTGCAGTCTACCAATAGGCGTTTAAGTCTATTTAAGTAGTACTCTTGAGCGTCTCTTACAGAAAGACCAAAGCCTTCGTTATACCAGTGCGCTTGAAATTCAGTTTCTTTAAGAGTTGGTGTAACAGGCTGAAGGATTTGCATAGCTTCCGACAACGTTTCTTTGTCAAAGTATTTAACTTTTTTTGCCACTGTTTTCTTCCTTTCCTATTTTGAAGTGATAGATTATTTTTGATCTCAAATAATCAAGAGCGTCTGCTATTTCTTTTGGCCCTGCCGGCTCTTTAACTTCTACTGCCATGTGATAGTCGTTATCCCAATCTATTCTAAGTTCCAAGGTCGTTTTGGTTGTTTTTTCGAAAAGAGAATAAACCTTGTTTTCTTTTTTGAATGAATCGCGTGAAGACTTTAGATTAATGATTTTGTGATTTGTATAGATCTCCTCAACTCTTGGTAGACGGCTCATTTTTTTTCTTCTCCATTAGTGTTTGAAAAATTGATATCCTTCTGGTTGTTTTTCAATTTCTTTTTGTTTCTTTACTGCCTCTTTGGGCGTTTTACTTTTATCTGCCATTCTCAATTTTTCAAGATCTTCCATAGTGAGAGAAATTTCATTTGTAGAGTTCTCGAGGACTTTTTCGACCGATTTGGAAAGCGCTCTTTTTTGTTCCCAATAACCTCTATATGAAGCGGCAAACTTTTCAGGAGTTGGCACATATCCTCTAATGACTTGAAAGGTACACATAAAAAGTAGATTGAAAATGTCGTTTGGGTCTTCGATGAAAAATCTCTCCTTCATATGACCATACAGTGCTGAGTCTTTACTTCTCAATCCCCAACCATCTTTCAGAAAGCCAAAAGTAATTCTTGCTCTTCTGGCAAACTCTTCTGCCGTCATTGCTTCGGGTTCGTCAAGTTTTATTCTTTCAACAAGGATTATCAAGGATTTTATTGCTTCCTCATATGTTGTTGGCTTGACAACCTTAACAACGTCCGCACCCGAAAAAAGAATTGCTATGGCGTTATATATGGATTTAAATAAGGTTTTAATTCGTTTCATCATCCTTATCCTCCTCTTTGTAAATAAGATCGAGAGACGTATTTTTTATTACTTCTTTTTGCGTATCACTAACCGAAAAATAGTGAATAACTTTTTTCTCCCTCAGATCGGGTCTAAGTTTGGAAATAATTTCTTTTGCTACTTTTAAAAGGATCTCTTCGTCAAAGGTAAACAATTCAGTTTTGCCTATAGAACTTACAGAATTGCTTTCCTCTATTTCTTTTTTGCTTGATTTGTTCCATCTTTCCCGAAATTGAAAAAGTTTTTCTTCTATACTATCCAATATTTTTCGTAAAGATTTTTTGGATAGGTACATGCCAAGCTTGCCGTCGGTAAAATCGACCACTTCGGACATTACTTTTTTATCATTGGATAGTATTTGAAGCTCTATTTTCAGTTTCATATCATCAAGTCTTCAAAAAGGTTTTTGGATTAAGTTCTTTTATTACTCTTGAGATGCATTGAAGTATTCCGTTTAACCTTGGGTGAACAAGGATCATAATGGCAACATGCAATTCGCCACCGCATTGAATACAATTATCTCTATAAATCTTTGAAACGTCTCTTTCGAAAATGCTTAGGTCCAGCTCTTGAATTTTCCCACACAAAGGACATTGAATTCTCGGCTTAGACTCTTCCCGCGTTATTTTAATCAACTCTCCCATCGATCTCTCCTTTTTCTTCGGTTAATGTTATTTTTATTCTATCCAAAATTGATTGAATTTTTTGTTGATCTTCTACTACACTTTTTAGAGCTTCCGAAAAGTTGTTAACTTTTATACCTCTCTTTCCTTGAAAGAAATCTCTTATTGTTTCTTTTACAAAAAATGATGCATTCATTTTGTTGATAGATTTATTTTTTGAATCTGCCAATTTGAATTGTTTTCTTGCTATAAGTACTCTTTCCGAATAGATAGCATCAGGCGAAGAGTCGTCCTCTATTTTTATTTCGATTGACATTAAAGGCATCATAGCCTCCTTTGCGAAGTGTTACCAATTAAGACTTTATAGATCTTTTGCAGATCGTCGTTGGTTAGCTCTATCTGTTTATATTTTACTTTATATTCTTTTGCCTTTCTAAACCAATAATCGTCTCTTTCTTTATCGTCGCTATGATACTTCATTTCATAGAAAACACTTTGAATGCCAACCGAGCTGATATTCTTTAGGCACATAATGCATGGTTGTAGAGTACAATAAACCTTTGCACCAGATAGATCCCCTAAACCTCCCAAAGAAGTAATTTGATTCAAGGCATTTTGTTCTGCATGTATTGCCGGACACTCTTGATATTTTTTATCTCCCTTATCATCTACTTTTAAAGATCTTCTGTGGCAGTATTTTGGGCCGTTGTCGGTACACTGAGGCTGGCCAGGCAAGCTTCCGTTGTAACCTGTGGCTATTACTCTTTTGCCAAGGACGATTACTGCTCCGGTTGGTCTTGAATTGCAACCAGATCTAATGGCGGCAAGTTTTGCAAGAGCCATAAAATATTTGTCCCAAGGAATTCTATTATTCATATACACTCTCCAAGATATGCAACAAATATTGAGGCAGAAATAAGGATAATCCAAACTAAAATTGACTCCCAATCAATTCTCATTTTACTATTCCTTATTCAAATAATGCATTACAGCGCCGAGTTGATAATCATAACAATGGAGCCCTTGAGAAGCAAAGGAGAGCGGGCCGGGATCAATGGATAGCTCTTCTGCTATGTATTGATTTAGCAAAGCAAAGCCACCCATGTTTTCGGGAAAACCTGCATATAAATCCCAGGATCGATATATGATGCCAAGAAGTACTTTGTTATCCTTGATTTTGATATCGATGCCGCGAAGACAAGGAGAGGTTCTCCGATCGGTTTCGTTTTTATAAGGGAAGTCATAATTGAAGTTTATTGTCGGATCGCCAATTGTAATAAAGCAATGATTATTTCCAAATCCTTTTTCTTTGAAATGACGGATGCACCACCCGAGCTGTGATTCGTTATATTTGGAATCTTTATGAAGCGGAACGCTTGGGTTGAAGTATTCGCCATTGATCCAGGTTGAGTAGCGATACTCTTCATTCGGTGAGAGATTGGGATCCATGAGATAGTTGGCAAAGTACTCTTCTATTTTTTCATCCGTAGTAGTTGGCGGTATCCCTGCGGGCATAATAGGGGCAAGCGGTCTTGTGTGCGGGTATCGAATAAAGCCGGCTGCAAAAGGAATTTCTACTCTCTTGCCTCCCTTGTTTGATCCTTCTGTTATTTTAAATTCATATCCATAATCATAGCAATGACTAATCAGTTGGAAGTAGGCATCGTCAATATTGTTTGCTTCTATCAGTGCTGGTTTAAGATCTTTCATTTTTACTTTCCTCCCTTTTTCATTCCTTCAACAAAGTTCTTTTTAAGTGCTTCTTGCATTTCGTGGAGGCATGTACCGCAAATGCGCGGCATGCGCGAGTATTGATTTTCCCCTTGCCAAAGAAATTGCCATAGCGAAGTACTTGGCAACTCTATTACATGGGAGCTGAAATCGTTGCAAAAGTCGCAAGGGTTGTCCATACTAAAATCGTCTTCTTTTACTCTTTCGTTATGAAGGACTATAAAACTTGGTTTCATGAAAAATCTCCTTTTATTTTTTGTCTTCGAATGTAAAATTGGTTGAGTTTAAATCCTCAATTAATTTTTTGAATTGGGAAGAAATCAAAGAGAGATCTACTTCTCCCATTATTAGTTTCATCAAGGTTTCTCTGCCCTTCATGATATGTTTTTTCTTGAATTTTACTGCCATTTGGCTTTTCTTTGTTAAAACACCGGTGAACAAATGATAAGTATTCCACCAATAGGCATAGACGAATTGCAGTTTTTGGCGGATCAATATGAAGTCTTCGTCTTGAACGTCCTTTAGTTCTTTTATTCTACCCCTCAAAACTTTATTGAAGCTATTGCTCCATGTGCCGAATTGTCTCTCTATGTCCTCGCAAACAAGAAGCCACTTAACACGGGAGTTTTTTGCTTCTCCTTTCTTCTTTTCTTTCCGAAATCTATTCAACATTGCCTCAATTTCGGAAACAACAATATCAATTTGGACCATTAACTCTACCGGATGCATTTGTTTAAGCTTATCCTTGTCTTTTTCAACACCTTCGAATTTCAGCTTGTAAACTACTACAAGCTTGTCAAGTAGAGCTTCTATATTCTCTTCTTTTTTAATCTCTGCCATTGTCATTATCATCTCCCTTTCCCAAACACAGTTTTAAATTTTTCACTTCTAAGGGTAACGTATAATCCCCATGGCCAAACGAGTCCAATCAAAAACGTGCTTAACAAAACTATCCACGTTTTGTAGCGATACATTTCCTCTTTGATTTTTATATATAGGTAAAGAGAAGCAATAACAGAAATAGCCAAATAGATAATCAAAAAGGTTAATATCATTTTTCCTCCTTTGGTTTGATCCCAATTTTAAGATTTGTTTTCATTCTTAACCTTAGTTGTTGTTTGCTTCCTATTTCTGTGAAGTCTTGGATAAATGTTTTATCTTCCTTATGATAGATTGTTTTGCTGATAAATCTCTTGCCGTGGTTGCTGTCTTTATAGGCAATATATTCGAAAGTATAAACGATATAGTTTCCTCTATCTTCCATGTTGTCTGAGCCATCGATTATAATGACTTTACTTTCTCTTGCATAGTTCGACTCATAAAGAGCTATAAGCGCTTGCCTTTTCATTACCTCTTGCGCGATTTGATTACATTCGTTTGCATTTAAACGAATGGAAAACGAATCTACAAGGAAAATTATGAGATAGAGAATTAGGGAAAAGCATAACATCATAGGCAAAAGACTTTTCTTCATTGATCGCCTCCTTTATGTTCAAGTATTTGGAAGTTAAACTCTTCGATAAAATTTAATGCTATCTTTCGGCAAGACACTATCGAATCATATTCTTTTTTCTCAGGCGAGCAAATAGTAAAGGCGTGTTTTTTACCCATTGGTCCTCTACCAAATACTTTTATTTTCCAGGTAAAGAAAAAATCTCCCGGCTCGTTACTTCTTTGATTTTTGTCGATATAGATCTTGCAATTTCTTCCTCGGCTATCGGCTCTTTTTTCTTTTAGCCTATATCTTTGGTTGAAGTTCATTTTATCCATATCCTATTTTGAATTTTTTATTTTCTTTCCTGCATATTTTCCCTTCTCCCATGATCTTCTTCTTCTTACCTTTTTTAACTTCTTGAAAAACGCTTGTGGTCTGCACCATGCGAAGAAGTCCTCGAGCCGCGCAACAACAAACTCCCATTTGTCATACCAAACAGTCACAAGAGGACCGCAATGTGGATAGACCCATCTGCCATTGTTTTCTCTTAATAGTTCAAAAGTTTTTTTGGAAAGAACTATGCAGGATTGTTTTTTATCTCTTTTGAAAATGAGAATAACTTCCTTGATTTTGTTTTGCTTTGCCTCTGCATATGCTTTTTCGAGCCATTGAATTAGGATTGGCGGCTTAGACTTCCTCTGCTTTTGATATACAAATTTATCGACAATATCCATCAAAGATATTCCCGTTTGAACCGAATTCGTTTCTTTCCCGGTCTTCTTCGATCTCCTGGTAATTACTTTATTGCCATAGCCTCTTTTTATTTCTATCAAATAATTCGAGGTAAGAGGGTATCCGCTCTTATCAAGGGCACAAACATCTCCGGCAGAATTGGTAGTCAAACATGATCTTTTCATTCGTTGGGTGGCTCTTGCGCCGCTTCCAGCAGTACGCCAGAAAATATCATCATTTTCGTTTTCGCTATACCACTTGGAAAGTTGTTTGCATATGTCTCGCTCGTAATTACTACCTTTCCTTTTGTTTGCGCCTCCCTTGCCTTTCTTTTTCTTTTCAACCGGTTTTGCTTTCACAGGATCTTTTACTCTTCTTTTAATCGCCATCTTTGAATCTCCTATTTCTTCTAATCGTTTTTATTCTCGATTTTCCGTTGATATGGTCAACCTTGAATATCTTATCCGCTATGGCTATTAAATTGTCGTCGTGCGTTATAAGTATAACTTGAAAATTGAACTTCTTTGAAAGTTCTTTTAAAATTAAACCTGTAACCTGAGATAACTTGCCGGTCCATTTAAAAGGCTCGTCCAGAATAAAAACATTTCTTGCTTTATAGGATGACATTTGCCACATTACTATCCTAAAGGACATTGAAATAATATCAAGAATACTTCCTCCCAAATCGTCTTTGGGTTCGAGTTCCTCGCCATTTTCTTTTATGATGATATATGAAGAGATGCCATCTCTCATCTCTTTATAGACAAGCTCTAAAGTGAGGTCCCTATTAAAGATTTGTCGAATCGCTCCCGTTATTATTTTTTCGATTTCTACCTTGAACTTTTGATGAATCATTCGGATAGAGTTATTTAAAATATCCCTTGCCTCGATATAATTCTGTAACTCTTCCTCAGCGCCTCTTATCTCCCTGTCAATGTATTTGTTTTTCATTAGACAGGTGGCTTTTTTGACAACTAAGGAATCGTATTCTCTTTTTATTTGTTCATACTCTTTCATGTTGTTAATCCTCTAAATCGATCAAAGATAAAAAGTCTTTTGCCTTCTTTTTAAGTTTAAAGGACTCTTCCTCTAATTCCTCTAATTCCTTGTCCATTTTTTTCAATGCTTTTCGAGCGCTTTTAACCGTGGTTATTTCATACTTCGAAAGCTTTTTCTTCTGTTCCTGAACATACTTTTTTTCTACCGCGATACTTATTTTTACTTCCTGGATTTTGTCTTGTAAATCTTGGATACTGGTCATGTCTCAGCCTTTCGGTACGAATTCATGGAAAGCATTTCCTATTGTTTTGGAAAGTAGTTTATATACCTTTTTTGGATTGGAAGACTTTTCTATAAGCTCATGAATAATTTCCACAACGCTCATATTGTCAAGATTAGGCATTTCAAACATATCGCCAATATTTTTTTCTTCTTTCTCTTTTGCATCCTTGTTTATATTTTTTCTTAATACTTCGAACCAAGGCTTGCACGGAATCTCTACCTCTCCAATCTCTGAGGAAGAGTTATAGACGTATACTCTTGGATTGTGTTTTCTCATAAAGTCGGACGACTCAAGGCGCATAAGCGGGCCAGTGTTACAGACAATCTTTCCTTTTTTCTTTTCCATAAAGTTTCTATGAATATCTCCGCAAATTGTGAGATTGAAATCTTTTACTTTTCTTCGAAACTCTTTTAGCCTAATAAACGAATGCCCAGGGAATAGAGCGTTTAGATATACAGGCGCATGGATTGAAAGAATATTTGTTTCCTTGCTTTCTTTTACTTTCGGGATATCCTCTCGCCAACTACATCCATACAGATTGACACCTTTAAGCTTGTATGGTTTCTTGCCAAGTACTATTGCGCTATTTGTCTTCTCCAGTATACCAATATTGGTTACCACGTTTTTATTTCTAAAATATAGATCATGTTGTCCGTATACAGTGAAGAAAAGAGTTTTTGGATATTTATTTTTTAGCGTCAAGAAAGTAAATAGAGCGGTGATATCTCTCGGCGTATCGAAGAGATCTCCGGCACATATTATTGGCGCATTGCGTAACCTCAAAGATAGATCGAAAATAAATTTTAATTTAGCTTTTGCATCCTTGAGAGGATCGCCAATTCTACCTCTTGGAATTCTACTCGTTATGTGCGGATCAGATATTAGAATAAAATTCATCTTTCATCCTTTTAACGGTTGACTGCTTTATGGCAGATAAACAAACAGGACATTTTTTACTCTTCTTCAATCCTTCAATAAGTTTGTCGGTTAGATCAAAGAATTTATTTTTAAGATTGCCAACATTTCTTGAGGCTTTTATAAAGTTAAGGATGTCTTCTTTTAGGCTTTCTAAATTCTCTTTTCTCTCTTCGATTTCCTTTAGCTTGTCTACTACCCCAACCGCTTGCAATGCTTTTTTTAACCTTTTTGTTTTTCTTTCCGATGCAATGATATTAGCCATCGTAGTTTCTATCATATAAATTTTCTTTTCCAGATTTCTTTTTCTTCTTTCTACTCTTCCCAACTTGCTTATTGTAGGATCAATTTTATGTATATCCTTGACGACTTCAAGGGTGTCAAGGATCTTTGCTTTTTCCTTTAGCAGATCGGTCAAAATCAAATCACTACTTTTTATTGCATCTTTAACGGCTCTTATCCAATTGTCTATCATGTTAATATTGGTAATTTGATTTATCTCTTTTGTCACATTTGGAGGACTGCTTAGAACCATATAGGGAGGGTCTAACTGTCTCTGAACATTAATCGCTCTTATACCAAGTACGTTGTAAACCTTGTTTGGTACGTTTCTATTTAGCTTTCGAAATTTCCAAGTTTTATCTTTTTCAAGATCTTTTACTATATATTCGGTCTCTTTTCCTCTGATTAGTTTTACTTCTTTGTTATCCGTTGTCCTTAAAGTTATTTCTGTTTGGGCGTCTTCATCGGCGAAATTACTTTTCCAACGATTGAAAGGGCGAAGCTTCCGCAACATTTCAATCGCCCTAATGATATTTGTTTTGCCGGCCATTCCTTCGCCAACTATTGCGTTTACTCTTTTTGAGAATACTATCTTGGTATCCTCGTAACTTCTAAAATTCTTTAGAGTCAAATACTTTATCATAGACTTCACCTATCTTTTTTATTCTATCCAGTCTTCGTTGCCTTTTCCTATGTTTTTGAAACAAGGAAACAACTCTTCTTAATTCGTTAGAATATGTTCGAAGTATAGCCAGTTTTTTTCTTAAAAGAACTTTTGCCGCTTCTGCTCCAACGTCTTCGTCTATTGCTATAAATTGCGGCGTCATACCGTCAACCAACTCGATCAAATATTTAAAATGTTTTTTTATAGAACCCGTTTTTATTGCTTCCTCTACCTCTTTATCGATATCAAGGATCGTCCTTGGATTTTGTGGCATTTTCTTAATCCTTTAAAAAAGCATTCTCCCATTTTTGAAACTCTTCCTTTTCCAAGAAGCTTCTCAGACCGTATTTTGAAAATGTTTGGATAAACGCTTTTCTGCTATATCTATTCCGCCTTATTACTTTGCTTAGGTTATCATCAAGCGGTAGCTTCACCAGCGAGAGATTTTTCTTTATTGTATCTTTGCCCTGCTTTGAAGTGATTCGCTCGTATATCTTGCCGGCAATCAATTCCTTTCTGACATATTTAAGCGCTTTGGACTTCGGTTGTTTCGGATCACTCGCACCTTTAATGCCTATAACGTTGTCACCAGAGCAACCGCCAATAGCTTTACATAAAGGCCATTGGGAAGGATCAACTTTATACTTCTCTAAAAAATCTTTTTTGGTAAACTTTTTAAGTTTCTTTGGCGATACTATATCACAATCGTTTAGGCACTGGAACATATCGTTGTCCGCGCTTACCATGATTACTTTTTTTGCCTTCAACTTTTCGCATATGTAGGCCATTAGGTCGTCGCCTTCATAACCTTTCTGAATAAACAAATTTCGGAAACCCATGCTTTTCAAGGCGAAGTCTCGTAACTCTACTTCCTGATTAAATTTGTGGTTGAAAAGTTCAAGGTCTTCCTTGCTAAGTTCTTTCCTGTGTTTTACTCTTTGCGCTTTGTAGACCGGGTCGATTTGCTTTCTGTAGTTTACCGAATGATCAAAGCAAAAATAGAAATGATTTGTTTCAAACTTTTTGGCAATGGCCAATACCTTTTTTAAAAATCCGTAAATTACTCCCGTTGGTTTGTTATCATATGAGAGGACACCATAAGAGAAAAACGCTTGATATATAAGTCCGGATGAATCGACTATGATATGATTTTTGTTTTTCATTATCTCTCCGAGGCTCGTTTAAATATTTGTTCTAATACTTCGTATTGATTTTCCGTCAATCTGCCGTTTCTTTGAAAAAATTGTTCGTAATCAATAACAAGATTTTCTTCGTTTTCCGTTAGATTATCGTATTCCATAAATCTGAAAATATGCTCAATTCTTTCCTCTACTTCTTTCATTATAACCCCCTGTATTCTCTTTCCTCTACCTCTTCTTGGAAAAGATCCTCGATATCGTTCCATATTTTTTCTACTTCTTTGGCAAGTTTTTTCTGTAACCCTCTTTCTTCTACTGCCAAACAAAAGTCATGAAGCTTTCCTTCAAGCTTTATGCCCTCCCATTTTTTCTTGCCTTTCTTTTTCAAATACATTGCATTGGATAGAATATCATCCATTCCATAGTCAAATAGGAAAGCAAACTCGGCAGATCTAAAGGATAATCCTACTTTGCTTCTTTCAACTTTTAATTCACAATGCATCCCGTAAACTTTGCTTTCCTTGTTTTTTGTTTTTGAGAGTTTTTGAACAACTCTAATCCAGGGTACCAAGTGAGTGTAGAAGTTTAAAGCATCTCCGCCGGTTCTGTATTTCTTCTTCCCAAATACAACGCCAATTTTTTGTTTCGTTTGGCTTATAACAATAAGTGTTGCGTCCGTGTTATTGTCTTCTAACATTTCGCACGCCTCGGAAAAGAAGGACCAGGCGAATTGCTGTTTTTTCATATTGAAACCTTTTATAATGTCTTCGTCTTTTTCTTCCAAAATCTTTGTATCATGAATGCTTTTGAAGCTGTCCCAAGAATCAATGATGTAAAGAAGCGCTTCGTTTTCTTTTAGCTTCTTACACTCTTCCATATAATCTCTTCCAACCGATTCTATTGTTTTGCTTCTTCGCCATTTTATCGAGTCTATGAATTTTTGTCCATACATTTTTTCAAGCGGGAAGTCCATAACACCTTCGCCGTTGTTGTATATGACTTTGGGCACTTTATTGCTTCCGAATATTTTACTTTTCATTTTTGGTATTGTTTTAAGAAAGGATAGGCAAGTTTCTAATGCTATAAGAGTTTTGCCGCTTGAGCCATCGCCCACAAAGTTTGTAACCCGACAACGAGGCACGCCGTTCTTTCTCTTTCCTGAGACTGCAAGATTTATCATCGTGCAACCACTTGAAAAAAATTCAACGTTTACTTTCCTTAGTTTGGAACGTTTTTTGATCTCATTCTTTATTTGTTTGGCGGCTCTATCAAATTTATTTCTTTTTCTTCTTTTTATCATGGCTCAATCCTATGAACAAAAACGCTCTTCCCTAAGTAAATAGAAGAAGAGCGTTTTGTCCTTATTTAGAAATGGTTAGATTTGCTCTTCTATGATCTCTTCTATCAGATCGTCCTTGTCTGATTTGCCATAGTAGCTAAGATCGATATCGAGCTTGTGTTTTTTAACGTACTTCTTCAATTTGATGAAACTCATTTTTTCAAGGGTTTCCCGAAGTTCGTCTTCCTCGTCGTCCTCCTCGTCTTCGTCCTCATCTTCGTCCTCATCGTCTTCCTCTTCGTCTTCGTCTTCATCTTCTTTGGAGATAAACGGCGGCACAGACCGGTCTTCGTCCTCGTCGTCCTCGTCGTCCTCGTCTTCCTCGTCTTCGAGCATTTCCTCGATTTGTTTTTTTACTTTCTTTTTCTCTTTTCTGAACTTGCCATCCTCGTCAATCTCAATATCAATTTCGTTTTCTTCGACAAATTCAGCCAGATCCTCAAGATCCTCAATTTCGTCCAAATCTTCCAACAATCCTTCGACTACTTCTTCCAAAGATTTTTTCTTTTTTGCTTTCTTGCCGGTTTTCTTCTTTTTGTCGTCCTCGTCTTCTCCGCTAAACATGGCGTTTTTCATTTCTTCGTATGAGGCGAGTTGGACAAGCTCATCCAAGGCGTGGGCAGTCTTGAGGATCTTTATATCGATTTCATAATTGCGGTCGTCAAAAGCATGTCCGACGTATTTAGGATAATCGTCTTTACTCTTTGCTTTTTCTACCGTAAAAGAAATTGATTTGCCATTTTCAGGATCGATAAAGTTGACAGTCTTGTCTTCTTTGCCTTGACGGGAAGGTTTTCTACTGATGGCCATCAAAGGTTTTTCAAAATAGAAATTTGCTACATCCCAAACCTGGACGCCTTTCTTCGTCTCTTTCTTATCATCGTAGGATATGACGTTATACATATTCCTCGTCTTGGGCCACCACTTCTTATAGTTGTCGTCGTCGTTCTCTCTCAACTTCTCCCTATGTTCGCAGGCCGGGCACTTCTTCCCATACATGCGCGGGCAAACATATTCGATATTGTTTGGTCCGAGGCGATGCATTTGGTATTCGAAAGTGTACGTTTGGGCACCCTCTTCTACCGCTGGATCGTTACTGCCAGCGAAGTAAGGAATAATATCGATGATATGTGTGCCCTCTTTAGGGAAGTAAAAGCTTACGTTCAAATCATCTTTAAAGACGTTTGATTTGTAGCCTTTTGCCTTCTCTTGGTTCTTTTTAATTCTCTTTACCAACTCGTCTTGCTGAAACATCCTTTTCTTGCGGTTGATCTTTTTCTTGTTTTTCTTCATTTCTTCCTCCAAAGTTTTCTTTGATGGTTCTGACAATTGCAAGTGTTATTAACCTTGACAAGGTGTAAAAGAATACAAAAACGGCAAATAGCCCGCCGATTGATAGGATTGTGATAGACAATATGTTGAATAGTTGCTCCATGTTATCGTCTTCTTATAGAGTGTTTTTGATTTAGCTCTTCTTCGATTTGTTTCCTTGTTTGTCGATTGAATTGCTTTTCGTATTCTCTCGGTACTCTTACCTCAGAATTTTTCTCCCTGTGAATATGGTAGAGGTAACTTTCCAACATTCTCTTTCTTTGTTCGAATGCTTTTTCGGCTTTATAAATAAGCTTATAATTGTTTCTTGCCTTGTTAAATCGTTTTAAAGCAATCTTTACTCTTTGATTGGAAGCCACTTCTGATTTAATCGCGCCCTCGGTGGTTTTATCTCCTTTCTTTCTGATTTTCTTCTCAACCTCGATAACGATTAAATCATAAGCATCCTTGGCCTTGTCTTTTTCTACTTCCGCTTCTGCGGCAAGTTGTGCCCAATCGTAATACTTTTGGGCTTGCTCTAACAATTCCTTGTCAATCTTGTATTTATTAATTGACAAGTCGGCCCTTGAGTTTGTCTTCAAAATTACCTCCTTTCATTAATTCCCAAAAACTTCTCTTTTAAGTATTTCCAAATCGCTTTTCATTTCGTTCATTATTGAAATGAAATGAAATCTGAATTCGTTCATATTTTTTGAATTTTGCCTTGCCAATTCTAAATCTGATTCCAGTCTACTGTTTTCTTTCTGTAGTCTTTCCTGTTCCAATTCTGCCGTTTTGACTGTAAAGGTGTAGTTCATTTTCTCTTCGTCAAACTTCTTTGCTTCCTCTTCCAACCGATTATCAATCTTCCTATCCTCTTCATCGGAACGCAAGCCTTCCTCTATTCGATTCATACGGATAGATAAGTTGTCTAATTTGGCAAACAGTTTTTTAATTTGCTTTTTTTGACTTTCAATTGCTTCTCTTTGGCTTACAATGGCAATATTTATTTCAGATTTTACAAAGCCCTTGTTGGCTATAAACCTATTTGCCAATTGTTTTGTAACCTCTTCGGTTGTAATGCTTCGCAAATACTTTTCAAAATTTCTGGCAAAATCTTTCGAATTCATGTTTTTCTCCTTTTCTTCTTCTATATAATTATAGAAGATTTTCAAAGTTTGTCTTTTGCTAATGATTTAAGCAACTTTCTAAACTTCTTCATTCCTGTTTTGAAATAAACTTCGTTTTCGGGATTGTGCAACTTGGCGGCTGGGTGGATACAATATACTATCCAACAACCGAACTTTTCGGACCATATTGTCTTGCCACTCATTTTAGATATTCCAGTTTTCTTTCCTTCAAAGAATTCCAAAGAAGTATTACCAAAGGCCAGGATCAAACAAGGTTTGATTTGCTGTAACTCTTGAGTTAGATAGAGATCGGCGCAAGTTTTTATCTGTTTTGAATTCGGCTTTCTACTCTTTGATGGGAAACACTTGGCAACATTCGTAACGTGAAATAACTCTCTTGGATATTTAACCGCGGTCCATACTTCTTTACCAGATCTACCAACAAACCCTTTCCCTTTTTCGTCTTCTTCTTTTCCAGGTGCTTCTCCGACTATTGCAACATTCAACTCGCCAGGTGAAGGCTTCACGGGCTTTCTACACTCTTCGCATAGTTCGCATTTTTTACAATCAACGAAATTTTCAATTGGGTTATATGCGGGAGAGTCGTAAGGCTTAAAAGATTTTCTTTTTGCTATACTGCCAAGCTTTTTAATATCTTTTACTTCTCCGGCTAAAATATCGTCTAATCGATCAAGTCTTATAGAGCCACCAAACAGTTTATAAAGTCTTGAGTAATTGCTTTTTGGATTGGATACGATTCGAAACTTAAAAAGATCTTTAACCTCTTCTGTAATTGCCGCGCTATTGTTTGGATCATTCGCACCAATCAAAAGTAGCTTCTTTTCAAGACTACTAATATCCTTTGATGCTTTCTTCTTTTTTGGTTTCTTAGAAAAGAACTTTGTTAATGCACCATCCTCAATTTTTGTAAATTTAAATTGAGAAGCCTCAAGTGCCGTCTTTTGTCCTAAACCTTTTACTTCCACAAAAGGCACGAGTAATTTATTATCTCTTGCTTTCCATTCGAAAGGATCGTTTATATCGACTTTGGGAAGCTGAAGGATCAATCCAAGTCTATATGCTTCTTCTATCAACTCAGGTTTCTTTTTATCGTCACCAAACGAAAGGGAAGAGCAAACAAACTCGGTTGGAAAGTAGTATTTCAGCCATGCGCACCAATATGCGAGCATGGCATATTCAACACTATGGGCAAGATTAAATGAATATCTTGAATGTTCATGAAGTCCTGTCCAAAACTCTTTCGCTTCTCTTTTGGAAATGATCTTTGTTTTCTTACAGGCGTCAATAAATATATCTTCATACTCGTCAAACTCTTTAACGTCTCTTTTCTTTCCAATTATCTTTCTTATTTTGTCGGCCGTAGAATAAGGCAGACCGGCTACTTTATAAATAACCTCCATAACCTGCTCTTGAAAAAGTATTACGCCATAAGTATCTTTGGTTAGCTCTTCGTAAATTGGATGCTTCTTTTCCCATCTCTTGCCGTGTTTTCTTTCGATGTATTGGGCAGTCATTCCGCTATTCATTGGCCCAGGTCTAACAAGTGCTACCGAGTCAACTATGTGCCTAAATTTATCCACTCCCATCTCTCTTATTAAGTTGGTCATTGAATAAGTATTTAATTGAAAAACTCCCGTGTTATTACCCTTGCTTATTTCTTTCAATACGGCTTTATCATTTAGGTTAAGCTTTTCAAGATTAATATCTTTGCCGTGATTTTCTCGAATTAAGGTTAAAACATTACTCAAAATAGAAAGAAGTTTTAATCCAAGGGAGTCGAGCTTCATAAACCCCATATATTCTGCGTCTTCTTTTTCCCAGTTTATAAGTTTTACGCCATTTCTTTCTATTAGGTTACATCTTCCACTCTTCGCTATATCAACCATTGATATTACTATAGCGGCCGCATGTTGACCGTAACCTCTAACCTGTCCCGCTAATTTCTTCGCAAGATTGATAACTTTAGGATAGTTATTATAAAACTCTTGGCATTCACGATAGTTTGCAATTGCGCTTTCGATTTTTTCCGCTTCGGAAACCGGCTCGATATCATCTATCAATTTTGTGAAGGCGTTTACTTCGGATTGCTTTACGTCAAATACTCTTGCAACATCTTGAACCGCGGCTCTTGCTTTCATCCTATTAAAAGAAGAAACGCCGGCGATATTATTCTCTCCATATAACTCTTCCAAATGTTCTTTTATTAAATGCCTTTTTGAGTCTTCAAAATCAATATCAATGTCTGGATAGTCAATTCTATCCTCGTTGATAAATCGAGCAAAGTAAAGTTTATGAACGATAGGATCAACCGAAGTAATGTTCATAAGATATGCAATGAGACTTCCACCAACAGATCCTCTACCTGGACCGATTAGGATTTTGTTTTCTCTACACCAATTACATAGTTCCCAAACTATTAAAAAATATCTTGAAAAGTTTTTACTCTTAATAATTCCATACTCTTCTTTTAACCTTTCAAAATATATCTTTTGCTTTTTTATGGATTCGCCAAATCTTTTCTTAAATCCTTTAACACAAAGTCTCCAGAGGAATTTGTCTTCTTCGTCAGGCGCGATACCTTCTACCTCAGGCAATTCTATTTCTTGCTGTTTGATTCTAAAATCGCAACATTTCTTTGCCAACTCTATGGTATTATCCAAATACTCTTTTTTATAAATTTTTGCTTTCTTTAGAACCCTTATCATTTCTTTTTCAGATCTTAGGTGAAGACCCTTAATATCAAATTTAAATCTGTTAGGATCGTCCCATTTTACTTTCCGTTGAATTGCCAACATTACTTCCTGAACTTTATGATCCGATGGTCTAATATAATGACAGTCGTTTGTTGCAATTATTTTTGTATTGGTTCGCTTTGCCAGCTTGATAATACGACGATTATACTTTCGTTGAATCTCCATATCATGCGGCATGATTTCTGCATACAAATCGTCTCCCATTTTCTTCTTCAATTTTTCAAAAAACTTTTCACCTCCCTGTATGTTTACAAAACTACCTAAACAAGCTGTTCCAAATATCAAACCCCTTCGGTATTTTAAAAGAGTTTTAAAATCTATTCTTGGTTTGTAGTAATACCCTTCAAGGTTGGCAATCGAAAGCATTTTACAAAGATTTTTAAATCCTGATTTGTTCTTAACCCAGATTGTGATATGGCCAATCTGTGCTTTTTTCTTATACTCTTTTACAAGATATCCTTCACAACCAAGGATAGGATTAATTCCTTCTTTGTCGCAGGCTTTTTGAAATTTAATAAGACAATCAATGTTGCCGTGATCCGTACAAGCCATATACTTCATGCCAAGCTTTTTGGCTCTTTTTGCAAAGTCTTCTGGAAAACCAAAGCCGTCCAATTTGCTTTGGGTAGTATGTAAATGCAGATGGCAGAAATTACTTTTATTCATTTCTTCTCCTTCAACCTTTGCTTCTATAATTTTTTTTGATAATTTTTAAGTTTATTAAATTCTTTTATGAACGTACTTTTACCGGACTGTCTGCTTATTTTAAGATGATATTTTCTCTCTTGAATGAGTGCTCTTTTCTTAAAATCATCAAATTCTCTTTTTAAATCATCTACTTTTTCTCTTTTTAAATCATCTACTTTTTGTTGGAACTCTTTTAATTTTTTATCGTTTATTTCTTTTTTATAAAATTTTGACGCGATTTCTTTACCTAAAATAGCTTCAATGTTTTTTTCTGTAATTGTAGCAATTTGAGGATGTTCAAATCTATTTTCACCTTCGATTACTCCTTTTATCTTGATTTCTCTACAATGCAGATCGTCCTCAACATCGATATATTTTTTAATCTCTTCCAAATAGCTTTCGGATATTTTCATATTCAAATAGATTTGGATTACTTCATGAATATTTTTTAACGAATAGAATATTCTTTGATTTACTTCTGGAATATATTCTGGCATATATTGATCTTTGCCCCACCAAACATGAGACATTGTTTCTCCGCAACATCTACAAGTAATTAGAAATGGGGTAACTCCATCTCTGCTATTCCATATTTTTTCTACAACACCACAATCACCATTTTCGCATTTATAATGCATTAAACAAAATGCTTCTGAGTGTATATGCTTCATTTTCTTTATCTCCTAATATTTTATATCATCTTCGATAAAGTTTCTTTTACTCTTTAAAAATCTATCCGGGTCAAATTCGCATTTCTTCTCCTAATCGATTTCAAAGTTTTTAACGGGCACCAAAACGGAATTTTGTATCCCTTGTTAAAAGTCTTCATAACCAATCCACACATATAGTTGGCGCCCATTGGATGATGTATCATTGAAAAGTGTGGACAGTCCATACACTTCGTTATAATCAAAATCTTTTTTACTTCTCGCTTTCTTCTTTTCATGTTCGCCTCTTAATATTTTACATCGTCTTCAACAAACTTCTTTTTACTCTTTAAAAATCTATCCGGATCGAACTCGTCCTTGCCTCTTAACTCTGCCTGTTCTATTTGCTTTTTTAAAAAAAGATATTCTTTTATTGCCAAATCAAGCCTTTTGATCTCTCTTACAATCGTCTTAATCCTGAGTTTCAGAGTATAGCGCCTGTTTTTCAAATGTTCTTTATGTAATTCTATGGATAGCTTCATAAATATCTCCTTAATCAGAATAAATAGAGGCAATAGTTAGAATTATCGCAGGCATTCCTATCTCTAATGTTTTGCAATGATAGAAGTACTCTCCAATGGCAAGTGCGTTTTCATTCATTTTGCCAGAAATAAGAATTTTTGACATATATCCACAAATTGCTCTTTTGATTGTTTCGGGAGGCTCTTTTATCTGCTTTAATAAATCACATATAGTTTTGTACTTTTCCCTCCTTAGAAGTAATTGACATAATTCCACCAATTCTTTGCTTACCATTTCATCGATATATTCATATCCTTCAATTATCTTTTTGATTTGTTTTTTCGACTTCATGTTGGATATTGAATCGAGGATAAGAAGAAGTTTTCTTGGTATGCCGTTGGAAGACAAAATAATGTCTCTATATAAACTCTTGTCTATGGTTAGCTTTTCTTTTTTAATTATTCTTTTTAATAGTGTTTTTGATTCTCCATAATCAAGCTTGTTAAGCTTGTGAATAACACATCTTGATTTTACTGCCGGAAGTAATTTTTGCGGATCAGTAGTACAAAGAACAAAAAGAACGTCTTTGGGAGGCTCTTCAAGTATTTCGAGCATGGCGTCCTGAAATTGTTTTGTGGCTTCATGGCATTCGTTTAATACTATTGTTTTGCCTGTTCCCAATAAGGAGTGAGTTTGCACGGAATCTATAATTGCTCTTGCGTTTTCAATTCCTCTTGTTTTGGAAATATTCAACTCTATCAATTCTGATTTTCTTATTTTCCCAATTATTCTTGCAATGGTTGTTTTACCACAACCAGTCTCTCCAACAAGAAGTATAGAGGATGGCCATTTTTCGACATTCGAAATATATTCCTTTATCGAGTCGTTTCCTAAAATTCTTTTGATGTTTTTTACTCTATGCTTTTTATCGAAGGTTAAATCTTCCATTTTACTCTCCTTTTTAGACGTTTAAGGCGATTACATGCTTAAACTCTTCCTGTTCAAAAATTATTCTATTGGAGGAATAATAAAAAATAACGTTTCTACTGGAAATCTTTTTTAGAATATCGATAAGATAGCTTGGATTAACTATCATTTCTATATCCTCTTTTATTTTCGATTTCATCCTGCCTTTTTCTAAACTTGATCCAAAATCATTTTTGGATGAAATTTCAAACTTTTTGTTTTTTTGAATAACTATACTTATTTCCTCTTTTTTCAATGACTCTCCGGAGGCAAATATTTTGCACCTTTCTATCGCCTTTAAAAATCCTATTCTGTTTGTTTCCAGTTTTACTTCCTTTTCGAAAATTTCTTCTTTTATTTTTGGATACTCCGCAACAAGAAGAGGAATCTTGATATAATACTTTTCGCTTTTAAACTCTATACTCTTCTTTCCAACATGATAGAAATCCAATCCAAGATTTTCTATTAAGGAAACGCATTGACTTGATAGAACAAAATCTTTGGAAAGCGGATTAGAAAACGGATAATAGGAGCATCTATTTTCATCTGTAGTTATCAACCCATCCTCAAATATCCCAAAATAAGTCAATATCCAGTTAATACTTTCTTTTGACAAAGATATTTTACAGAAAGATAAGGCCGGAAAGAAGTTTTTCGGGATTGCTTCCCATTTCTTTGTTTTCTTGATTTTTGGGAAATCAATCTCTTCTTCTACAAAGGGAATTTTTGCTACTATTTTACCTTTGTCCTTATGTTTTATTTTTATAAAATTTTCGCTCGATACAATTTCAATTTCCTTTTTTGGATTAAGGCTTTCAAGTAGTTTTTGAAACTTATCAAACATGATTACGCAATCCTTAATATCATGTTTTAATTTTGCCTCAATATACATCTCTTGACTTTTTGTGATTAGTTTATTCTCAGAGAATTTTAAATAAGAAGTATTTATGGACGTATCCGAAGAAGAGATATTAAAAAGATTTTTTGTTAACTCTGAAATGTTTTCAACTATTGCCTTCATATCATTTCCCTTCCCTCAATTAGTTGATAGGCTTTTTTATTGTCTTTGAATTCTGGGCCAATGTATTCGAATATCGCGCACGGGCGGGAGACTGCTTTCCTAAGCTTTGAAACCGATCTATCGGAGATTGTCTCAACTTTTAAAAAAGAATCGATATCAAGCTTGGTATACTGCATAATATCAGCTTTTTTGGTTTGTTTCCACTCTTCCGATCTCTTGAAAGATTTTATAAGAGCAGGATGTGCCGGATACGTTTTCAACCTGTAACCAATTGACTTATACGCTCCTGCAAGTGCTTTTAGCAAAATCATTGATAGACCTAATCCTTGCCAGTCGGGAAGAGTAACAAGTCTTGATACTCCCAAAAGATTTTGATGTTTTGATCTGGATATAGGTCTGTTAAGAATTCCCGCAAAGGATACAACTTCTTCATTTATGAATAAGCCAAAACACTTCGCTCCTTTATTTAGTTTGGCAGTTAAATAGTGAAACGGAGCGAAAATTTCCCATGTTGCATAGGGCACTCTTCGGACTTCGCAATCAATAAGTGGTCGGTGGATTTGTTGAAGTAACCCCCTTGGTCTGAAAGTCATTGTGGCAGGTTCAAATACCCAATCCGGGTTGAGCCACTCTTCAATATCGTTATGACAAGATATTGCCACAAATTGTTTTTTACTTTTTCTTCTGATATATTTTTGAATGGCAAAAGAACAAATATTTGCCACTTGTCTATCAACAACGGATGAAAATTCATCTACAACAATAGGAGATGGAAGTTCCAAAATTCTTCTTGCCATCTCTACTCTGAATTTTTCACCCATAGACAAAACCTTATAAGGACGAAGCCATGCGGGAATAGTGTTAAAGCCTACAGCCTGACAAGCCATTGATATATCCTCTATTGAAAGCGACTTGTCAAAATCATCTATAACCGACTTTCTCTTCCACTCCAAATTCTTATGATAATTTTCTTTAAATATCTCTTTACCAATTACTGATTTGCCACAACCGCTTGGGCCTGTAATAAGTCCTATTGACCAATCCATGTTGTCTATAGGCAAGCTTCCTTTCCATTTTATCGTTTTGTTTTTCTTTGATGGTACATCAAACATCGATTCCAATTGACGGCACCTGATAGATCTGCTTTGCTCGTAATCTATAGCGATATTAATAGTTGGCATTTTAAACCTCTCTTTTCAAATTCTTTTAATAATCGTCTTTGTTGTTTTTCTCCTTCGCAGCTTATTACTATTTTATAGTTATATTTATCATCAAAAGAAATCTTCTTTTTGGATTTGATTTTTGCTTCTTTAAAGAAACTTGATAGAGGAGAGCTTTTATTTTCCTTTGACATAGTTTTTATCTCCCTATAAACAAAAAAAGCGGTGGTTGATTTTCGCAACCACCGCTTTATAGGATAATTTCTACATATTAGGACCGATGCTTTTTATTTGTTCAGCTTGTAAACATCTTTCTTCTCGTTGTGATCGATGGCACCGATGATAACGCAGGCGGTGATAATGATCTTCACGAAGTTTTTGATTGCGCTTGTTGTCTCGCCCATCTCTTCGCGTTTTGCTTTGGCAAGATCCACAATATCCTTCATTTTGAAGGCTTTCTTCTGTGAGGCGATCACGTTGGCAACGACTTCGGGGATGGTGGCGCCCTTCTTCTTCTTTTCGAACCCGCGGCCGGAGCTCTTCTTGCCTTTCTTGCCTTTCTTGCTTTTCTTCTTGGATGATTTTTCTTCCTCTTCATCCTCATCCTCGTCTTCGTCCTCGTCTTCGTCTTCGTCTTCCTTGGCGGCTTTCTTGCTTTTCTTGCCGGCTTTTTTCTTGCCCTTGGCTTTCTTCTTGCCCTTGGCTTTCTTGGCCGGCTTCTCTTCTTCTTCCTCTTCGTCCTCGTCCTCGTCTTCGTCTTCATCCTCGTCTTCGTCTTCGTCGTCTTCGTCTTCGTCTTCGTCGTCCTCGTCTTCGTCGTCCTCGTCCTCATTCTCATCTTTCTTGGATTTCTTGGCGGACTTCTTGCCCTTGGCTTTTTTGATTTCTTCGGGCTCGTCCTCTTCTTCCTGCTCTTCGACATATTCAAGGACGGTATCATAGTACTTGAGGATCTTTTTGCTTACCTCGTCGATTTTCCCGTCGTCGTCGATCTCTTCAATGGCGGATACGAAATCTTCGGCCAGCTCATCCACATCCTTGGTCTTGGTGTCGATTGCTTCGGTGAGATCCAACTTGTTGAGTGCCTTTGCCATCTTTACCAGATCTTTAAGCTGAATTTTTTTTGCCATGATTTTACTTCTCCTAAGTTTTTTTGATGAATGTTTTTGGTTATCCTCTTTTGTCTACAATTACTAATTGCCCATGAACCTCCTTTTTTAATTAAGTAAGTTGCCAAGCAAGTATCACAGTTTCCTGCCTCAATTTCATTCAAATACATTATAGCAGATTAATCAAAAAAACAATTGTTTCAAAAACAAGGCAACAATTGTTATCCTAACCATTATCCTAATCAAGGAGGCCTGTTATTTTATTATATGCCTCGCTTCTCTCGCCTGTTAGATAAATATGAAGGTTATTGTCTTGATAATAAATTTTGTAGTACGGGAAAAGATCTTTTAGAGAAGTAATGATTTTGCGACTTGCTAATCTCATGATTAATCTTTCAACCTGATAATTATAAAAAAAACTTTTCGTTCCGTTTACATAATAGCGGTTCATATTAAAAAAAATATTCATAAAGGATAGCCTTATAACACTTTTGCCAATGTAGAAAACACTTTTATCATAAAATCTTATTTTCATTTTGGCAATTTTTCTTTTAAGGTTATCCTTAACAGCACCAATATTTTTTATTTCATTGCCTATACAGTTTTTAATAACATCTTTTGCCACAAGGCGAAGATAATCCATTTCAACAAACAGGTTTTCTTCTACAAAATTTCTTTTCATAACCTCACTCCTTTTTTTCTTTCGAAACGGGATAATGCGTATTGTAGTTATGCCAAAATTCACTATCCAACATCGCATGGCACGTTTCGAGGCGCTGGGTTAACATTACTTCTGAGTTAAGAAGTCTCCCTTTCCGTTTGAAAAGCATTCCTACCCTTTGTAAACCAAGTTCTTTTTCTAATTCGGAACTATTTATTGTGATTCTCATATCAAGATGGGCGTCCTTAGTTTTACTTTCACTTGTGTCCATTACGCCGATGGATCTTTTACCTCTTGCTGATTTTATTGTTTGATCTGCTAACAGTATAAGGGCGTCCAGCTCTTGAGATAAACCCGCGCACTTCTTCCAATTGTAGTCGATATTAAATCTATCCATCAAGTTGCCCTCTATAGGTCGCATAATGTCTGGATAGTCGATCATGATTATATCTGGTTTAAAGTTCTTTTTAGAGGTATAAGTTTTTATGTAGGTTATTACATCGTCGAGAGTGGCAGAAAAGCGCGGGAAGCATCTCATTCGGTAATTGTTTATACCAAAAGGGATAAATTTCTTTACTGTGTTTATTATTCTCTTCTCGCTTATAGGTTTTATTTTTATTACTTTGAACCAAATTGCAGGAATAAATCTTTTTGTTTTCTTCGCTCTTTTATCTTGCTTGTTTCTACACTTTTGGCAAACTCTCCAATCTCTTCTTTCATTGTAGGAAACCAAATCGTCTATCGAGTAAAGTAAATCTTTTGCGTTTAATTTTCTTTTTCTAACCTCGCATGTTCCAAACTGATTATTTTCACAATCAAAAACGGGTATAATTAACTCTCCTGCATGTTCATGGTCTAATGCATAGTTGCCAAGTCTTTGCCACAATCTTTCTTGTTTGTCTTCAATTGGCATTTCAAGATTTATATCCAATATTTTTAGCTTATGATGAATTACTCCTCTATATCCTACTTCTTGCATAAAGTGAGTCTTGCCAGATTTTTCAACACCGGTTATTGCTATTAGCTTCGATCTTGAAAATGGCCCTATAAAACTACCTATAGCTCCTGGAAGTCTAAACAATTCGTTTTTGTCTTTTTCTTCTCCATAATATTTTCTTACCGCTCTAATACTTGCCGGCTTTACTGTCCCAAGCTCTGGATCAAAATCCTCTTCTACTATAGGATTATATTCTTTTATTATCTTGTCTATATCCTCGATTTTATTTGATTGGATTTTTGCCTGCAAATTTGAAATGACTATTTCCGCTTCCTGTCTTTTTACAAATCGTGGTATTATCTCTTTCTTTATAAACTCAGGATTAACTCCCACCTCTTGAGTTTTGGCGAACTCTTCTGCAAGTCTATCCAAATACTCTTCAACAATCCTTGCGGTATCTTTGTTTAAGGATTTGCTATAGCTTCTAAAAACTTCTTTGATAGTTTGTTTGGGAGCTTTTGAATAGTCGCCGTGGTACTTCATTAGCCATCTAAATATAGGCTGAAAGTATTGTCCAAAGTGCTTTGTCTTTATCTGGCCCGACTTGTATTTCTCGTAAACAAAAAGAAGTATTTCGTCAAACATGATCGAGTAAGACAATATGAACCATTCGTCCTCATAGATATCCTGCGACTCAAGTTCCAATATGTCGCTTAACTTTCTTCCCATATTCAACCTTTCTTTGGCTAACTTGCCAGATATTTTTTGGATTTTACAATACGGCTATTTACAAGGATTTGAGGAAGTAATTGGGTGAAAAAATAACTTGAATTAAAAAACATAGGATTATCGATATTCATAGGATTTTCAGATTTGAAAATATTCCCGTTTATTACTTCTAAAATCGTTCGAATAGACAACTTATTTATTTTAGCGTACTTTTTGATTTTAGAAGTAAAGATAACAAAAGCTCTTTTTTCGTAGGCTGAAATACTATCCACCCGCTTAAAGTTTTGCCAGTTTCTTACCATAACATTTGTTAATTGAGGATCGGGATCCGTTCTAACTATCATAAAATTTTTCTCTATGTGATCTCTTCCTTTCCTAAATTCGTTATACCAGGAACTAACGTTGACTTTCGAAACACCAGGAATATTACTTTTCTCATAATCGCTGTATTTGAAAAAAGTAGGAACACCAATCTTTTTTGGACGATAAACGAAATCTTGATTTGAGAAGTATTCTTTGGCAAGTGTAAAAGGATCTAAAATGTTTGTTCTATATTTTTTAAAGTACTTTTGCAGAAGTGCAATTGATTCCTGATAAACGGCACTTCCTTTCCTATGTTTTACAAAAGGACTACCAAGTTTGAAAATTTCTTCTAAAAGCTTTTCGTAAAACTGTGGAACCACCATATCCTTCTGGATAAGAGTTGTTTTGTTTTTTGAAATTCTTTTTGGTTTCTTTCTGGATAATGCTTCTGAAAAATCGCTATTATAATCCAAGTCCGAATGGCTCTTTGCGAAGCAAAGGCCAATACGTCTTTGCGAAGCAAAGGCGTCTCCTAAGGTTTTACTGCTCTTAGGGAGTTTCAATACATTGATTTTATTCATTTTAAAAATACGTTTTTCTGCTTTCCTAAGGATTTTGTCACTTTTCCCTAAAGGAAATAACAGTCTCAAAAAATTACTTTTTTTTGACTTGTTTTTGGTAGTCTTACAGGTTATTACATCTGCGGACAAAAAATTTCGTTTTGAAAAAAGCAAAGCATTTCTTCCTAATATATTCTCAAGGATAAAGAGATAGAGAATATATATACGAAGTATATATTCTCTCTCTTTTTCTTTTTTGCTACTTTTTTCTTTTTCTCTCTCTTTATTTTTTTTTGATTTTGCGAATACGATCCGAAACGAATTAGATTTATCTTCGTTTCGCTTGATATTCAATCCAAGAGCTTTTAGTTTTCTGTATTCTCGATTTTTTGCGTTTATTCGAATTTCAGTTATTTCCATACTTGCACCTCAGTCAAATTTGTGAAATGCATCTCTACAAACAATCAAAACAACATAGCGAAGCTATCAGGCGTCGTTTTTTTGATAGCTTAAATCGATCTCTTGTTAGATTGTATATCTCAACAAAAGATCGTTCGAAATTCAAGCTACCGCTCATTTGAAGTTTAACACTTTTTTTAGATTTAAAACTTCTTCCCTGGTTAGATTTGCAGGGTCATTAATTTTTCTGTTTTTCGTTTTTGTGTATTTCAAAATGTGGGTTTGTTTTACTACTGGCGAAAGGTATTTAGAAATTCTTTTTGCCGCGCTTTTTCCTGGAGCGTCATTGTCATAGAAAATATAAAGATTTTGAATTTTCTTTTCTGCAATTTCTAAAATTCTTTGTGGTGTGATTTTAATTCCCATGAAGCAAAACGCGCCATCACCAATTTTCATTACGTCAAAAGGGCCTTCAACACAAAAGGCATCTCCGTACTCGTTTACAGAATCAAGATTGAAAATGATTTCTTTTGGATCGATTCTCGATTCCTTTGCAGATGCGGTTTTATATTTTAGCTTTTGCTTCTCGGTTATATCTCTTCCTGTGAAAGATACGAGTTTTCCTTTTTGATATATTGGGATAATTATTCGATATCTGTAATCGCCATCAAGATAACAGGCTTTAAGCTTATACTTCCTAATTACTCTTTTTGGTCGAAAGCCTCTTTCTTTCAAATATTTCAAGTGAATTGCTGGAAAGAAGTCGGACGCTTCTTTTGGTAGTACGGATCGCCTAACGAGCTTTATTTTATTTTCTTCTGGAATGAACGTTGAATACTTATCAAGGTTCTTTAAAATATCTTTTGCTTCTTTGTAGGATTTATCGCAAACCTCCACGATTATATCCAGAAGATTTTTAGGACCGCACTTCCAACAATTGCACATGGAAATATTTTTAAGATTTATCCCAAGGTGATTACTTCTATCGCCGCAGAAAGGGCATTGAATATTGATATGGTGAGAAGAGACGTTTTTACCGCTTGTCCAATATCTTATCCCTTCATTTTCGAATAGCTCTTTTATATCCATACTTCTTCTTCTTTCCTGTAGTCTTTTACTTTTGGGCTGAATCGAAGGTAGGCTTCACCATCTATGCATATCCAAATTCTACCGTCTTCTGCCATTTGTATTCCAAAGTCGCAAAAGATCATGTTTCCATCTATTGTTTTTTCGATAGATAAATGCCCTGTTTGGTGAGTTTCAGGAATTGCTTTTATTTTTTTTTGCTTTGGCATTATCTTTTTCTCCTCTTTATGATGTTTGGTTTTTTCTTTTCGAAGTAATCACATTTAAGCGCCTCGTCCATACAATTGTCAAAAAGATCTTTTTTGAACTTTTCGGCAGTTATCTTCCAAAAACCCATTTCACAACCCATAGCATTTTTGTCGCTTGATAGTTTGTGGATAGTACTGTAATGGGCGCATAGGCAACAAATTTTAGGTTCAATTCTTTTACTCTTTTTCATTTTACAATTTCCTCCAAAGTTTGTTTGCGATTTTTTAGAGCCTGTTTGTAATTGTCAATAGCCGTTTCTTGGACGAGCATGTTTGATTTTACTTCTCTCATATGTGGCAAATGGTAAACAAAAAACCAACCGCCAAATACTGCCCATGTAAATAGAAACGCCAAATAAAGAAGTAGTTTTCCTCTGTTCATACTCTCCCCCTCTCTTATTTTATCCAGCCAAGCTTTTTGTATATTGCGTATCTCATAACGCTATGCTCAGCCAAATATCTGTGAGGATCCATGAAATCAATTAAACGAACTCTCTTCTTTTTGTTTGTTGTTCTTAAACCGCGTCCCATAGCTTGTTTTATCGATTTTTCTTCTTTCATACCAGAAGCAAGAATGATTTGATTTAATGAAGGGATATTGATGCCAACCTTCCAAACACGGGTACAAATCACAACCAATCTTTCGCTTCGCTTTAATCTTTCTTTTATTCTATCTCTTGTTTCGGAATCCGTTTTACCCTCTACAAACTCGCATGGTATTTTTTTTCTTTTAAAGAGTTTTTGTAAAACTAATCCATGGTTGATTTTTTCAACCATAATCAATGTTACCTTCTTCCTCTTCATTCCCTTTATTGCTTTTTTTACTATCAATTTATTTCTTGTCTCGTTTTCTACAATACCAAGCTTATACATTTCGGAATAACTTCTAACCTTGAGTGTTGCTTGATAGGGTACTGGTATCATCTCAACCTTTGCTTTTGCAATTATGCCAATCTCTTCTCCTCGCTTGTTTGTCAATTCGTATATAACAGGACCGAAGAAGCCCTCGACAACCAGCTTTTCGTAATCGTTCGTTGGTAAAGTAGCGGTAAACCCAAGCTTTACCGGTGATAGATTGGATAACATTACTCTTCCATATTGCGAGTCTTCTTTTGCCGCATATTGTACCTCGTCCACCAATGTTATATCAAAGAAGCTATTCCATTTTTTGTTTTTTATCTCTGAAAAGGATTGAATTGTCGAAAGTACTAAACAGGAATCTTTTTTGAATATCTTTTTCCAGTTTACTTTTTTACCGTCGCCTAATACTTCATGCTTAAAGCCAAATTCTTTGAATTTACTTGAGGCTTGATTTATTAGGTCGATAGTATTGCAAAGGAATAGAATTCTACAATTTTGGAAAACAGAAACGATCCCGCACATAATAATCGTTTTGCCACTACCTGTAGGACAAACAATAGTACCGCGTTGTCTTACTCTTGCTCTTGATATTGCTCTCTTCTGGTCATTACGAAGAGTAATGTTTTTTAATTTGGGATTTCTACTTGAAGGGATTATCTTTTCAATATTTTCTTTTCCAGTGATTTTTATTTTTTCACTTTTTACTCTATTTAATAAGCCTGTTAGAAATAGTCCGGAAGAGTTTTCTCTCCCGGTTATTAGGTGTGAAGTGTTTTCCGTTACCTGTCCGGGTCCCCATCTTGACTTCTTATAAGATATTTTTTTATATTTTAATTTATTTTTGATTAGTTTTCTGGCTCGTGGGTTTGCTCGGCAGTGAACGGAATCAAGAATATCAATTATAGCTTCTTGACCCATCGCTTTATCTCCTTAAATGCGGATTCAACCATAAGACTGCTATTCCAACATTTGGAAAGAATTACTTTTAACCTTGAGATTGAAATGTTTTTTCTTTTGGGAGTTATGAATAATTCCAGAATTTCTTGAGGGCTATTTAGGATGATATTAATAATCTCTTTTGCTTCGGTTGATAAATGATTATACTCGTCCTTTCTTATTAGAAAGTCTTCCGGGTTTTCCTGCTCGGTATTCAATATGATCCCGTCTTCTGGCAAATCACTATTTTGGACTTCAATAGTGTTTATGTTCTGCAAACAACCATCCTTTATGTAGTTATAGACTATAAGGTAGTTATATTCGTTTGCCTTGTTTGCCATTCTTGGATCTCCTTTTGATTTTGGTTGGTTTATCTCTTCGCTTGATCTTGATAGGCTTATCTCTTCGCTTGATCTTAGGAACAGGCTTATTTCTTCGTTTTATCCTTGTTTTGTTTTCTACTTGGATAGGTTTATTTCTTCTTTTAATTTGGATAACAGATTTTGGTTGTAGATCCTCCTCCTTTGCTATTTTTTTAATTTCAAGATATTGCTTGCACCGTCTACATTTGCTGTAGGAGCTATAAAAGCGAACTCTATGTTTAACACAGTTTCGTCTATGAAGACAAGTCAAAATATTTAAGCGCTGTCCGTATCGTTCGCAATGGAAATGGTTGCGACTTTCAAAGGATTTACAAGCGGGAGTAATCGGGCCTCTAACAAGGATAGATTTTGAAAGAGAGCATTTGTTAGGAGCGCTATAATTTTTGCAGTATTGACAGGTAATGATTACTCTTCTTTTCAATTTCTTTTTTGCCATACTGTTCTCCTTGAGGCGCCCGCCTTGATTGACGGGCGCTCCTCAGTTTAATTTTCCTTGTTATTTTTTGAGCTTGATATGGTAGATATCGTCAACTCCCTTTGCATTGCTACCATTCATGGTTATATTGATTATCGCGCCCTTGTTTCTAACCGCTTGACGAACAGTGGTTGAAAAGATCAATTGAAGAGTTTCCGCTCCAAGTTTGTGCTTCTCGGCTACTTTCCGAAATATTTCGGATTTCTTTTGTGGCGATTTCATTTCCTCGATAATATCAAACTTCGGAGAGTTTTTTCGAAAGATCGAAGAGTTATCCCTTCGTTTTATCTTTTTTGGACCTTTGTCGATCTTTGTCCGGTCTCTTCGTTTAATTTTGGTTTTCTTTGGCTTCTTTTTGTCTCTTCTTCTCAGAGTGAAACTAACCGGTTTTTTAGGTTTACTTTCTTTCAACTCTTCCTCAAGTGATTTTGGATAAGTCAAAAGGCATTTAATATAGGCGAGTTTAAATACCTCTCTAATAGTGGATAGATATTTACTTCCAGGTGTTCCTTGGCCGTTCCATGTTGTTTCAAGAGCGTTTAGCATGTTGAGGCAAAGAACGATTGCTTTTGGGTTAACGCCATCAAAGAACGGTTTTTGTGAAACTCTATGGATGATTCTATACTTCCCATCCATGTTCAATTCGCAAACAAACTGGCCTTTGATTTTGAGCGCTTCCTCAAGAGTTTGGTTCGACCCCTCGTCTATTACAGGTGCAGAATTTTCGTCTTCGGGTACAGTGTTTGGTTTTTCTTCTGAAACTTCGGGCGGCTTTTCTTCTTCTTTCTTTTCAGGTTCGGGTTTGTTTTCTTTTGAAGTTTCGGATTTAAAAAGATCTTTGTAAAACTTCAACCTTTGGCACTTCTTACAGGTAACGCTTTCGAGCGAATACTCTTTTTCCGACTGCATTGGCTTAGCTTCACAAAGCGTTACAGGCCCATCGATTGACTTGACAATGACATGGACGACCTTTCCGCTTCCTTTTGCAAATCCAATCAACTGTACTTCTTTCCTTGGTTTACTCATTTTGTCTCTCCTTTTTGGTTAATTGCTATTCTGTAAAGCCGTATTTGGTTGGATCTACACCGGCCATATGCATTTCGGTAATTATTTGTAGCTCTACTACTTTTGCCAAACGATTAATTGCATCGGTGCTTTGGCTAAAAATGGAATGCATACCAATGAACATTGAAGCTTGTTGAAGTAGTCCGGTTCTGGTAGACTCTTTTGCCAATAAAAATAATTGATGTTTAACGAACTTAACATACCGCGCCGCGTCCTCTTTGCTTTTAATTGGCCGGGTTACAATGTTATTAAATTCGCTTTCAACACAATGCAGGACGAGACTTTCGATATCCTTTACTTCTTCTTTTTTCATTTTACTTCTCCTTTTTTTAATTTATCAATTGTTTCCTCTATTACGTCGGATAGAATAAGCCAGAAACTTGGATATTTTTTAAAAGCTAAGTCTATACGAATAAATGTGTAAGCCAATTCGAAAAATCCGGATTCGGCCGCTCTTTTGGCGGAAATAAAAAGTCCGTTGGAAATATCGTCCACAAATTTTTGGGCTTCTTCTTCGTTTTGGATAAATTTGGTAATAACTTGCCTTGTTGGCGTCTTTGCAAGATATTTAGCCAAAGAGACTATATTCTTTACTTCTTCTTTTTTCATTTTACTTCTCCTTATAGGTTCTGCCAAAGCTGATCTTTGATTTGTCCCTTGATTTCACGCATATTTTTTTCTATTGTCTGGACCACCTCTTTTATTTCTGAAACGTCTCCCTTCACCCATGCGTTTTCAAGCTGGATCGATGCTTTGTGAATTTCTCTGAAGTAGTCTTTGTCGAAGTCGGGTTTTTCAAACTTTTTCAGATAAGAGTCCAAGTTGGCCATTTTACTTCTCCTTTTGTTGGTGTTTTTAGGTAAAGATCTTTTTAAATTATAGGGAGTACAAACTAAAATAGCGCCCTCGACTTTTACACCGAGGGCGCTATGTGATTAGTAGTCCAAAGCTCTCTTGCTTTCGAAGTCCGGTAGGCTATCGATAGCCTTGGTCATTTTCTTTACTTTTCTCTTTACTTTGCCAATGTAGTCTTCCGAGTCGTTATCCGGATCGATTTTGCCAATCTCTTTGCGGATGTTTTCAATAACTTGCTTCAACTCTTCATGCCCAATGAAGCCGCTCCATAGTTCATCGTACTTTTCAAAAAGTCTTCCTATACTGTTAATTGTTTTCTTTGGTATCTTGCCATCGGAAGTATACTCTTTAAGTCGTGTTATCTTGGCAAGAAACTCGTTTTTGACCACGTCCATGGTCATATTCACGATTTCCTGCATTTGGTCCTTAGCCTTCTCTACTTCTCTTTTGTATATAGCATCTGGCAAGTTCTTTCTATCAGGAACGGCGAGGACGCGGAAAATCCATTCGAAGTAAAATTTCGTTCTCAGCTTTTCTATGGAGGGATATTTTTCCCTTCGGAAGAGTCTTTTGTTTTTACTCTTCTTGAAGTTTTGGATATGTTTGTCGTAATTTTCCAAAAAGCTTTCCACGGCTTCTTTAAATCTCTCTCTTTGATTCAGGAGATACTTGTCAATCTCTTCTACCTTATCCTTTGGTACAAACTTCAAACTCCTGATGGGACAAGGAAGCAAATTGGCGTTTAGATAGTTGTACGTTTCATTATAGATCGAAACGAACGTTTTAAGCTCTTTCTTGCCGTTGGCGTCAAGTAGATCTTGAACAGTCCTAAGGACGTCTTTGTCTTTAGATATATCGTCTTGGTAAATATCTTCTTTTACTTTTGCACGGGCGGCCCAATATCCAACACTGAGATTTATAAGGCAACCTTCCCTAAATACGTCGGTTTTAACTACTTCTTTATTTTTTCTTCTTCTTATAGCTGGCATTAGAAAATCTCCTTTATGCATGAATATTATAGATTAAGATTGTTTATTTATTTTAAAAAGATCTTTAATAATCAATTGCTCTCTTCTTCGACTTTCCATTGTCTATAGAGGTTGAAGCTGGAATCGCGTTTTGCTTTGCCCATTGCTCTAATTGGTCAATTGAACTTTTCATCGTTTTGGATATCGGGATAACGTACTTGGAAGCTTTATCAAGTGTTATTCCCATCATTGCGGCAATGCGACAACAAGTCTTAACTTCCGCACCGCTCCAACCTTGCATATCTTTTGAAGTGAATTTTCCTGCCTTGACGTTATACTCTTTCATGTAGAATTTTAGAATTTCTTTCAACTCTTTTTCGCTTGGCAAGCCTAAGTAGAATATCCCATCCCATCTTTCACTTCTTTTGTATTCGGGAGGCAAGTTGGCGATAGAGTTGCAGGTGGCTACAATGTAAATGCCCGGTCTATCATCGGACATAAACTTCAATAACATCGAAGCCGAGCGCTTTCCCGTGCTATCGGTTGAAGCTTCTTGACTTGTAGCAGACAAGCCCTTCTCGATTTCATCAAAGAAGAGGACCGCGTTACCAATAGACTTGACAGTCTTAATCATTTTTGCCCATGCGGCTTCGGCTTGTCCATACAGGCCACTTCCTTGCATTTCGGCAAGCTCCGCTTCTATCATTACTTTATTGGTCATGCTCGATATATATCTGGCAAAATGAGTCTTGCCCGTTCCTGGAGGGCCGATAATCAATATCCCTTTTGAGATAGGAGAGTTAATACTCTTCAAAACGAATTCTTTGATGTTTTCATATCCAAGCAACTCGGAAACTTTATACTTCCCAACTTTCAACCCAACCGAACTTTCAATTTCCTGTTTTCGAAGTTCGCCAATATCTTTTGGATCGATACTTCCTTTGTTTTTTATAATGCTATATGAAATAGCGTTTTGGATCGACTTTAGAGACAAGCCTCGACAACTTTCAACAATATCCAACGCATCGCTCTTGCTTGGGCTTTTAAAGTTAGGATTCGTCTTCTCAGCCTCTACAAGCTTATCCAAATAGATCTGGATCTCTTCGAACGTTGGCAGATCAAAATCAAGTTGAATGAAATCTCTTTTCAATTCATCCGGGACGGCTTCTTCGAAAGGACTGTTACCGACAATTAGAAGTGCTTTTCTGTTTACTCTGCTTTCGAATTCGGATAGATGATTTGAAAAGTAGGTTACGAGCTGATAATCAATCTCTCCGGTTACTTTGTCTTTTAAGAACCAATTTAAATTTCTGAAAACTAACAGATCATAGCTTGCGGATGCATCGATAAATGGAACGATACTTCCCTTGTCCCAATCCATTGATTCGAAATCCCAAATCTTTACTTCTCGCCAATTGCTTTCTCCCTCTTTCATTATGTCAAGGAGAGTAGCGAGGAAACGGTCTTGCTCGTCCGTTTGGCAGTAGAAGAAAACATAACCGGCATTCAGTGCGGTTTTTATTTCATTGATATTCATTATTCGATTCCTTTCGTATAGGATGATTTACTTCTGGAAGGTGCTCAGTTTTCTATCATAGGATCTAAGTTGCATTGATTTAGAAATTTCTTTTTTGGTAGTTTTTCTTTCGGACATATGCTCTTCTATCATGTCAAAAAAATCGTCCGCGCTTTGATGATTCGCTCCGCTGATTTGTCCGGTTTCAAACTTTATCGTGCCATCCTCTAATACTTCGATATTTATAATATCCATTTTTTCTTCTCCCTATTTGAATTAAAATTTGGTTGCTTTGAATTTATTTTCGGAAAGCTTCTTTAACATCCAGTTTTTCTTCTTTGCCACTTTTTGAATTACTTGGGCACTGTATTGTCGTTTGATCTTTGCAAATAGATCGGTTTCGGTAACAGGATATTTTACGGATTGCTCGTTTAGATCAAAGGTGAAAGTAGATCTACCATTAGGCGTATAGGCTCTAATTCTGTTTGATTGTCTTACCACTGTGAAGTTGAGCGCTTTAAGCGCTTCCAGTAGTATTTCTTCGCTCTTCAAATTAAATGTTTTTATCGTCATTTCGTTTACTTCATAGCACGGCATAATAGCCTCCTTATTTGTTAAGAGTTATTTAATTTTAGCTTTTCTACCGACGGCATAGGTAAATTTCCCAATGTTATAATGAAAGCAAAGGAAGACCTCTTCTCCTTGCCTGAATCCTGAGAAGCAATCGTCCCAACACTCACAATTGAAGAGAAGTTCCATTTGTTCGTTGTTTGCTTCACATTTTTGTTTTGCTTCATCCATTAGTTCTTTCTTTAGATTGTCCAACTTAGACAGATCAAAACTTTCCGGGAGAGATACGTTTTTCATTTTTTTCTTCCTTTGGTTTGTTTTGATTTAATTTACTACTTGGCTAATCATCAGTTAGAAAGCGCCACCCAACTAATACGCCCTCGAAAGGGCGTTTCATATAGTAGTTTTTTTATTTGGCTGATTTGAAAGTATTAAGAATTCCTTGCATAATGCCAAAGTACTCGGCTAAAAAAACTCGCTCTGGCGGTATATCGTTTCCAAACAAAGTTGTTTTCTTATACTCGTTAGAAATGTCTACTGAAAAGTCGCCAATTGGAAGTTCATGATCATTGGTAAATACTTCGATTGGAATTCCTTTATGCCCATCATAGAAAGGCGTTGCAAAAACTCGGATAGTGTTTTCTTCATTTTCCCAACATATGACGCCGGTCATGTCGCAAACATCATAGGAAAACCCTTCAATTTCTTTTCCGGCTTTTTCTTTCAAAATTTCATATGCTTTTTCGCAATCAATTTTCATTTTACTTCTCCTTTTAGGACAGATTGTTTTTAATTAAAGAGTATACAGGATTGTTACAAGACGATTGGATAGAGAATATATATAGGCATCATCTCTTTCGTTTGTCTCCCAATCTTGCTCTGGGCAAGAGACTGGGCCATCTATGTCATATTTTGGAACTTGGTTAACATTCGCTTTTTCTTCCATCTCTTTGACTCGCTGGTTAACCCATACTTTTTTAAAAGTCTTGTTTTCCATTTTACTTCTCCTATTAGGAGTTGGTTGATAATTGTGTGTAGAGTCGTTTTTCATTGCTTCTAAGGAATCGATCATATCTTGAAATGATTTTTGCCTCTGCCTAAACCAATAGACGTCCGTTTGAGCATAATGTTTGTTTTCTGGATTCTTGTTTTCCATTTTACTTCTCCTATTAGGAGTTGGTTAGTAATCGTATTCGGTTTTTATTGCTTCCAAGGAATCGATCATATCTTGCATTGATCCTTGCCCGTCTACTCTGCTATTTATATGGTTGAACCAATATGCTTTCGCTCGCGCATATTGTTGACTTTCTTTTCCTAAAGTCTTTGCCACAATTTTAAGATTTTCTTTGTTCAGCTCTTTGATGATTTCCATGTTTTCTTCAAACTTCATTATGTCGCCTCTGATTTCTTTTTTCATTTTTACTTCTCCTTTATAAGTTTTTCGGCAAAATCTTTTGCTTTCTTTAAACCATTAGGCTCGACAAAATAAGCTAACAATTGATAATCCTCGATATCGATAAGTTGATA
>Ga0272443_10000458_pt1 | contig 75680 bp, 125 predicted proteins | sample SSMAcet12_FD_193581 | JGI IMG/M metagenome (GOLD analysis project Ga0272443, IMG submission 193581) | Marine sediment archaeal communities from Little Sippewissett salt marsh, Falmouth, MA, United States - SSM-Acet-12 | ecosystem: Environmental > Aquatic > Marine > Wetlands > Sediment ...
TATCACATCGCACCCACTTATTCCACTTGTATAATGGACGTGCAGGATGACGATACCCCTCGAAACAATTAATTTGTTCGCCATTGATGTAATCGGCGGTGAAGTGACGACCTACGAAAAGTTCGCACCAAAAATGACCTTCGTGAAGATGATCGGTGGTATTGGTTAATACTTGATACCTAGCATCCCGTCCCATTCCAAGTAAATTTGTTCTAGGTCGGACTATATACGTACCTGGATGCGGGACGCTGGTTCCTGGAAGCCCGCACTGATATCCCAACCGTTGGGATAGTAACAGTTTATCGTATACCCATTGATCGGCAGGATCGAGTTGCTCCCAGGCGTCGTTATCATCGTACATAATGATATTTAGATTTGGTGGTAGTGGTGGGGGTCGAACCCACAAACTCACCCTTATGAGGGGTGCTGTATTACCAATTCACACTCACTACCATGTTCTACCGACTGTAAGATGCAAATTCCAGTTCGTCGGCCGCTCTAGCTCTTTCCGAATATCAATAAGAAAAGGGGCGTCAACATCAACAAACCAGTAATGGTCAGGACGATCCCAGCCAGTAGTGTCTCCACTTTGGCGAACTTCGTGTCGGTATTTGAATTCGACTCGCTGTCCATCATACTTTTTCCATAGGTGCATCAGATGATCCGCGGGCTTTTCTCCACGTACGATTGAGACATGAGCATCCCATGAAGGCTGACATAAGTCAATCCAATATCTGTTTTTGACCCACCAGCGATAATACCGCGTAATCTCGCGGTCTACCTTGAGAATCGCCCACCAATCTGTTTTTCGCTTCATTCCAGGACGAGGTGGGTCGTACTGAATGATTCCTGAACTTGTATGCCACATCTCTTTATTCTCCTAAATACATGATATCCCCGACAACAGGAGAAAAATAATGGACCAAAATCGTTTACGTAGACTCGCTGGTATGGACACTAGCCTGATGGAACAGTATGAAGCTAGCGTCAAAGAACTGGAACTGCTTGAGAAGATGTATCAGGGCAAGCATAACCTCGGAATTGACACCGACGTCATGCCAATCGAAGAAATTCAAAAGCGCATGGAAGCATCATCTCGTGCATTGGGTATTGCAAACAAACTTCGTGATCCTGGCTATCGCAAACAGCATTTGAGTCGTATCATGTCAAACATGAATACCATTCGTGCAGCTCTGCAGCACATGATTAAACAGTCTGAAGAACCACAGATGTAATTGGAGACGGGTATCGGAATCGAACCGATGTCCGGAGGGTTGCAATCTCCTATAATACCATTATACGAACCCGTCATGAGTTTAATAAATCTAATCGAAGCTGACATCCACCAGGAACGAAAACTTCGCGACACTGCTTGGAAGAGCCCACAAGAAGCTATCCGCTGGATGGAAAAAAATAACTTCCAGAAACTTGGCTCCGGAGCATTCGCTGCTGCTTATGCTGTTCCTGGACACAAACGTGTAGTTCGTCTTTCTTTGGCAGCGGATAAGTGTTGGACTCACTTCGCTGATTGGGCTATGAATATTACCAGCAACCCCCATCTTCCTCGTATCCAGTGGACTAAGTGGTATGAGGGAACGCGTAAGGGTAAGCAACAAACATTTGTGTTATCGATCGTGGAACGGTTGGAACGATTTGATGCTCAGGCTATAGCAGGAACGACTGATTTCATTGCTCTAGTAGAGTTGTACATGTCTGGTAATATTTTCGAAAGCACCATCGAACACATGATAGAAATACGGCTCGAGCGAGAGGGTTTTGATCCCACTACCAAACGGGGTAGAGACAAGATCGAATTGTATCGTCAACGACATCAAAAAAGTAGATTTAGCAGCACATTAAATGCTGTTCATCAAATGGCAATGAAAACTGGCTGCGAGTATGATTTTCATAATGAAAATTTAATGTACCGTCCGCAGACAAAAAACATCGTTCTCATTGACCCATTAGCTGATTTTGATAGCTTAACGCTAGACGATTAATTGGTACCCACCCTCGGATTCGAACCGAGATACAAGAGGACTTAAATCTCCCCGCGATTGCCAATTAGCGTAGGTGGGCCTTAGTCGAAATCAAACTTCATGTCATTGGGATCGAATGTGATACCACCAGGTTGTTCTGGCGTCTCAGGTAAATCCGTTTCCATGTACAAAGGATCGAAGTGGCGATTGCGGATAGCTTTTGCTTGTTCTTCCATTTCCAACTTTCGAGCCATGATTGTTTCATAATCGTCCTCGAAGGGCTTATCTTGATCGAGGTCAAGAACAGTTCCGAGCCCATGAGTGTTATCAATTTTGATGTGTCTCTTGAAGAAAGGGTTGTCCATAACCCTTATATATGTGGTACCGAGGGCGGGATTCGAACCCGCAAGGCCAAAGGCCGGCAGATTTTAAGTCTGCTGTGTATACCGTTCCACCACCCCGGCTTTAAAACATATCGTAGTAATTGTAACTCTTGGCTGGAACTTCTTTAGCCATTACAAGATATTCATCGGTTTCATATACAATCTGACCAGCAGACTCATATGCAACCTGAGTGGAAGCAATATAAATTTCCTCATTGTCGTCGTCATCATCGTCCATGTCAATGTCTGCAGCTCTGAGTGCTGCTTTGACCTTTGAATTTTTGCTCGTGTGACTGCCCTTAGGTTTCAGTCTGATATACGTATAGTCATACGAACCTGAGGGCTTAGCGACGATCGCCTTCTGTGCAAGCTCTCGTTTTTCTTCGGTTCCCTTTTCAACGACTTTGATGATTTCAATTTCGGAACCAATCTGTTGACGAACGTCGATGTTCAGTTCATCAATAATTTCATCAACAGGCGATCCGAACCGTAGATGTTCTTCAACGATTGATTGAAGCATATCGAAGCTAAAGATTTTAGAACGACGCGACAAATCAACGATATCTTTGATCGTTGTAACTGATACCCCATGGTCAGCACAGTATCCTTTGATACTAGCCTCGTCCAACTTCCTGTAACGGAAATGATAGTAGATACGACTTGGACGGTTGAGCATGAAGTCGCTGATGTCGATCTCGCTATTCTCTGTCATGATGATCAGACGCTTAGTCTTATCAACACCATCCATCAACGACAAAAGAGAATCTTGATGCGTCCCGTCCTGGTGCTTGGACGACGTATACATCTTTCCGAATTCATCAAATACAAGACAACACTCACCAAGCGATTGGACGAATTGGTCAAACTGATCGCCAGCGTGAGCATCACGAACGAGAATAACCGGAAGACGGAGAGAGTCGATAACACTATTTGCCAACAAAGACATGAACAGAGTTTTACCAGTACCTTTATCACCAGTCAAAAGGATACCAGTTGACATCGGACGATCTTTGTAGGTGGTGATACACTTCTCGACACGTTCATGTGCCGTACCGTAAATCTTTTCGGGGATCTGGAGATGATCCTTTATAACAGTGAGATAAAAACCAGAGAACTGACTAAACTGAACTGCATATACTCTTGGCGGTAGGTAGTCGAGTGCTGTTTCATCGCTGAGCTGAACAACAGAAACGTGTGTTCCATTGATCAGAAATTTAGTCTGCATCATATCGTAGTTCTCATCTTATATTGTTTGGCACTTCGGGCAAGAGTTTCACTTGCAGTACCCCCAGATAAAGGGGGCGGTTTAACGACTTACATTATCCCAACCCACTACTTAACCGGTATTTCGCAGGAATTTCAAACGGTCTATTCAACCTACCGAAGTATTATTTGGCGGAAGCGCAGGGATTCGAACCCCGGGACCCCGCGAAGGGTCGCCTGATTTCAAGTCAGGTGCTTTCGACCACTCAGCCACACTTCCAAATAATTTGTTACTCGGCTTTAGAAGGATATCCTTCATCGATAACGGCTTCGCCAGGAACAGAGGGATAGACCTCGATCGGGGCAGCGTCGTTCGCGTTTAGGTCTTCTTTACCGACTTCACCGAGTTCGTGAGCAGCTTGAGTGCGTCGCTTGTTGACGCTAGGGTCATTTGTTTCCTGACTGACAGTCAGTGCAGATGCTGCGTCGATTTGATCGAAAGCGGTTGCATTGATAGACAATGTCATCATTGCTGCCATAGCAGAAATCATTAGGGTTTTCATTTGACGTTCTCCAATTAGTACGTACATCCATTCAGTGTAGCAATCATACTGCTTTGATTGAAGAATATCAACAATTTGGAGGAAGGTAGAGGAGTCGAACCCCTGCCCGCTCATCACGGACACGCCAGTTTTCAAGACTGGTTGCCATCCTACACGGCCGTACCTTCCATAATTTGGCACCCCCTGCAGGATTCGAACCTGCATCTAATCGGGTAGAAGCCGATCGCTCTAGTCCAGTTAAGCTAAAGGGGCATAAATTTGGTACCCTTGAAGGGATTCGAACCCCCGACCTCGTCTTTAGGAGAGACGCGTTCTTCCAGCTGAACTACAAGGGTAAAAATAAGAAAGGAAAATTGGAGCGGGCAGCGGGGCTCGAACCCGCGACCTCAACCTTGGCAAGGTTGCGCTCTACCAACTGAGCTATGCCCGCATGTAAGTTTATTTATAATTGGTACCCACCCTCGGACTCGAACCGAGACTCATGAACTTTTGAGGATCACCGCTTTGCCAGATTAGCGTAGGTGGGCATTGTGCTGGCTGTTGAGGTACAGCCAGCTAAACCGATTAGCGACCTAGGATCTCGTCAACTTCTTCCTGTGGTAGGAGTTGTGCTTCGTAGTTGCCGTATCCAATGTGACGCTCGATCTGATTGACATATGCTCGGAGATGGTTTCTGGAACCATTGAGCAAATTGTTCAGAGTGCGTTGAACGTCTGCACGGTCGGTTGATTTAAGACCGCAATCATCTCTTGTGTATAGTTCTACGTTTGCATCTAGTATTTGCTGATTGCAGTAGTTGATGTCGATCATATCAAGCTCTTCGATGAATGCCCCAACGTACATTGCGTCAAGAACGCTCATTTCACCTTTTGTAACGAACTCATTAAACTTCTCAGTGAAGTATTCACTGTACTCAGCACCAGTGAACACACCTACATTATCGTTCGTCGATGGATCAACTACATCATATTTGTCGAGTAGTTTCTTTACTGCATCGGTGTGTTTTTGTTCTGAGTCGTCGATACGACCGAATGCTCTCGAGCGTGGATACATCTGACTGAAAACGATGTACACGTCACGCGCGAGTTTTTCTTCTTCCCGCATAAAGGTCAGATGCTGCTCTTCTGCAATTGTGAGATTTGCTGTGGTTTGGTTTTGTTGGCCACCTTGCCATCCTCCCCATCCCTGACCCCAGCGGGCCATCAGAGGTGCGGAGGTGATCAGTGCAGCCGCCAATAATAGTGTTATTAGCTTTTTCATGATTTTCCTCCTTGTAGCAATTACAATATACTACACCCGTACTTATGGGACAACGAATAAATTCTCCCACAGGGATCGAACCTGTACCACTTTACCATAAAGAGTCAGCCTAACTGTTACTCAACTCAGGGGGAGTGTGTGCTACCATTACACCAAAGAGAAATTATGAATACTTTGCGATAATGTCCTTAATTCCGCGATTAGATGGAGGAAATGGATTGCTCGGTAAGGTGCTAATAAACTCTATCGACGTGATGGTCTCGCCCACAGGAGTAGTAGCGGTAGCGGTTTCATCAATATAGTCGACGGTTACGGGTCCCACCGAACCAGAATCCCCCAAATATACATATTGACCGTTCGCCGCGACTTCACTACCATCCCATGTTCCTATTTTTACACTGGTTGTATCGCTATAATTTATTTGAATGAAGTTTTGTCCAGCACTATTGCTTGGAGTGTTGTAATAACCAGTAAAAGTAGCTGTTATTCTACGAACGTTAGCTAAATTTGGGATTGTTACCAGTGCTGTTACGGTGCTCCAATTTGGATTAGCATCACTGTAATATCCTCGTGTTGCATTCCAGCTAATCGCGTGGTTAATACTTTCAAATGCAGATGGAGCATCATTATTAGGAACATAGTAATCAGCTCCCACGCCCTGAATGTAACTCATGACCAAATACGACATGTTTTTCTCCTAAGTTTGGGTTATTATATTTATGGAGAAATTGGCACCCCCGGAGAGATTCGAACTCCCGACTTCAACGTTCGAAGCGTTGCACTCTAGTCCACTGAGTTACGGAGGCAATAAAATTTGGAGCGGGTGAAGGGACTCGAACCCTCAACATCTGACTTGGAAGGACAGCACTCTACCAATTGAGTTACACCCGCATAACAAGACGCATTTTTGCATGGCTGGTGTTCTACCATTGAACTACAGACCAACATTCATCGATCTGGTGGGGTTCGAACCCACAACCCCCAGCTTGGGATAGCATTATTGCTGTTAGCGTCTTAAAATCAACAAGGCACGTTTTTTGCGAACCTAGGCGTCCAAAGCCAGCCACGGACTCGAACCGTGTTTCGGGTGTTTTACAGACACATGCTTTTAAATTGCTGTGCGTGCCTTTAATTTGTTACTTATTGTCTATACACTCTACAAATTCTTTCTTGCCGAGAGCACAGCGAATAACTTGCCACGCTACCCAACCAACAAAGCCAATTGATGCAAAAACAACAAGCGTAAGGCCACCGATCATGGCCGCTGGATATAAAATTTCCATGATTGAACTCCATATATTAAAGTTTTCTAATATTTAGAAGTATCCATCAAAGAAATGAAAAAAGTCAAGGCACACTTGTCGGGATTGAACCGATCTATTCGATTTTTGAAATCAAACGTTATCCTAAGATATTGCTGTTCGTGCCTTTAAATCGTTTTAATTGCTGCCATAATGACAACACATCCACTAGTGGTATCTTCTAGTTCCATTGAGTGGGTTTCGTTATGATTGAATTCATATATGTGACCAAGCTGGACTTCTTCTGTCTGGCCATTCGCTGTTATAGTCGATTTACCAGTTGGTAAGATAACAGGAATTACGTATGTGGTGTCGGTGAATTTATCACCCAGCTGATCTGTGTGTGGTTCAGCTCCCTGACATACACTAAAATATACCCAATCAACTCGGTTAACATCAACTCCAGCAATTGCCGCAATTGACTGTTCCAACTCAGAACTAACAGCCCCGTGTTTTTGGAATTTTGCTGGCGTGTTTGTTTTGTAGTTTTCGTACTTGATCGTATCGGCATGTGATACTACATGCTGGGGGATCTGTACGCTTCCGTGGTCGATTATATTCATTAGTGAACAGACTCGAACGCCTTTTCATAGACGAAGTCGCGGTGTTCTTCGTTCAACTCGTTGAGCTCGTCTTCCGTCAACTCTTCTCCGGTATCTTCCCAAACTGCGTATGCGATATATGCATCACAAAAGTCTGGATAGTCCCACATATGGACATCTTCAACTTCAATGTCTGTTATATTATCGAGGTTCATTAAGCACCACCTGGTGAAATTTGTATAGGTATGTAGATGAATGCAGCTCCTTCTGTGAGCTGTACGGCTACATCAGCTTTGAGTATGCCCCTTTTGGAATCTTCAAGGTTGTTGTTACTTTCATCACACACTACTGTAAAATCATTTAGCTTGCGAGTTACTACAAGCGGGGATAGGTAATTGGTTATTGCAACTTTAAAGTTGTTACGCAAGAGCTGATCGTTGACCTCAAATAGAGCATGTTTAGCTAGCTCTATTAGATTGTCTTTGATGTTTTCAAGAACTTCTCTTTGACTGTCTTTCGTTACTTTCATCAGTTACCTTTCTTTTGGTTTGGTGGGCCCGGAGAGACTCGAACTCTCACGCCTCACGGCACTAGAACCTAAATCTAGCGTGTATACCAATTTCACCACAGGCCCGTTAGTTTATTGGATACAAGACGACGCACCGAGGATGTTTTTGTTTAAACTCATCCCACTCGTCTTCTTCCATATCTGCATCTTCTGCCGACCATGATGGAGTCCATACTTCACCGCTCCAGGTCGTTTCAGCAACGTAGATAGCATCATTATCAGCACCAGCGCATGGTGAGTATCCGTTACCTTCAGCATCCTTCTGCATGATTACATCAAGTTCAGGATCCATCTCGCTCAGCTGTTTTATCAGATCTTTTACTTTCATTTGTTCATCGTAACCGATAGCCAGGATTCTGTCAAGGGACATCATTCATCTATTTGCCACAACCCGTCCTCATAGGGTAGAGCTTCCCTCGGACTGTTTGTGTTGCATAGGACTTTTATTTGTAGTAAAACGCCGTAGCTCCTACAACATGCTCCGCCTATGTCCTGAGCTTCCTCACCGTAGTGCGATGCCCTGGTTACAATTTGGTGCCCACGGTCAGAGTCGAACTGACACTCACTACCCTCTCAAGATAGCCGCTTTGCCAGATTAGCGTACGTGGGCATAGAAATAAGTTGAGCGGCGCTTAATGCTACCGGATGGACTTGAACCACCAACAAGACGTTTTCACGCGTCCGTTCTACGTTGAACTACAGTGACACTCGCATACCGCTCGTTACTGTAATGTAACATGAAATTGACTTAAAAGTCAACAAGAATCTGGAGGGTCCCGCTATGTAGGCTTTCGCGTGGCCCAATCACCGTTAATCAACCTACACGGTGCTGCAGTTGGCGGAAGGTCAGGGATTCGAACCCTGATGCCCATACAATGGACTTTCGGTTTAGCAAACCGCCCCGGACTGACCTATCCCGGCACACCTTCCTTTAAACGTTTTATGAGACCATTCGGGTGCCTCATCTGTTAGGTCAAGAAAATCCTCGTACCACAAAAATTTGTTCCCATTCTTCGGTGCGACGAATTTTATTCTCCGTCCACCAAAGTGGAATGCCGGAAATACTACACGCTGCACATCGGGCAAGTATAAAGCGTAGTATTCAAAGTCGCCGTCTTGGTACCTGACTTCGTGGTTTCCAGCCTTTGTTGCATACGATGTTGCATTGCGTATTGTTCCGTCAGCACTATGCTTCACTTGGATACGCACTAGTCGTTTTCCAGTATCTGCGATGATGTCGTATGGTAAGTGTTCGCTCAACGGAATCGATATATCATATCCTAGTGCCGTCAACGCCGCCACAGCCTGCGCCAGCGCTAGATCTGATTTGTTCTTAGTGTGATGTTCCCGTGCCATAACATTCTCCTGATGTTGTGGCCGTATTTATGCTCTATGGGACACCTGCGCCAGGTTCTCGCATATCTACCATTAGGTTTGAATTTGCCTTATTCTTCAATGGGTTATAAACTTGTTGACTTTGTTCCTAAATATTTACGGATGCCCCGCGTAAGGCGTTCAACTCCCTTAGTTATTACGCAGTTAAGTTCGAGGTTTTTCTCGGACATCACTCTCAACAATAGGAGGACAAATCATGAAATTGTCAGACATCAAGGATGTGGACTTTGATTGTGATGAGGAACTCCGAGAAAGTTTTCACGAAAAGGCGAAAGTCGTAAAGAAAAACAGAGCTCGGTACTTGCCATCACTTGAAGAGATGGTCAAGGAACTTCATGAAGAGAACTCTTCGTGACCGAAAAAAGGGGGCCTTAAATAAGGCCCCCTTTTTTCGACTTATTAGGTACTGAGGCGACGCCCTCCTATCAGCTCAGCAAGGTACTCGCGTGACTCGTCCGACAACCCATCATACTCAGCGTTTCCGATGTCTTCATGAAGCTGTAATATTTCAGGAGTGGCTTCTCCTTCCAGGTCGTACCCTCGTTGGAGGCACTCGTGCTGAAATACGGCGGTCAGTATCTCACCGAATTCTTCCGCTTTTACCACCGTCTTGTTCCGTCGAGGCGGATCGGCGATCTTCTTCCTGTATGAAAGACCTGTTCCTCGCAGGCCGACGTTTGCGTGAACGCCTTGTTTTCCGACGGATAGAGATGTTCCGCGAGGACCAATCCCAACACTTGATACTCCTTGCTTCCCGATGTTTATTCGGAAAAACTTACCGAGCGAGAAAATCTTTCGAAATCGAAAACCCACGACTTGACCTCCATTTAATGTAGTACGTCTTCGCATTATAGGAGCAAATCCCGTTGGGGTCAACGTTCACACCTTCCATAATAAACAAGACGCATCACCCCTGCCTTTGGGGCGAATATCCGTTGGCTGTTACACCGCCGGAATGGACTCGAACCATCAATTTTTGGTTTGCTGCTTGCGTCTTTAATAGCGCCGCCCCACTGCCGTCAAGGTCCCTCATCCCAAGCATGACCAAGGGTGATGACGCTATCCCTCCCTAGGGGGTTTGTTACGAACAGTCGGAGCTATTAATTGGTAGCGGGAGTAGGATTTGCACCTACGAAGCCTTGCGGCGGTGGGTTATGAGCCCAGCTACTTTGTCTACTTGTATATCCCGCGATAGAATTTGGTCCACCCGGTAGGATTCGAACCTACCTCTCCTGCTCTTCAGGCAGGCGCTAATCCAACTCAGCTACAGGTGGATGGAAGAAATTGGGGACCGTCGACGGGATTAACCGTCATTAATCTCACGCAAGTCGTCACTTGGAACGGTCCATAGAATTTGGCAGGCCCCCACGGATTCGAACCGCGACTAAGACTTTTGGAGAGTCGTGTGCTGCCGTTACACTAAGGGCCCATTATTTATCACTGAAAATTGGCTTTAATCCAACGCCAGTATTCGCTAATATCTGCTGCTTCTGTCATTTTACTATTCTCCGTTGATATGAATTTGGCACCCACCACAGGATTCGAACCTGCATCCACTTGATTCGTAGTCAAGCACTCTAATCCAATTGAGCTAAGTGGGCATTAAATAACAAGACACAATTTTTTCCGACAGGCGCCTTTACCAGACTTGGCCATACCCCCAAAGGATGATTGGTGGGGGCAGCGGGATTCGAACCACGCGAATACCTGTTTTACCAAAGGAGTTGAGTTGCTGGTTGTGTCTTTAAACTGGTTGTGAGTTGTGGTAACGATCCACGGGGGTAGCTACTCCTAACGGCTCATGACGCCGTCCCTTCCTTATACTCACATTAATTTGGTGTTCCGTACGGGATTCGAACCCGTGTTTGAAGATTGAAAGTCTTCTGTCCTAGACCTGACTAGACGAACGGAACAAAATTGGCGTCATCGACGAGATTCGAACTCGCATCTACAAGATTGAAAGTCTTGTGTTCTAGGCCAATTAAACTACGATGACAAATTTGGTGGGTGCAGATGGAGTCGAACCACCACGGTCTGAGACGTCTGGTTTACAGCCAGGTGAGCCCGCCAATGCTCAGTACACCCAAAATTTGGTGGATGAGGTAGGAATCGAACCTACACGCCCTAAGGGAACTGGGTTACAGCCAGTCGAGCCCACCACCTGCTCAACTCATCCAAGTACGGCTGTTACTACGCTTTGTGGCCACGCCACGTACCAACAGCACTAACCGACTCACCTACACTCAGAGTGGCCACTCCTTCTTAGCGAGCCTCGCACAACGACAGGATTCGAACCTGCGTCCCCGGCTGTGCGCCGGTATCCTATCCAGACTAGACGACGTCATACTATTTGGCTACCCCTCCTGGATTTGAACCAGGGACGACTGAGTCAGAGTCAGTAATGTTACCGCTACACCAAGGGGCAATAATTTGGTACCACTCCTCGGATTCGAACCGAGACTCACTGCGTTCTGAGCACAGCCGCTTTGCCAGATTAGCGTAGAGTGGCATTGTTTAGATTTGTACCCACGAACCGGGATACATCTTCATGTAAAATTGAATTGTCTCTTTATCGAGAGAAATCAGCGTTCCTACTTTTGCGTACCGAGTAGGTAAGCAGATATGTAATATCATGTTATACTCCTAGTTGGCTACCCCTCCAGGACTCGAACCTGAACCGTGAGAGTCAAAGTCTCATGTGCTAACCAATTACACCAAGGGGCAATAAATTTGGCGGAACGTACGGGATTCGAACCCGTGATCTCGACAGTGACAGTGTCGCGTGTTAGGCCTCTACACTAACGCTCCATAAATTGGCGCCGCTGAAGGGAATCGAACCCTCCTGAATCTCGCAGACAACGAGTTGCCATGCCCAGATGACTACAACGGCGTAAATTGGGGTGTACGACGGGGATCGAACCCGCATCTGCTTGATTCACAGTCAAGAGCTTTACCAATTAAGCTACATACACCATAGAAAATGTTGAATATTCATAAATACTAATATATAATACCACCACTTTAATTTTTAGGAGAAATATCATGATGGAATTCATCGCTTCTTGGGGTCCTTACACCGGCATTATTGCGGCAGTTGTTATTGGCGCAATGGTAACACGTAAGTGTGATTGTTCACTTCTGAGCTGGACACCTGTCTGCAGGAAATAATGCCATGAGTCCAATGATAATTGTGTTGTCATTGGCTGGCTTCCTTGTCTTCTCCGGGATGGTGATGGCACTTGGTGCCTTCTTCGCCCGCGAGAAGAAATTGGACGAGGAAGTTGGGACCACGCATAGTGGGCATCGGTCATCCTCCCACAGCTAATTACTTCCTCGATAAATTGGTCGGGGTGGTAGGATTCGAACCTACGACCTCCCGGTTCCAGGCCGGGCCGTCTGACCAGACTGACATTACACCCCGATATGCGCGTCCCTAACTTGCGTCGTGTCGTTACAGCGAGAGACGCGCGGCACTCTCTGTACACATTGGCATTACACAAGCTACTACTATGTTGGTCTCCATGGAGGGATTCGAACCCCCGTGATCTCCGCCCCAAACGGAGTGACTCACCAAACTAGCCTACATGGAGATGGATGTGGCGGCAATATTAACGACCTTTGCTCTTAATACTGGGACGGTCAAGCAGGTGCCACGAAACTAAAAAGGTCTATTATTCACTACCGGACCTCATCGGTAGAGTCTTTTAAGGGCGACTGCACCACGTCCCCAAAACGCAGTGCTCCCTTTGTTCTTTCCAGCGGATGCCTTTCGACTTATCCCCGCGTGGCTGGCACCATCCCTCGCTACAGGTAGGTGAGTTCCGACTCTGTTATCCGGGGAGGAGCTATGCTCAACTCACATGCGTAATAACAGGTCCCGTTCTTACGATCGTTATCGGCCTTAAGCGTCCTACCGATAATCAACCTCTTTAAAATTTTACTCTACTTTTCTTTTCTAGTCAACAGTTCTTTTCTAACTTTTTTGAAGCATTAAAAAAGGCGCTTCAGTTTCCTGTAAGCGCCTTTCTCGGTTTCTTATTTGAGGGTCTAAGGTTTAAATCGTTTCCTTAGTCCTCCCGACGAAAGGCGCGGTGGTATCATGTAGGCGATACTCGGATCCAAATTCTGGACGGAGGCTGCTCATCCCACAGAAACCGGGCTGTATTGATTGCCACAATTGTGATGATAAGCGTCTCATTGAATTCACCAATACCTTTCGTTAAATGTTTAAGTTATATATGCTCTTTCGGAGCGGTTGATGCTGTGCATCTTAGAGTTATTTAGTAAGTAAGTCAACAAGTTTGTAACTCGTTGATTTAAAGAAGGATTTCCATAGCCCTGTTGTAATTATCTTCAGCGTCTGATGTTACTTTGGGTTCTTTTGGAAGGGTATCAATCAATCCGAGATCGTAAAGCCACACCTGATCCATCTCATCCATCATCTCGCACTCGCCATCCATTAATGTATCGCAATTCTCGGAACCGCAGTTGCCTGCAATTCCATTACGATCGCATCCGGATAATCCTACTGGTATATTGCTACTCATAGGGAATGAGTATAGTGAGGCGTGTTGATTAGATCAACGGTCTTTGTAATATTCGTACAACGTGTCGGCGATAGCAGTAACAACACCGTTACGGAAGATAGCACCAACGCGAGTTAGCAAAGTCGGATCTTCTTTTGCTTGTTCGGATAACTGAGCTAGTTGTTTAAGGTACTCATCTAGCTTCTGTTGAGCCTGACCGACTGTTAGACGGCCATATCCAGGAATAAGGATCAGTTGATCTTCTTCTTTGTAACTCGGAGCGTTAGCTGCTTCGCGTCCTTTCACGTCAGTCATTCTCATTGTAGTACAAAGTCCTTAAATCTAGTTTTAGGATGAGCAACCATTTGTAGAGGTCGAGGTTGTTTGAACGTAATGCCCATACCCTTTTTCTTATCCCAGTAGCCATGAGCGAACTTCTGATCACCATCACATGCGATGATACGTTCCTCTTCTTCGGAAGTAACCAGTTTATAGTTACCGCCGTGCTCTAGGTCGAGGTCATTCTTCCAGAAACGATCATCCTTGAACCAAAGGTTCTTGTTGGGACGCTTTTTGATTCTTTCGGAGTTAGGACGACCCTCACGAGGCTGTTGACCAACCTTCGTGTGCTGAGGACTGTTAATTGTCCCCCGTCCGTGGACTCTTTCAAAGCCAAATGTTTCGTCTAGTTTCATTACCAACCTGCTACGTCTTCGAGAGCTCTTAGAATTATTTCTTCGTCGATGTTGATCGAGGAACCTGTATCTGTAGCATAGTCGTAGCTATCTTCTGCCGCTGCGACTAGCAATGGATGCTGACAAAGTTTCATCCACATATTGTCTGGAATGTTTGCTAATGCGTTTTCAACTTCTGGCGAGAAGGTTTCAGACTGTAGGTAGTCTTCAACCATATCAGCCATCTGATTACTCTCATTCAACAACTGTGATAGTTTCATCTTACTTGCCAACCTTGATCATATAGTCTTTCAGGGAACGCTTCTGACCGCCACTGACGATGAAATCCCAAACAGTATCTGGAATCTTGTGGAACATTGGACCCATTAGGCCTGTAGCGAATAACTGAGCCTTCTTCATCTCTTGCAGAGTTCCCTTCTCCAAGTGTCCAAGTATTGTTTCAAAAGCATCAGCAGTATCCATGTACAGCTGTGCAGTTTCCATTGCAGTATGCCCAGAGCCTTGCTTCTCCGCATCAGCACGGAACTTGCTAATTGCTGCACGAAGATCGCTCTTGACCTTGTTGGGAACTTTGACTTTTGTTTCGTAGTCGTCCATTGAAGCATCACCACGCTGATCCAACTGAGTTGGAATCTCACTCTTCACCATCTTAGGGTCAAGAGAGTTAGCCCATTGCTTATCGCCTTGGCCAACAACGTTAACTGGATTGCTTACTGTATCTTTGTGGGATACCTGGTGTCCGACGTAGTTTAGAGTGCTTTCAGTCATTTCACACTCTTCTTCTTTTTTGTCTTTCTTAGCAGCCTTGGCAATTCCGCCAGTAGCTTTATCGCCACCCGCTTTCTTCTTATATTCCTTGCCACCCTTCTCAGCTTTCTTCATGTCCCACATTTCCTGGACGGCTTCAATGCCTTCCATGCTGAACTGAACATCCATATCATCATCAATAGATGCGCGCTGTTCTGGCGATTGCTGCATTACGCTCATTTCTTCATCGGTAGGCTTACGGACTTTATCCGGCTTAACCATTTCGACCGATCTGTTCTTTTCGTCTGCTGAAGCGTTAGCCATGCCAGCTGGAATGATACCAACCATGTCTGCCTGTGCGTCAGATAGAACAACAACATATATTCCGTCGTCATAGATTACAACATCTCCATCCTTAAACTGTTGGCTGGTCGTTGGCTTAGCACCCGGAAGCTCAGACTCATCGACAAGCTGTTTGGCTTTCATCTTAACAGTATACTCTTCATCATCACCTTCGCCCTTGCCTGAGCCGGAGATTTTGCCTTTCTGAGTACCTTTGGTTTTGACTTTACCGTCTTTGTCCTTATCGATATGGCTTTCTTTCAGTGGTTTAATATTTGTGCTGATGTTTTCTAGGTCAGAACATAGTTCTTCGATTTCCCCGATTATCTGAGGAATTTCAGCGGACGTATCTGTTGCTGGAGCGGCTTCGAGTGCCTTTACAGCATTTCGCAGGTGTTGGCACGCCTTGTTGACGCTTTCCTGCTTCTTCGACATGTTAGCCTCATTGGCAGGCTGAACATTCTTTCTGTTTGGCACTTCGCGTGCTTCGTTTACTTGTTCTTTTGGCGGGGTAACTTCCAAACTTACATCGATTGGAATACCAGCCATCAGTCGCAATTTGTTACGTGGATGCATGAGTTAACTCCTACAGTTATCCGGATTTCTTGTATTTATACAATTGCAAACAAAAAGGCCCGCGAATGCGGGCCTCACCGGTTTGGGGGAATTTTCTCAGTTATCGCAGCTGGATCGCCTGATCTACACCAGTTTCGAACGCTTCTTGTGCATGTCCGGAGGTGATGATCTTATATTCATCCAGGTTGATCTTCGGATATCCCGCAACGCGCAGCCAGAAACCTTTCCACAAATATCCGAGATTTGTTTCATACTGACGCTTTGTGTCGATAAACAGCGTTTGTGCGTTTTCGAACTTATTGCGACCAGCTTCCATGACCTGTTGGATCTGCTTGTACAGAGATGCATCTACCTGGCCAGGGTAGTTTTCCTGAATCCACTGGAATGTTGCTTTCGACCCATCAGAACCATAGCGGCCGGACATTGCTTCCCTTACCACCTGCGAAAGGTCATCGCGCATCATGCCTGGAACCTGGGCGACCTCCACCACTTTCAGCGAATACTGAGCAAGGATGTTCTCCATGTTTTTGTATTCAGCTTTGATGACATTTTCAGCCTCATTGCCGTAGTTGTAGTTGGACACGTACGAACCAACAGCGACGGCGATCATGACACCGAGAACACCAATAATTGCAATCAAAGTTTTCATCTATAATATCTCCTGCGGGATTTGTTTCCAGTGAAAAAGTTACCAATAACGTCGTCAACTTCCTTGTAGTGAAAGAGGACACTCAGGCCTATACTACCACCGATTGCCAAAATAATCGACAAAATAATTACCCACGCCGGTGGTTCAATGGCGTCTTTTAGGTACTCAAAGTCCTTCATGTGTGGGCGATCGTAGTGACTCGCAATCGTTTCAGTTACAACTGCAGCAAATGTATCCGGTGACAGGGTTCCAAGACCCTCAACACTATCCCGCAACTTAACATGGAACAGTTCATTGCCTTTGTTCAACGCCCAGGTCATAGCATCAGCCCACGTAATGGTGGTCCCATCAAGACCTACAAAAACAGTTACATCATTTTTCTCACCACCAAGCCACGCATTCTCCACCGCATACCGGTAAGATGGGTCGTCGATTTCAGTCAGAATAACAACAACATTAACCTGCTTTTTAGCGCCAAGTGTTTTCAGAGCTTCATTTAGCTGAGCATTGATCTTGGTGGTCAACTCACCAGGAACTTTCGCTCCAACGCTCAAAACGCGGTTGATTTTATAGAAGTCGTAAACTTTAGGGTACGTCGGAATCGAATCAGCGTATTGTTTGTTTTTGCCTATGTTGTGAAACAGACTTTCTGGAACAGCTTGGACGTAATTTGTATACGTGTGTGGCCGTGAAGCAGGTTCACCTATTTTGCAGTTTGTGTAGCTCGCTGGTGGCGGAAAACTATTACGACGAGATCTGGACGTAGTGTCAATGCTATCGAACGTCCAGTTACCAACAGTTGAGTATCCGTCATAGCTACGCGTGTAATGGTCCTCGTAACACGTTTGACATGTTCTAGTGCATGATCGATTAGAACCGGAACCGGAACAACTCTCGGTACAGTTGCATTCGTATGAGCGAACATAATGGCCATCGACCATCTCTTTCTTCGTCACCTGCCCGTTCCAGATCTCCACATCAAGAGTTTGGCCGTAGATCCCCATGAACCACACAATCAACGTAAGAACAGTGACACCAAAAATTTGGATGGCCATTTCTGTCCAATTAATTGTCGTATGCCAAATACGCTTTGCTATAAATGGCCAAGCGAGTGGGAATAGTAACAGTAACAATAAAGTTTCCATCAGATATCTCTCGTTACCAGTTTCCGTAGTCAGTTGATTGTTCGAGTATTATACCCAAACTCAAAGAGAAGTCTACCCTTATTTGAGATCGTCTAACGCGCTTTTCTTCAGAACATCCGGAGCATCTTCTGACAAACGTTCTTTCAACACGCGGCGAATAGCAGCGCGGTTTATGTTGAGAATGCCAGACGCTACTGCAAAGCAAATAACGGAAAAGATCCAACCGGCCGCAATTAATATGCACCAGTATGCGACGCTAATGCCAAATACGACTGGCTTAAACCGCTGAGAGTCGTATGCAGCCTGAACTGAACCTTTTTGTTCAATCGCTTTGTCGGCAACATCAGGCCAGAAGTTCTCGTTGACCACCATAACAGCACCAACGACCCCCGCAACCAGTATTGATAGTATCGCCATAACGACAACAAAGTTTTCGATGATGCCACCAGCGGTCGCAAACCACTCAAACCCATCAACTGATAGTGCCATACCACCAGGCGAGAAGAATGCTGCGAATATGAATAGCGACATGACTATGTACGCTGATACGTAAGACCAGAATGTTTTCATTTTGTGTTCCCCAACTCAAGACTTAATTGAAACGTGAAAGTGCCAGCCCTTTCTGTGAGTGCTGGTATCCAACCTATACGTCCATTAACTATACCAGCTATTGGACGTTCAACGTACAGCATACCACCAAAGTAATCGCCAGGCAAATTATTGTATCCAGACACAACGCCTGCAAGTATTCCAATATCAATCTCTTCGATTAAAGGATGTTGAAGTGCACCCATAAAGTAGGCGGACGTTTTGTCGTAAGAATTAACGTAGAAGCCAGTTTTAAATCCGTACTTCAATGAACGAAAGTCTTCCATTACGCCAATACCCAACCCTGGATTGGTTTCGTTGTAGTCGTATCCTTGAGTTTTGTAGTGTTTAGATCCGAGGGATAGATCCAACGTGAATTCAGCAGCACTTACCGCGTGTGATGCTATCAAGCACCACAGTGCTATTAACCACCTCATTACCAGTTTCCGTAGTCAGTTGTCATGAAGTCGGTATCTTCGTTTACTACTTCAGCACGGCCATCAGCCCGCTCGATAATCGAATGAAGAACTCCAGCACCATAAGCGTTCCTAATACCATACCCTGTCTTACGGCATTGGTAAACTGAACCAGAAAGTCCTTTGAAATAATAGTAGTCGTCGTCCTCTGTAACGGACTCGACCCCACTATTCATTCTCCACGAATCGCCCGTTGTGTAACCACCACTCCACGAAGCAAATATTTTGTAGTATGGGTAACCTTTGTCGGTATCAATCTTTATCATCACCCACGTATCAGGTATTGTGTTCATTATAACATCCCTCTAAACTCATCAATGCCCATTACCTTAACCCCAAGGTTACGAGCCTTTTTCATCTTGCCGCTGTTGCTGGTTGGGTTGGATGCAACAAGAATCGTAGTTTTGCTGCTGACGGAACTTTGCATGGCGGCACCGTTTGCCTCAGCAGCTGCCTGAAGCTCTTTATCACGAAAACCAGTAAACACAACTTTCTCACCAACCAACTTTCCGGTAGCCTCAACGGCGGCGCTATAATCGATAGTGATCAGCCCGTCGGTTTCGAGAGGATCGAGCCACTCAAGAAACTCACTCATGCCGTTTGCAACCTTGCGGGCAGTTTTCTCATCAAATCCTTCAACGTCGACGAAGTTGTCAGCGTTGCCAAGGAACACAACTTCGTACCCGACCGCGTCGATCAACTTCTTCATTTTCCGCTTGCCGATGCCGCGACCGAAGAAGTGCGTGGAACCCATCAGCTTCCACAGCGGAATGTTTGTCAGTGCTTTTTTCAGACCGGCGTAAACTTTCTTTCCGTTCTCGCCGAGAATGCTCACCAACTGTCGTTCAGACAGACGAATAATATCAGACTCAACGAACCCCTTGTATCCATGCAGGGTGGTGATGTTGCCCTTCTTCAAGAACGGAGCTTCGATTGACGCGAAGAAATCTACCATCTGGTTAATGACAACATCTTCGTGGCCATGATGATTGACCAGCACCGCGTCAACATCAGTTTCATTCCACTCCCAGTCTTGAGCAGGCTCCTGCCAACAGTCAGCTGGTTGGATAACTTTCTGGATGTACGGAATAACATCACCCGACCGTGTGATTTGAACAATCGCACCAGGACCGATCGTGTTATCGTGAATGAACTTTGCATTGAACCCAGTTGCATTCGACACCGTGACGCCAACGAGCTCGACCGGTTCGATCTGGACACGAGGTTTGAGGTACCCATGTTTGCTTGCATTATATTCAACGTTGACTACGCGAGCGGTAGCAACGTTAGACGCGTCAGCAACTTTGTACTTAATCGCATATGCAGGATTGAGTGTGTCGCGAGTTGGATTCATCTGATCGCGCTTTGCAGCAAGATTGACATCAATAACGAGACCATCGATCTCATACGACGTAACAGCGCGACGAGCATTCAAATGATTCGCCAGAGTAGCGTCGGTCATTTCCTTGCCCATCATTGAGGTCCAATATGGAACCTCAAAACCGAGGTCTTCAAGCTCGCGGAGCATCCGAACCTTATCGATACCCTCGTAGCCGAGGATATCATATGCAATGAATTTGATGTTCGAGAAGATCAGGTTAACATACGATCTGTGAATTTTTGCGTTCATCAGACCGGCCGTCATGTTGCGGGCGTTCTTATATGGCCGCCCGCTTTGCGACATCACTTTCTCTTGAACTTTCTTAAAGCCTTCTTCATTGAAGATGACTTCGCCGCGGATGACCATCGCCCTGCCGACGTTGATAGGAATACTTTTGAACAGGCGGATGTGACGTGTGATGTCAGCGCCCTCAACACCATTGCCTCGAGAGTATGCAATCTGGAGGTTGCCGTCTTCGTCGAAAATAACCATCGCAGATGTTCCATCGAGCTTGTCAGTAACGATCATTCCCTGTTCTTGAAGGTTCCAGTTACCAACCCAGTCACCAATCTCACCGATCTCGACCTGATCGAGAGAACCCATCTGATAAGGAAGTTTGACCTTACCGCCACGGACGTCTGATCCGACACCAATGAAGTAAACGTGGTGAGGAGCGATACGGTTGGCATATGACCGAATGCTGTCGTATTGCGGATCGGTGATGAAAGACTCATCCTCGTTGTAGTACATGTGGTCAGCCAGCTTCAGCAGATTTACCAGCTCGGCAATATCATATGCGTCGAGGTTGCCGTTTTCGATCATGTCGAACGCCATTTCGGCAGCTTTTCCAATGGTTAGTTTAGTCATTGATTCTCTCCAGATTTGATAGAATAATTATCTCATCTTTTAGGGTCAAGGTCAACGATTAAACTCACTCATACTGAGGAATTTCCCCATACACCGTTTCCAGCTTTTGGCGGAGAAGAGTGATATGAATTCCACGTTCGCGGTACGGATTTCCGAATAGGCCCATAAGGACGCCCGTAATATTCGATACCGGCGGAGCGAGTGTAGTGGTCGGCTTCTGAACTACGACATGGCCATCTTCAACGACAAATTCAACAACAGGAACCCCACCTTCCGATGTCTCGGCGTTATACAGATGAGAGCGGAGATTGAGGAAGGGAAATGCTTCTGCAATCTTAGCCCAATCTTCGGCAACGTCCTCGACATCGGGCCACTTTCCGATATTGAATGAGTTACAGAAGATGTTACCATCCCAATCACACCAACCATGAGGGCCACCAATGAACGCCGATACGATTCTGGAGTTGTTCAGGTAATGGAGATCAATCTTTCCGAGGCGGGTGCGAAGCTCAGTTACCTTAGCCCAACGGTCATTGAAGTCTTCGCCATCGTCATCATATGGCAGTCCGAACAAATCACACAGCTCCTGTTCGAACCCTTTGTCATTCGACGCATACCGAAAGCTCGGCAGGGTCGAATCTGTTTTGATGCAGATTTCAGCAGCCTGCTCTTCGGTAATCCTTTCGCCAGTAACAACAAACGCTGGCCACTTAGGTAGGCTAGTGTTCTTTACGTCGTCTTTGTATTCAATGTTGTTCATTTTCTTCTACCACTTCTTTGTGCGTCTTAGCGAACGCTTCGATCATTCCAGGAACCCATGCTTCGTGTAGGACGCCAGCAAACCACCAGTGACCATCATCGCCCTGAGCGTACTCGATCCATTTCGGATTTTCGAGTGACTGGTAAACTGCGAATACTCCATCTTCGCCTCCGACTACCCAAGCGTCCACCTCATATGACTCGGGGTCGATATCTACACCATTAGCATCTCTGCCTTTTGGGTGGAGAATAGAACCACCAGAATGGTAGTTGTGAACAGTAATCCGCATTTTTTCTGCGTATGATTTCATGTCTGCACTTCTCCGTAGTATCTGTACCAGTTAGGACGTTGGGAAATTCTCAGAGCTATCCGTTCGCGAACAATACTCTTGTCACGGTCATTAGGCTCCCAATCATTATACAAGTGCTCGGGCCACTTTTCAATCGGGAATTCGAGATCGGCACTGATCCCACGGCGTTGCATCTCTTCGCGAATAGCATTGTACCGTTCGTGAAGATACTTCCCTTTGTTGTAGAAGAAGTACACGTGCCCGCTGTTCAGAGTGAATTGAGTTGGAACTTTCTTTTCCTGAAACCCGTTTTTACTATTCAGGGTTCGTTGGAGGTTAGCACACAACAACCGGATTTCACGATACTCAGCGAGAAGGTGTTGATCCATCAACTCAGAGGGTTCAACGATATTAATTCGCGTCATCGTTTACCTTTCGTTACCTTATCGATAGCATCCCATATTGCTTGACGATATTCCATACCGATGGTCATTCGCGCCGACCAGTCAGCGATATCCACGGGAGCACCGAGTTCAACTTTATTGACGCCCTTTACCATGCGGATAGCGTTAACAATGTATTCAACATCATCGACTCGATAGTCATCATCGAGTTGGATCGTCAGTGTTCGTACACGATCAGTCATAAGGCCTCCTGAAACCGTTTGAACTTCGTCTGGAAATGCTGTTCCCGGTTGTATGCATCGATCAGCATCATCAAGTCAATTATTTGAGCATAGTCGAGGTTGATGGTTTCCGATATGCCGTCCTCATGATGCTTTGCGGTAACTTGAACACCATCACCATGATCAACGAGAACCATGTCGACGGGGTTACTGAGAGCTTTTGCAGTCCACTGAGAATCCTTATCCCACGGACCGATCACATAACGGTGAGGATCATCCCGACGAGGGGTATGATCAACATGGAGTTCCATGCGATGCATGCTATATGTTCCATCACCAGGCTCATTGAGGTAAATTATTTCGTTTGACATTTGTCGTCCTCGTGTCGGTTGCGGTACTTCATCGTGGTCGTATCAAGCACCAAATTAACGATTGGGTTCTTAAAGTAATCGAAGTAGCTCGTTGCTTTACCGAACGAACTCCATTCCTTGATGAACTTTTGAGCGTCAGGATGACGGATGAACCATATTGTCAGGTTATAACTCTGAACAGTGCGATACTCATCGTTTCCTATAGCCCACCCAGGCGATCCATCCTTTGCAGGCTTAATATTTTCGTTAAGCCATTCGATGACCTCAGGTTTCAACATAGGGCACTCAACCAGCGAGTGTGCTGCTATCTTCTCCTCAGTATCATACATCTCGGGATACTGTTCAGAAAGCCGCTTGATTGTGTCCATTCGTTCCTGACTAGGGACTCTCGTCATCTCTATCAGAGAGTCCCAGTCGTCAGCATCGTACTCGAGTTTGTTGATGTCAACCATGTTCCTCGAATCGAACGTTCCGTCGTCATGATTAGAAGCAGAACACCAGCAGTGGTTAATGTGGTGATGCATTTGCTCGTTCCGGGTTATGGTTACGTACCGCCTCTTCCGAGGTCCGGTACAACAATTCTGGATTACAGAACCACTCACGCCGAAGTCCTGCTTGAACATTACCAGAGAATCCAACCGGCTGATCAAACACCACGTAAGCAGTTTGAGGATAGCCGGTTTGTTCTTCTCCTATCAACGTTCCAGGAACGTGCGGATTAGCCACATGATAAATGGTTTCGCCATTATTCATCTTCCTTCTCCAAATCTTTTAGGCCGAGCTGCTTCCACTTAGACTTCAAGAAGTCTTTGTAGCTGAATTCCTTTCCGGCATACTTGTTCATGGCTAGCCCAAAGAACATTGTGCCGTTCAATTCTTCCTGGCCGAGGATAGCATACTCTTTACGTTCCAGATGCTTATTGCGCTCATAGAAACGCTCAACAGTATCAACCATATGGTTGTACTTCTCCTCAACGAATTCTTCCATTTCCGCGATCGTCTGCAATGCAAGAGGATCGTCATGAAACAGAGTCTTCATGTCGTCAGTAGCTTCTTCCAGCACAGCTTCAAACAAACGACGAGGTGAGTTGATATTATCCTTCGTATGATGCAATGCCAAATACCAAGTCGTTTTGATCTTTACGCGCTGGCCAGAAGTCAGACGAACCACAAAACCTTCGATGTTCTGCATGTCTGGAATAGACGCAACGAACTTCGCCGGATCGTCGACATTGAACCGTTCAGTCCATCGAGCTTGTACTTCCGGATACGCAGAGCCGAACTCGTCCTTATCAAGGTATGAGCCATCGACGATGTAACGGATATTCAGCACCCGCAGCTCTGGCTTTTCATAGCCAAGAACAATACGGTTGTGTGGAGCAACCCACTCCATATTCACGGTGTATCCGTGCCCGGTCAGGTCAGCGAGCTCGCGGAAGAACGCATCATATACAGCATTCATCATCAGCCACTTTTCAGCATCAACTGCCTGGTCGCTCGACAGAGAGCCCTTAGTCTTTAACCGCAGTGCTCCGTTGGAATCCATATATGTAGAGATCAAGGATCCATCAGCCTTATCTTCGATCAGGTCGATCTCAGACAGGTCAAGCTCCATCGTAAACGGATTCTCGTACAGGTTGAAGAACTTTTCAGGAGGCAAAGCAGCCAATCGCACAGGTACCGCATCCTTACCTTCCTCAGTGATCTCGAACATATGTCCACGACACTCGAGAGCACTCGGCTTACAGAACTCAGTGTATGAGGCCAGACGGTAGTTGAAGATACGATACCACGCTCCATTCAACTCCTGGTCGGCATAGTAGAACGCTTCACTCTCGTCGGCGAGAGTCATCAAGTCATTCCACAGCTGTCGTTGAAAATCGTTCATTGTTTCTCCACACGAAAAAGCTCAGTTAAATTTTGGGTACTATACTGGAAACCATGAATAATTTCAACTCACAGTATTCCCTGACTTTGTTGAATTCCTGAATAACGAATCGTTTGACCATCCGCCACACGTCGTCTGCAGCAACCTCGGTTTTGCGAGCAAATTCTTTACGATGACTGCTAAGCATCGCGTTCGTTAATTGGTTCTTGTTTTTCTTCCTCGTGCGCTTGAGCAGGCTTTGCCATTCAGGTTCATTACGAACGATCATAAAGTCTTCATGGGGAAGGTTCCCACGAGCGGTGTTGCATGCGGAACACGAACAGGTCAGATTATCGGCCGTGTTCGTTCCGCCTTTTGATTTCGGAACAATGTGTTCCACCGATGCCATTTTTCCTGATCGACCAGGCTGGTGGATGGTAGGAACCCACATGCGATTTCCGCAATACACGCAACGGCCGTCTACCTTCTTCCACAGCGCATGCAGTTTACGAATAGTTTTTGGATTTGTTGGAATTGGTCTTGAGTTCATAATAGTTCCCCACGTGCGATGAGGAACTATTATACGGATTTGACCCTAAAAGTCAATAGGGTTCGACGAATCTTTCTTCAGTAATCGCATCAATCATCGTCATCGTTTTGCTACGCCAAGTGTCAATAAACCAGACGTCGCCGACTTTTAATGCACGTTGAACAGGAGTATGACCGCAGAAATTCAACCGATACCGTTCCGGATGGAACTCGATGCCATGCCCAGCTGGACGCATGTTAGCAACGTTCTTAGCCGCTTCAGTAACTAAATTCCTAGCCCATACAAGCCTAGCGAATCCCGGATCATTATGATTGATCGCCTCTCCTAGAACTTTTCTGAAATATGCATCAGGCCAACCCGCTGGCATCTCAGCGTGGACGATTCGGAATGCGTGTTCTTCTCCATCTTCGCCTACCTCAATAACCCACGGCAGGTCACGAATACGATCTCGCAGCCAGTTATAATCCAGGCCGTATCTTTCGAGGTCATCAAGACACTGAGTTCCTCCGTTGGCTACCCACGTGTCCCACCAATCATTGTCGAGGGCCATCAGTTCATGATTGCCTTTGATTGCGTAACGTCGTCCACCTTGAAAGAAATCGAGAACTTTGTAGCTATCAGGGCCACGATCAATCATATCACCAACAGTGTATACAACATCTTTCGTTGGGTCGTAGTTCGCTTTTTCCAGCAGGCGCTGGAATATCTCGTAGCGACCGTGAATGTCGCCCACGATCAAATGACGGTCATCGTCAAGATCGAGCTTGAGGGTATGATTTAGCATTCGGAAATTCTACTGGAGTTATTCGGTAGGTTCAACGACAACCGTGGTACGGTGTTTAATGCCCCACTTGGAAAATGCGAGCTTTCGGTTACTTCCTTCGGTGATAACCTTAACATCAACATTAGTAAAGGTTCTTGCCAGTTGGTTAGTAACGGAATCAATGGAATCGCCTTCGGTGATGTATGTGTCACCATCAACGTGAACGCGGAATTGGCTTTTTGGTTGACGAGCTTCGTGGAAGATGTGAGAGCTCATTCGCCAGTCATCCTTCATGCCACGATTTTTCGCAAGCTGTTGAACCGCATACTGCAGATTCTCTTCATATTGCTTCCATGCAGCATCCATGTCAGGTGTCGGACGCTGAGCGCCTTCAACTTCATATGCTTTGTGAACGAGTTCTAAAGCATTGGCCCACTTCTGTTTGAGGTCTTGGGCTCCCTTGCGGATATTGGACTTGATAGCTGTTAGCACATCTTGAGGAAGACGTGACAGATCAGAGCTTTCATTTGCCATAATTAGGTCTTTAAGCAATTTCATCTTCTCTTTCCAGTTCTTCAGCCAATGCCATGCGGTGATATCTTTCAGCCTTTTCAGACTCACCCCGATCAAGCGCTCGCTCTGCCTGTGATAGTAGAGCTAGGAGTTCTCGAACTCGAGGGCTACCAGCTTTACGGTATTCCTCAATCTTTTGTTCAATGTCAGGGAACCGAGTTCCCTCAGACAAGTACTCTATAAATCTCATGACCACTTTCTTTTCAGAATCCAGGTCTTTCCACCGCCCTCAAATTTAATACGATGCAGCTTAAATTTGCCTTCCTTTTGAAGAGCATCAGCGATTGAGGTCATCATTTTCTTCTCGTAAGCTGTTTTTGCATGCAGCTTAACTGTATTTCGCTGATTGTTTTTGTACTGCTTGAGAGCTGATACAGCCAGGACGGCAGCGCCTGTGACTAGACCTGGGTTTGCTTTAAAGAAATCTTTTGCGCCGCCAATCATAGCATTAACCTTTCCGCCCTTGTGCTGCAAGCCCAACGTACGGATAGATTCCTCGAGTGCTTCCATCAACGGAAGTGCATCGATTTCTTCTTGTTCAGATTCAACGAGTTCGCGTAGTAGTTCCATAGTAACTGTATTTATACAGTTGGTCAGAACTACTCCTGTGGTTTATCGATTCCTAGCTGGAGACGTAATTCTTCGAGTGCTGAGCTAGTATCATCATATTGTTCAAGCCCAAGTTCAAGGCGTTGGATGTACTGCTGCAGCATTTTGACAGTTGCCTTATACCGGATAGCTACTTCACCGTCTTTCATATCAGGCGTAATTGAATCGATTGGTAGGGAGTCGGGGCGGGCTAATTCATTGTAGTTTGGTGCAGGGCAGTATAGAACTGGACGGACAACCTCAACGGTTTCTGTTCGCAATTTCACAGGATTTGCGCCACAACCGGCCAGCAACGTAACCAAGATGCTTACTGAAATTATTTTGACCATTTCAGTTCCCCTTTAGTTGCAGCTTCACGCAACAGTTTCATTGCACCTTCACACGTCTGTGGAATGGGGCCTTCAAGAATTAGCTGAACTTGCGTATCGCCTTGCTTTTTGAGTTCAATCAACTGAGCGCTGAGTTTGCCTTGGTCTGCTTGGAGTTTATGAGACAATGCAGCCCACTTCTCCACTTGAGCATTCGTCGCCGCGATCTCGCCTTTCAGACGTTCGCGGCTCATATCACATTCAATTACTTGCTCTTGTGCTACCCGAACTTCGTCTTTAGCGTCACTCAACTGCTCCTCATAGTCCTGAACGAGGCCAGGAATCGTGCGAACACCGAACGGTCGTAGCAACTCAAACGTGACTGTGTTTTGGTATGCAATTACCGCAATAAGAATCCCAAACAGAGCAATTTTCCAATTTTTGAGCAGCGTAGTGACAATACCGCTAGCAGGACCAGCGATCAATCCAATGGGTATGAACCGAGAGCCAGTTGCGCCTGGCCCCATTTCACCCATTTTAGTCTTTTTGCGCAATCTCATCATATCAAATTACTCAGAAATCTTTTTGCGTAGAACATGCTCAGTCACTTTAACACGTTCGTTTAAAGTTCTATGAGCGCCTTGTGTGCGTTCAGCTAATACACCAATCTTGCGCACTTGTTGTTCAAGGCGTAACATTGCCTGCTTCAGAACGCGAATTTGTTCTTGCTGATGCACTATCTGCTTGTCTTGCTCTGCGAGCAATTCCAGAAGTTCTCGCTGGTTTTTTGGTTGTTTCATCCAGTTATTTAGGCAATTCGCACCGCGCTGTGGTTTGTTTTCCGTAGTTAACAACCTTTACCACACCGGCGGCTGGATACTTGTCAGCTAGCTCGCAAACAGATCGCGGATCTACATCATGTAATACGGCAATCGTTCCAGCGGTTCCGTTCCAGATGTAAGAGATGCCCTGTTCAAACATAGCATCCTGCATTTTGTCTTTGTCTGTTGCTTCAGGTGCAGCCATTGCAGTTGTCGTAGCAGCTACCATCAGCAAAGCGATTAAGTGTTTCATTTTAATTCCTCCACTAAACTTTCCATTATAAAATCACCTATATGCAATTGGAAATGCTCTTCTAGGTGTTGTTCGACTTCCTTTTCTGTGTAGCCGTATGTTTCGGCTATCACCTGTGCAGCTCGATCCAACTGGTCAAACTGTTCCTTAAATTCTTGATAGACATCTCCCCGAGCCATCATGCTCATTACCTTTTCCATCGGATCACCCGGCAGTGCAGCAATTTGCTTGGCGAGCTTGTTGGAGAAGTACACGAAATTTTCGAGAGCTTGGTGGTACCCAGCTTCACTCATTCCGCTTGGGGTGGTGCCTTTTTCTTTCATAGCAGTTTCAAATGACCTGTTATCTTATCGATTACTTCGGGATCGCCAGGTCCGATGGCAACTGCAGTGTACGTTGGGGTTCCATTGAACTCAGTCCGACCTTGGTCCTTGATGATGGCACGAGGTACGTTTGCGTTTTGCGCAGCATCATAGATCCCAAGAAGCTCTTTCTCAGAGTCAACACTCACAGTAATTTTTACGAACGACCCCGACAACCACTGTTCAAGTTCGAGTGTTAGAGGAATGCAAAAATAGTCTTCAGGTCCGTCAGTAGCTTGGATAAAGCCGGGGTCGATTACTGCTTTCATTGAAGCGTGTGCGCCTTGAGCAACCATCTTGCCCTTACGCATGTTGAGATCCTTGCGAATCACAATTACCTGTTTAGGTTCATTCATTATCTTTTTCTTTTCCTCTTACGAGAGTTCGTATCATCGTTCTTATCATACCACTCCGGAGGCTTCTTTGCAACCCACTTGATGAACTTTTGCATTTCCTCACTTTCAATAAGACGTTCCACAGTATGATAATATTGCAGCAATTCATTTTCGCTAAACGTCGCGTGAATTTTCTGATGACATGATTTATGAATGCGAACGAGGTTGTCTTGTTCGTGAACCTCTTTTGTTCGTGTTTTGTACGTCTTAGGTTTAAGATGGTGGTCCTGCATCTCGCCCCCGAACGGCCGACCACATATTGGACATAGTTCTTCAGAAGGGGAGTTCATCTTAATATTCCAGTCAGTCGTCTGCACGCGATCAACATCTCGCATTGGGAGAATGATTTGTTCCCACCAGCATAAAGACATTGTCCTACTGTATTGGTAACAGCACGTAATGTTGCACCACGATTCAGTCGTTCTAGCAATGCGGCGTAAGAATGAACAAACTCTCGCTTGTCCATATCAAGATACCGATAGTCTATCGGGGTATCGCCACTTACCATTCCACGTACTCCATCGTTTGCAACACTCTTCGAATCTCTGTCAACCTATCACAGAACTCTCGTTTCGTCAAGATTGTTTCCCTGGGGTCGGAGTGACCAATCGTATGGTCGAGTTTTCGTAATCCAGTTGCAAGAAGAGCTTGCTTCGCCCCGTTCTCTGCTTGGAACATAAGAACGTAAGCTCTCCACGTGAGTTCCCCATAGTCTTCTCCATGACGGTCATAGGCCACCCCTCTCCAGTAGAGGGTTTGGGTGGTTCGCCAGTCGGGTGCTTGTCGTCCATAGTTTCTTGCCTCATGTCCAGTAAGTGTACAACAGTACTTTTGTTTTTCCAAGTCCTCATACTTTAAGGACTGAAGGAACCCTTCCATCGAAGCACATTCAATACCGTCAATGAAAAAACGGCGCGCTGTTAAGTTAGACAGCGCGCCGTTCTCGGTTCCGTACCGAATGTTGATCATCTGATGTGGCTCCATACCTATTGGTTGAGCTATTATAGAGTAAAGTTATCGTGCGGTCAACGGGAGAGGTTTGTTTGCAAGTGCGCGATCTATCGTGCATTTTGGGAAGCATTCAAGTGCAGAATCGGGGTTTGCGTTCCAAACTTCAACACCAATCTCTTTTAGTGGGTCAACGATGGTTAACCAGTTCTTCATCATGCTCTGATAACCTGTTTCAGCATCGATTCGTTTATGACCATCGTGCCAGTGAGATGTTGACTTGTCGCCCCTTTTCCCCCATTTCATATCAACACCAAGGAGGTAGATTCGTTTGAATTTCAAATGAACAGCAGCAAGGTTTGTCGCCGCGTATGTTGAGTTCGCGCCATGCTTGAGGCGGCCTGGATTTGTTTCAAGTCCTGTCGCACCTGTTAGGTGCCAGAGAATAACATCAGGGTGTTGCTCCTCTTTCTGTAAATTAAGAACACCACGCATCAGCTGACCTTTGTGTTGCAGCATTGCGTCCTTGTGCCTTAGCCAATAATCCCTATCAGTGAAATAAACTATCTGCGCATCAGGAAGGACTTCGTATGAACGGTTGATAGCGATAACAAACTGCCCTTTGAGTTTGTTCCAGTCAAAGTCTTTCAGCGAAGGGCCGCCCGCTACGATGTAGCAGGCGTTGTTGTATTTTTCCGGATGTGCTTCAAACATTGTGTGAAATATCTAATATCTTGTTCTTAATTGCGCTTGGTGAGTTTGATTTGATGAAATACTTATTCATCATAAAGTTTACAAATTTGTATATTGGTGTCGTGTCTAGCGACGTTTCAACTAAACTCTCTATGTCAGAAAGGTCATCAGCATCTGTTATACGTGTTGTAACCCAATGATAGTCGCTATGCCCAGAGCATATTACTCGTTTTCCGTATAATAACGATTCGAACCCCACTCCAGAATTTACAGTAAAAACTGCAGAAGCGTTGGGTATGATCTGGTGAATCGACCCGTGGGTAATAGTGATAGGCAGAGCAGATTCTAATTGAGTATAATAGTCAAGACGTTTGCTGTAATCGATAGGATGAGGTTTAAATACCACCCGGTATTTGCTACCTGTTAATCTTTTTGCTACATTAACAACCAATTCATCGGATGTTATATTGGCCCAGTGAGCGACAGTATCGCCCGGAACCTGACCGACAACGAAAACATATTCGCCTTCTGGCCGAGCAAAAGCTGCATCTTGTGACATTTTGCTTTGGTTGTTTGCAGCATATTCTTTTACGAAACTCTCCACGAATTGACGAGATGTAATTTCGTCCTCTTGTTGTGACATTTCATATAAAGATTGGTTATTTGCTATTTCTGCCCAGCCAGAATACCCTGTGCGGTCAAAGTAAATGAACCCAGGAATGTATCCTTTTTTAATGTGCCACACCCGGTCGTATCTACCGTACGTGTGGTGGGCTAACAGAATTTTCTCCGTTGGGATAATTTCTTTTATCATTTGGGTTATCTCATACTGATACCCGTTTTGCTTAAGCACCTGCTCGAGGTTAAAGAAGAACTCTCGCAAATCTTCCATGTTCATAAAGTGTGTCGGACGGAGCCACTGATCAGGCCTTGAAATTAAAAACGACTCTTTCATTTTTTTATCCTCACCTTTAATGGATGTTGGAATGACTCCCACCCATGGGTTGTTGGGTTGGCATCAAACGGAAAGTGTGCTTCATTCCCAGCGACATTAAGAAACTGCCGAAGTGACGTTTGTACCAACTTAGGATCTTCGTCTATTTTCAGTAACAGAAAATCACCAGGACGATTACTAAAGTATGCCTTCGCCTGTTCAACGTGGTCGTTATGTTTTTTAATTAGAAACGAAAGATCAGATAGCTTTGCCCTTTCCAACGTCCCAAATACGTCACGGTTGCAACGCAAATTCATAGTTCGTGGTTGTGTGTTGTCTCGTATGTGTTTGTCCACGACTTTCTCTTTAAAAGACTTTGCCCACTTATTTAGATCTCGAACGGTGCAGATAAATTTAGAATCTGGATACTGAATATCAAGGCGTTGATAATCAGCAAACACGGGAGCATCTACGATCGCATCCGCTTTCTCCATTTCATCCAAATGCGTAACATAATGACATGTTTTAAACCCAAGTGATATTAGCGCATGAGCTAAACTTGTTGTTCCCGAACGTTGAAGACCGATACCAAATATTTTACCTTTCATCAAAGTGCTCCGTTGCTGTCTTCCAATGCTATCGCAATAACTCAATGCTTTTCTAACGGATTCATCGTTTGAGTGCATCCTCTAACGATATTGATGTTGTGGATGATGAACTGAAATCTTTCCATAGGTCATCAGTTACTTTGTCGTAGTTGCGGTGGGCGTTGCGAATCTCGCTGTGCCCTGGGACATTTTTACAAATGTACGGATCCATACAATACGCGTTGTGGTGCTTTGCGTATGTAGCGAGAGAGAAATCATATGCCGAATTTGGAAATTTTTGTGTTACAAAATTAAGATGTTGATCATAAATTTCAAGCATTGCTTTCCTTCGAATTGCATATGCAAACCCACCATAGAAAAACCCTGTTTTAGAAAGATTTGGACTGACTTTTGTTAATTTTTCCCGTGGGTTCCCTCCAAGATAAAACATATCCCAATCACTAGGCAATTCCAATATAGCCTGGCTGAGTCTCTCTATACCACCAGGAACAAAGTCGATGTCGTCTTCCAACAGCAAAAAGTTATCTACTCCTGCGTGAATCGCATGGACTAGCGCCTTGGCTTGACTTAAGCAGACACCAAATTCCCCAGGTGGGTATTCAAACGTTGACATTTTGAAATCTTGACTTGGAGGATTAGCCCAAATTCGCTCTACTCGTTCAGCAATTCCAACTTGCTGGAATACCTTCGATACAGCTTTCCACCTATCAGAACTTCTTGGTAGATTAACACAGTATATTTTTTCGAAAAAATCAAATGGGTTAGAACTCATAATCAAATGCCTCTATGTCTTTTTTATAATGGTGAGAAACAAAATCGCTTGAAAAATCTGTATAGACTTTTCGGTAATCGCTCGAAGGGGTGGAATTTATATGAGGTAACGATAACGTCACGCCAATGCGATTACATATTTCAGAAAAATCATCTACAACATTCTCATACCGTCCAACATAATCGATCACTATCGCACCATCGACAGATATCCAATCCATTTGTGGTTTTTGTGTTATTGGAACGACAGGCGTTTGGTATTCGCACGCTTCCGTTGCCCATGAACTTTGCACCCAATCATCAAATATCATATCTGGTGCAATCCATCCTCGTTTCATGGTAAATTTATACATTGACCATAACCTGTCCCACGGATTGCGTACAAACGCAAACTTGAATAGTGATCTGACTTGTTCATGTATCGTGGAAATTGGAACGTGAGTATTATACGAAGATAATTGGTGTGCTCCGACTTTAAGTAGAGCAGCAGTCATAGAAGATCCCGCATTCTTTGGAATATGAACGAAGGCAAAGTTATGTTTGTGGGATATTAAAGCCATCTACAATACCCAATTCAATTGTTTAATGTTGCCGTCGAATGAGCTTTTTCTCAACTCAGACGGAAAAAACAACTTCAACGTATCAATATCTGGACTGTCGAATGTTAGTTTAGGTAATGTAATGGTTTTTTTCGTCACGATCACGCTTATGTTATAGTCGTACGTTAACACCGAGGCTTGCGAGCAGTCGAATTTGGCCAAAATGAGATTATATAAAAGCAATCCAGCGTTCCACAACGAAACATGACCTCCAACAATCATGCTTTTAGCAGGCGGAACGGTGATGCATACCAAACCACCCTCTTTTACGTCTGAATGAATGCGGCTCAAAAACATTCCAACATTTTGTTGATGCTCGAGAGTGTGAGAACACCATATCCCATCGAATTGCTGCTGTAAAGGAGGCAACGAATTATAATCTCCTACTAGATCGTTCTCAGGAAAAAAATCATTTGTAATAACAGTCAAACCGCAAGATCGCATGTCGTTCGCATGGTAAGATGGAAAGCCTGCGCCGATATCCAGAATATGCGATAAGTTGTGTTTCTTACACTTTTCGATAAACATACTCAACGCCTGCCGTGCATGTGCATGTTTTCGTGTACATGAAAATTTGATTTCAGACATCTTTCCAATATTCCTCCACCCACGGTGCTGGCTGCAGCGTATACCCCTGAACTTTAGTTGTGTTATTTATTGACTTCGGAATTGACGGTTTTCCGTGATAACATACCACTCGCGCATTATCAGGCAGCCCATTGCGACAATGAACTTTAAAGCTAACGAATTGTTCAGGAAATAGATCCTGCCAATATAAACGATCAGATTGTTGATGTTCAATCCACTTTTGATCACCGTGCGGCTTTAATGAGTTTATTGCTTGTTGTGGATTGGCGACAAAGGTATTCCATATATGAGAATGTTGACCAGCCTCCCACGACATCACGCCAGAACCAACAGCCTCACTGCCCAGACCAAATTTATCTCTTCTGTTAGGTTGCATTATACGGTAAAAATCATGCAACACTACAAACCCAGTATTATGTTGTAAGATGTCGTCAACGTTGCCTGTGATGAGTGTATCAAGGTCAAAGTAAACGACTCGCCCTGCCAAACCAACACTACTGCTGAACAAGTATAATTTGTGCCACCACCCTTCTATTCCTTTATGAGGAAGGGGATGAATTGCTACATTGCCATCAATGTTCGTCGCATCGTCTGTAAAGCAATGGAACGTAAACGGAATAGATGTGTTTCGCTGAATAGCATAGAATAGCCGGTTGACGTACTCAGACCCATACAACGTTCCGAATTTTAAGCACACTACGTTAACCATATTTTTCTTTCGTCCTTTCGCATGCAGTGCGTGCAGCTTGCTGCTGAGCTTGTCTGGTTGCTAAGTCAAATAATCCATACTTATCGCATTTTTCCAAGTGCGACTGCTTTACAGTTCTGATATGAGGAGACGTCTCGCTAAACAGGTAGTAACCACCAAACCAGTTTTTGAAATTGGAGCGATTCACTTCCTCACAATCGGGGAACAGATCTGCGTAATCGTGAATCACAGCTGGAATCGTTGTTATGCCGAGTTCCGTAGCAATGGTTAACCGACTTCCACCAAATGGTTGGGTGTAAATTAATTCACTAGCGGCTCGTCGGAAGGCGGGCGGAAGGAATTGTTCATGCCCTTCTACCAACGACATACCAGTTGCTGAGTTTCTCAGTGGACCTGACACAACGCTTATTGGATGGCGTATTCCGTCACGCTTAATTGACTCGCGTAACTTCGTGAAGTGGTTCGTTATTCTATCAAACTCTTCCACCCAACATCTCGCAAAGTATTGACGAACCTCAATCACATCATCGTCCCACCAGCGTTCGCGGTATTCGTGCGGAAGACGGTTCCACGCCGTAACGTGTTCAGGAGCAAGGCGGTTAAATATTCTGCTTGGGTTAAGTGTTACGTACCGCAGTTTCATATTTCTATTTACTCTTCCCCAAAATCACGATTTCTCCTTCCACTGATGCCGACGTTTGCTTTGCGTTTTCCAGCATTTATCGTTGTGGGACAAATAATCATCCCACGCATCAGGAAGATAACGCATCCCTCGCTTTGCGCGAACCTTAGGAGCGAACTCTTCATCATCCCACGCATGAACCCAGCGCTTTTCCTGAGTGGAACGGGGATGACGAAACCGCCCGTATGCCGTTCTTCGATGGCTGCCTCGCCGCCACTTGGGAATGTGAGGATGACGCTCGTTGTAGTCGGCCTGAATGACGAAGGGGTCAAGAAAATCACCAAAGCTGTCGCGAATAGCATACTGGTGATGGTCGACGGGACCATTCTCATCCCAGGCGACGACGCTGGGGTAAAAGTAGTAGCGACGAATACGCCGTCCGAGGAGACGCTCGCGAATCGCAGCGATGCCCTCGACGGAACGCTTGAAGCCAAAACCGATGTCGCGGTACTTACGAACAACCGGCCAGTGGTGGAGCAGCTGATCGTAATTGGTGAACTCATAGATCACCTCACCCTCGTAGGACATGAGGCGAATCCAGTTCTTCTTGGTAGTGTTGTGCATTGTGACCTCCGTTAGATTACCTAACGAAAGCCACAACCTCCTTTAATCTGTGCAATCATGTTTTTACCCATGTGGAAAGTTCTTGCCGCGTTTTGCGTAATACCGTTTCGTGTACCATCGCACTCCAAGGAGCATGATAGCAACGAACAGTGCATACGCTATAGGAATCCAATACACGCCCATTATTTATCCAGTAAATCTTCGGCCTCTTTGAGACCATCTAAAAACGCATTATACGCTCTACGCTCCTGAAGGGTCAACATGTCCCAATTGCTCTGCCAATCATTATGACGCTGGTTGCCACACATATAGCAAGAACATGCAGCTAGGCGATCGCACTGTCGTGCAGCCATTTCACGCAAATGATCTTGATACTCTTTGCTTTTTGGGGAGTTGTCGTCAGTTGGATAGTACCACCAACGGATGCGCTCAGAACGAAGGGCGTGCTGAATCATTCTGGCTCGCTGAGCACGACGCCATGCACGATTTCTTGTGGACATATTGTATCACCTCTATGCCCACGTCCTACACCTGACGGAATTGTCAGCAGTGGCGTGGGCTACTTAGTGATACAAGTACCATTAGTAGGCCCCTTTATTAGAAATGTCTTTTTCAATTCTTCAATTCCAGTTTTTGGGTTAGGGAGAGTATATGACAACACTTCCTTAACCTCAACAAGGTATGGTGGTTTACTCAGATCAATGTTTTGATATCCACCGATTTTTGTGTCTTGATTGAAAGGCCAATCTGGTTTCCAATCGCCTGTTACTAAGATGTATTTACACTCTGGTAACCGGCGTAAAAAACTCTGAACGATATCCGGTGGCCAATGCATAAGGACATCCTTTACGAGAATAAGATCAGCTGGCGGTAACGCTTTGGTTGAAATATCTAGTTCATAAAAGCTGATAGTGTCGTTACCGTACTTGCTGGTGTTACTGCTGACCACGTCGGTGACTACATCGAACCCTTTATAATCAACACCAGACCAATCGATCAGATGCGAGAATTGCCAATCCCCACAACCAGCATCAACGACGGATCTGATATCATACTCACGAAGAAACGTTTGGATGTGTTTGACATAAGGTTCTGCGTTCTCAGGCCAAGACCCCCAGCCGGACCCTTTGATCCAAGAGTTCTTGGAGTATATGTCACTGAAGATTTGTTGCATTATCAACGATGAGCTTCATCCATGCATGTTTTTGCGTGGTTTCTTCGTTGTTTACCATCATGCGGACGCTTAATTACACCCGCTGGTGGTGCGGCCATCAAATCATGTAGCCGTTGTTGTTCTTTCTCAATGTCTTCCAATACGATATTCAACTGGTCAACACTGAAACCCATACTTACTAGGTCCTTTGCGGCGATACAATCTGCATCTCTTTCTTCATACTCTAGCCCGTTAATTGGCGTGTTGTATGGTTTAGATAGGTGTCCGAGTTTCCAGTGCGCACATTCATGTGAGAACACCCACATCTGGAACTCCGGGGAAAACTCCATAAAACTTTTCAAATTGAAGAGAATCGTTGGTTGCCCGGTCAGTGGGTGTCGAACGGCAGCAGCCGTTGATGCGTTGTGTTGTGATAGTGCTAGCCTATTAACGGCATGGTATTGAACAGGAATATTGAATGCAGAACACACAGGACGGTTCGTGATCACGCCATGAACATCTACTGGCAGTTTCACCCCTTCAGCAGTCACAAAACCGCTAAATGTTAGTAGAACACCAACAATGAAGGATTTGAAATTCATAACCCTTATTTATCATTCACATGGCTCAATCGTAACCATTAGTGGGTGGCCGGCTTCTTTTGCATAGTATGCAGTTATCGACCCTTTCGTTTCCGCGATGTCGCGAGTAAATGACCCTGCAATTCCTCGCCCCTTTGTATGAACTTCGTACATGATCATTGATGCTGTAGTTTCAGTGTGGCCGTAATGGGCCATCAGCATATCAACAACAAAATCCATAGGCGTGAAATCGTCATTGTAGAAGACAACATTCCACATAGGATAGTGTTTCTTCTTTACGTCTTCTTTAGGTTCGGCGACGGAAACACCTAGCTCTTCGCTCATCAGTTCAGCTCGCTTTTGGGACGAATCATTTCGAGCTTGTCATCTAGCAACTGCTCGATCTCTTCTATACTATAGAAGATGTTGCTGTCAGGGTCAACAGTGCCAGCAGCTGCTGGAAGGAAATACGTTCCGTCGTTGCGTTCACCTATTGTGATCCCACGATCGGGATATTTTTTGGATTTGAACAGATGATACTTCATATTCGAGCCGACCCTATTCCAAACGACCTCCTGCGCAAGAGGCGGGTTACTGTGCGCAATTTTCACCCGTACGGACTCGAACCGCTCGGGCCGACTAATTCTTTGGAATGTGTGCTGAAATTGCACCCGGAGCTGGATCTGGGGTGCATGTTATCACGATTCCGTATTCATTACCTTCATATGCTTTTTTGGAGGCAGCGCATCGATCGCTATCCAACTGCATGGTCATTGTAGGTATTTTTTCATTATCTGGTGTGATAAAGTTCCACCAAACTGTGTCCGCATGCGCGCTTGTTACGACCAACATTAACGCGCCGAATATCCGTTTCACTGAGAATTCCTCAATTTACGAAACGCCAGACTGATTTTATGCCAGTCATCTGCTTCGATGTAGAATTCGATATTCGGGCCGAACTCATCATTGTACATTGACCCGACCTCTTCACCGTCCTCGCGATCAATTTCATCGCAGAACTCTTTGTACCTTTCGTCCAGCACTCCGACCGTTTCCATCAGCTCTGCTAATAGACCAATGTCTTCGTCGGCTTCGATTCGCTCGCGGATTCGAGTAAGCAAGTTTTCGACCTGCTGAAGATCCCACTCAATATCTCTCATTGGTTAAACACACCCAGTTGGTTTTGGTAAGCCACCATATTTTGCAATCTTCTTCATCGGACCGGATTCAAACACTTCGTATAGTGCCTTGGCCTTGCGATCCATTCCCAGCTCTTTCGCAAATACGCGAATGGCTGGAACTGTTTGAGTTTCGTCATACATTTCCCGAGCCTTCGTGATGTAGCCCTTGATTTCTTCAGTTATGGTAAACCCATCTTCTTCAGCCATCTGATACATTACGTCTTCTGACCAATTGTTCATGTCGACCAAAAAGCCGTCACCATCTCTTTCAATACTCATACTTCTTATCCTTTCACATTTTGGAGCCCGCACCAGGAATCGAACCCGGGACCTACTGATTACAAGTCAGTTGCTCTACCTGCTGAGCTATGCGGGCAAAATAAGTGCGGGGTGGAATTAGTTCCCCGCAGCAGTCTGGGCGGCTGGTTACATTCCAAAACCCCTATGCCCACGTCGCTTATAAAACTCTGCCACATATCTCCAGGATTGCTCACAGACGGTTATGGTTTCCCGTTAGTCCCAGGAGCGTGATCCTATGTGGCCAGGACCATGTTCAGTTCAAATATTATATCTTTGATTGTCGTTTATTTCAACGAGTACCTTTCTTAGGTGCGTGTTTATCGCAACGAGTAACTAACCATCCGCCTCGGCGAAGCTCTCCTGGTTCACCACAGATATCGCAAGTTCTAGCAGCTTCTTCTTCGGCAGCAGCAATAACGTCATGAGCTTCTTGACCAGCGCCACTCACGTAGTATCGAAGACCGCCGAACTTCTCTTTGATCTGATCGATTTTGTAGTCAGGGTAAATCCGACCGAGAGCTTCGTTCAGTCTAATGACGATGGGTAACCATCCTTTGCCGATAGAAGCGCCACATCCCATTCCAGCTTTCAGACGTTTCTGAATATCTTCAGGGAAGTCGCTTTCGTCAACGTAATCGTTGCTCATAGTTTCACCTCATTGTAACTAGACGGGAGCGGGTGGGAATCGAACCTCACACTCAGCTAATTTTATTGCATGCATACAGTGCCCATCCCGATTCAGTAGCTTAGCTGTCGCTACCTAGTGTCCTGATCTGGTTATAGGTCCAAACCGTACTTGACTAGTATTTCCAGTCAGCACCAACAAACCATCACATCGCACAAAGGACCTGTCGCCCCCATTAAAGAACTGGTGCCCATCTTGGATATCGACTGTCAGTACTAACTATCGACCCCACCCATTGTACTGGGGGCGTGGGCATTAAAAATTTGGTGGAGCGAGGGAGGATCGAACTCCCGACCTATGCCTTGCTAAAAACCCTCACCAAGGAAGATCCTTAGCAAGGGCATCGCTCTCCCGGCTGAGCTACCGCCCCATGAAGAGTGGGTCTATGACCGTCCCCACTCTCTTTGCACTAACGACCTCACGCGTCTAATAGAGTACCTCGTTAATGCTCATCCCATTACTTGGATTCGCGCCATGGGGGCGCGCATGTCACTCTTCAACCGTCTGACAAGTAACGTCGACCATCTTATTTGCGTCCGCAGGTCGGGTGGACGGGTCAATTCGAAAGCTGACACCAGCCTTATCCAAGGGCTGTAGGGAAATTTGCCGTAGTGTGTTGCAGCACCTGTGCCCGCACCCGTATCGCGGTCATGTAGGATATGTCAGCAATACGTATATGATAAAGAAAACCTCAGTGTTTGTCAACTATCAGTTATGATACTCTACCGTAACATCACCGACGCGATGGCGGTCATTGTTAATATCTAATCGCAATGTTTGCCACGTACTTCCATCAAGTGCGTAGTCAGAGTGGTCTACAACACGAGAACCGAACGGAGAACCGTTCTTATTCACTGTCAGCTGGGCCGTTGACGCATCGATCGGTGAGTACAGAATCTCCCATTCGGCGTAAGCATCTCGTGTATTTCCGACAATTGCGTTAACGTAGCTATTATCCCACGCATCATCTGTATGTCTAAGCGTAACCCAATCATCACCGTCGCGGTATCCGCGAATTTGGAATGGACCGATAATGACGTAATTCAGATAGTTAGCAAGGTAATCTGCGTTTGCTGTTCTGAGTGTGATTCTGTAGTACGTGTTTCGGTAAAACGTCCACGTATCGAGTTTTTGCGTTCGCGCCGTTCCCGTGCCATAATAATGATCAATCCACGTACCATTCCCATCTGTTGTCGTGGTTAGGTTTCCTGCTGGATTACCCGGAACAGCAGCCATGTTGCTAAGGTCATTAGCAACGGTATATAACGTGGTCCAGATGTTTGAACCGGTTCCTTGTGTGTACCCCATCACCAAATACGGCATAACAAATCTCTCCAATCAAATTGTTTATTGCCTATTTATGGTGGCAGTTTGGAGCTACCGACCGGAATCGAACCGGTGACCTCACCCTTACCAAGGGTGTGCTCTACCTGCTGAGCTACGGTAGCATGAAACTATTTAGTTTGGAGCTCCCTGCCGGAATCGAACCGACCTCTCAGCATTACGAATGCCGTGCATCACCGACAATGCTTAGGGAGCAAATTTGGTAGGACCGGAGGGAGTCGAGCCCTCGACCTCCGCAATGTCGCTGCGGCGCTCTGACCAACTGAGCTACGGTCCTATAATTCGTCTTTGTACTTTTTCATCAGATCTTTGAGGAGCTTCTTTTCATCGAGAATCTTCTTCTCTTCAGCTTTCGCCTTCTTTGCTTTTTCGTTGCGCCGACGCACCTTTGCTTGCTCACGCTTCTTGATCCGAGTGATTACTTGCGCGTCTGTTTCAGGTATATCCGCCTCGAGGTATACTTCAAGATAGTGTGTTACGGACGAATCACAACTGTAATAGTCACTATCTTCTCCCCTACGGATCATACGACGAGCGTCGCGAGGAAGGTCGAACTCTTCGGTTTGTTCGTCGAACCACTTGTTAACTTCTGTCAGCAACGCGTCGATCGACAACCCCGAATCAAGACCAGAGTCGAGGTTAGCGATGTAGTCCGCACGAGTGGATGTTAGTTGCTGAGTTATCGAGTTTCGTTCCTTATCAATGTCGAAGTTTGTCTTCACCCAATCGGCAGTGATGTCATTGATCCTCGTTATTCCTTTCGTCTTGTCCGTCATCACCATCTCCAAGATTTGGTAGGCCAGGGCAGACTTGAACTGCCGACCTCACCCTTATCAGGGGTGCGCTCTAACCAACTGAGCTACAGGCCTAATGTAAGTATACATTACCATATACTATTGCCAAAAATACAACATTTAACACTATCAGCATTTGGTATGTGATCCACCGAAAAAGGATAACCGAAAGAATAGCAAATGCAGTTAGTTTGTATGTTGCTAATCCGACAGTGCCACCATATTCAATCACAGGACGAATAAATGGGTTCATTTCAACTGCCGCACCGTATGTTGCAACATTGCTTACGGTCGATATAAAATCAAGAAGGTTTACCGCAACAAAAGCGATCCAAAGAAGGACGACGGAATTTTCGTTGCTGAAGTTTCGTTCTAATGTTAGGTCTATGCTTAGGGCCATATACCTCTTTCCTCCAACCTAATCGTGGTCCAAAGTCACATGCTGGACGAACAACGAATCGGTTACGATCAGGATCCCACCCAACATATCCATCACAGGGACTATGTTTTTTTATAGTCAGATGAGGGCAGATTTCACTACGAACCCATCCAAACACTCTACCATAACCATCCATCACACCCCAATACCAAGTACGGTCGGGCCTATATGGTTTCCTCAGCTTTCTGCGAACATTCACTGAAAGATTGCTACTGCCAAAGCAGCTACAAGACTCCAGCCTGTGGCGACACCATAATGCCACCAGACCTCAAGGTCTTTTGGGCCTACGGATGCTCCACCGGCAGTATACGTTGAGTTGATCTTGCTCTTTGCTCTGACGAACAGAAGAACGGTCAGTAGTGCAACAAATATCCATGCAAACATCTCACATATCCTCGTATGTGGTTAATGAATTTGGCTCCTGCGGGAGGGCTCGAACCTCCGACAAGTCGATTAACAGTCGACCACTCTACCAACTGAGTTACACAGGAATAAAATAGTTACCCCATAATAATATATTTTATAGGGTAAGTCAACTCGCGGGACTTACGCTCCGTTCAGCTGCCCTACGTTTGGTAGCTCCTACTGGAATCGAACCAGTGTCTTCGCCTTGTAAGGGCGATGCTAATCCCCTCAGCTAAGGAGCTATATTTTTCAGTACTTTGTCCAACCACCAATCTGGTAGATCGTTATCATCATACAGTTCGCGCTTAAAAAGCAACCCGCGCTCAATGTCTTCTTTCCACATCGCAACGGTTACGTTTAGCATTTTCTTTCCTATGTAATAACCGTTGGATGGTTTGCAGTGAACATCACCATAACTTTCAGACAAGAACAGCTCCAACATACTCTCTTCGCTGTAATCAGAGCACTCTAACCAACTACGCGAAAAGTATTTGTACACTTCGCACATCCGTCTGAACTTTTTACTTACTCTCCTAGGTTTGCTTGGCGCTGAGTCATTTCGTTATCCTCTCAATCTTCGCGGATAACTCTCAGAGCCTCCACCTTAGTGAAATCGGGAATCATGTTCCCGTTATAAATCAACCTCCAAGTACCATCTGGCAACTCATCAAGGTGGATCATTCGCTTGCTCGTCTTAACAGCAGTCGCTTTAGAGAGTATGAGCTCTTCGCCTGTACCCTCAATCTTAATCGCGCGTTTCATCAACAACCTCCATTGCACGATCAAATTGTGCTGCTTGGTGTTTTCCGAACAGTTCCTTAACGGATGTAGCTGCTCGTTCAGCTAGGCTCAAGGCTTGTAGCAACAACGCTCCTGTCCGAGCATCGCCTTCCGTTTCTCCAGTAGCCAACGCTTTCTGATACGATTGGTAGATTTCAGGATCAACATAGATGCGTTCACCTTCGTTCGTTATCAGATTGTCAAAGTAGTGCAATTGTTTTTCTTTATCGAATGCGAATGACATCTCTATCTCCTATTGTTGTAGTTGGAGCCCTGTGCCAGATTCGAACTGACTTCCGCGACGTTACAAGGGTCGGCTTCACCATCAAAGTTTACAGGGCGAAATCAAGACGCATTTTACTTTTCAGATTAACGGTCTGGTGTATAAAATTGCTGTTAGCGTCTTTTGGTGGGAGCACAGGGATTCGAACCCTGATCAGCCGGATTAAGAGTCCGGGGTACTAGCCTATTTGTACGACACTCCCATAATTTGGTGGAGCCTGCGAGGATCGAACTCGCGACCTCTACAATGCCATTGTAGCGCTCTCCCATCTGAGCTAAGGCCCCATACTGTTGGTCTTTGATACCCAGGACCAATGTCTAAAGACTGGGATAGATATTATCTAATTCTTCTAATCGAAGAGCGTAGCTTCATGCGGCGAATATACCGCTTGAGTTTACTACCTGATAGCTTACGCCCCATGTTTGTCTTACGGAGCTTCTGCTTCAGTCGCATTCTTCTCATCATCTTACGATATCGAGAACCACGCTTCCTCCGACCATGATGTACTTTCTTTCTATCATGTCTCGCAGGCATCTTATTTCTCCTAGCTGGTTAATCATTTGATTCCCATGCCAGCTAGGCTTGCTAGCTGGCGATCAGCTAGCAACTTCATTAACGTGTTTCATCTCCTTCCCTCCTATGAGGTTAGTTGTTTGGTGAGGCGTCTACTAGGAGCAGCCGATCTTAGTCCGTCGCTGCTCCGTTCGGGAGTACTCACACGCCTCATTATTCTTTGTCAGGGTATTGAGCATCAACTTCCTCAATGTATGCATAAGGACTTTGCCCTGGCTCAAACATTTTGATGTTCTTAAAGCCATTCTCTTCGGTGATTAGGCTTTCGTCCTCGTTGATTGAACCTTCATACTTTCCGGCGCCTTTTTTGTTCATCAAGGCGCCAGTTGCTGGATCAATACTCCCCCACTTGGTGTGCGGTTTGCCGATAGGCTCAACATAGTACTGCTTGCCCGTTCGGATCGATACCACAATGTGGCGTCCAGTATGATCTGTGTCTGTGAGGAATTGTGCCCTCAAGTCTTTAGTTACCCCATTTTCGTTCTCCTGTTGTTGGGTTGTAATTGGTAGGCCGCCTGGGACTCGAACCCAGATCTGCCGGATTAAAAGTCCGGTGTTCTAGCCATTGAACTAACGACCCATTGTTTGGTACGCCCGGTTGGAATCGAACCAACTCCGATCTGGTTAAAAGCCAGGTGTGCAATGCCTTTACACTACGGACGCATAATTTGGTGGAGAATATCGGACTCGAACCGATCTGATTTCTCGGGTGCAAGCCGAGTGTCCACCCCTGGCAGACCCATTCCCCATATTGTTTGGCTGTGTCGGTAGGGCTCGAACCTACACTCCCCGCTTTCAAATGACGGCCCGTCGTTCGGGAGCTCTGCCACGACTAATCAGCTTTCGTTTCATGTTCATCTGTCTTTTCGGCTTGTACGATCGAATGGAAGCATCCACGCATCATCATTTCGAACTGTGATGCGTTTTGACAGCCTATAGTATGTTACTAATAACCTTTCGCCTTTGAGTCTTACAACACAATAAATCTGTCCGGTTCCGCCAAGAACCAGAAGGCCCATAGTCTCTTTATTGGACGTGATTTTGGATTGGCGTCCTACTAACACATCCTCAGATGGAATTGGGCAATACCACAAACTGGCTCCGGTAAGAGGGATCGAACCTCTCTACACCTCGGTTAACAGCCGAGTTGGTTTCTCCATTGACCATACCGGAATAAATTGGTAGCTCTCGCCAGGGTCGAACTGGCCACCTCTCGATTATCGGTCGAGTGCTCTACCTACCATGAGCTAGAGAGCTATAATGGTGTCGTTACCCTCGACACCAAGGTTTTCTTTGTCGCTCGGATTTTGTTACATCACCGAGGCCGCCCCTTCAGTTTTTAGCGTGGACTAGCAGGCTCGTTCCGCATCCCACGTTTGTATGATTACTCAACAACTACTGTGTTGAGATTGACACTGGTTAAATTTTCAAAGTAACCGTGCCATGGAACATGAACGTCATACTCTCGTCCATCTTCCAGAACTAACCGAACTGTGTAAGGTTCGAAAGTCTTTTCCAACTTCTTCAGTTCAGCTTGTTCCTTCTTCGAAACTCCATAATAGGAGCGTCGATTCAACTTCTCATAGAGGTCATTATGAGCCTCTAAACGTCGCACATTTTCCTTTGCGACTTCTAGGTCCGAATACAGACCTATGAATTCTAACTGTCCTTCGTCGTGTCCAAAGCTATCGCCAGTCGAGTAAACAGCATGAACCAAATGATAGTTACGAGAAGGGTCTAATTCAAACTCTGTAGACAGATCATAATAATCTTTGTCGCCTACCTGAGTCACCGAGCGAACACTATGCTCTGCCCATGTGTCATCTCGATCCCACTCATCATCTGGGTCAGCGTATCGAGATACCCCGCCCCACGTATCATAATTAACTTTTACTTGTGCCATATCTTTTCACTCACGCAATAAAAAAGCCCCTTGCTTTCGCTTGGGGCTTTTCTTGAAACTTTGGCTTCTGTTTGTTCTTACAAGCCAGGTCCTTCAATCGAAACCCCATCGCGCTGTGTAGCATTAATATTTGCTACTGCCTTCGCGTTTTTAATTGTGGTTACGATTGTGAACATTGTTGTGTTTCCTAGTAATTAGTGCTCATTAAGTTAGACACATTGTAAGTTTATTTAGTAGTTAAGTCAACAGTTTTATAACTCGTTGATTTACCGCTTATTATCCGCACCGAGCTTGTGCATGACGGCTCCAATCACTTTTGTTCCGGGTTGATTGAACAGCCCTGCCTTGTACAAGTAACGATAAACATCTATGATTGTTCGTCCTTGGTCAACGTTATCATCAGCAAGAACGTATATTGTGTTGTTGGTTCGCTTTGGTGCTTTTGCGCCCTTTTTGATTTTAACACGGTCATATATGTGGCGACGGATGCCACCATGCAAGCTGTGAACCTTACGTTGTTTCGCGTCATCCGATACCGGTTGGCCAGCTACATCATAAAACTGTTCTTCCGTTTTCTGCAGGAAGGCTAGATCGGCCTGGTATAGTTTCACATCCTGTTCAGGAGTTTGGGGATCGTTGATCTTCTTGTCTAAAAACGCCTGTGCGCGTTCAATGAATGCTAGAACCTGCTCTTCAGAGCGACCGCCAGATTGGTATTCATCAATGAGGTTTTTGTATAGATTGACCAACTTATCAGGATTCATATCCTTACCACCAGCTATACCCATCTTGTAATCAAGATTTTGTTCCAGTATATCATGAACGCTCGCTACTTTGCCTCGTGCCCCCAACTCGCTAGAGATTGCATTCGCAAATTTTCCCGGCAGCTCTGACGACGATGGTATTGGAATAATTATGATGTTATCTGATCGTTCCATATCCCTAAAGTTAGAGCCTTCAATCTGCCTCATGACAGATTTGGCAGACTGTTGCAGCATCTGCTCCATTGCTTCGGGCGTAGTACTATGACCATTACGTCCCTTCAGAGCATCAAGTATTCTGTTATATTGTTCGCGTTCTGCTGACCGCGAACCGCCCGGATCGAGCGACATTCCGTAAAATGTCGGCACTGATGTTTGAAAAGTGTCCTTGTTGTAGTGTGGTCGGAATTCGTCTTGTTCCTTCCGAGAGAATACATCAAAGTTACCTGTACCAACATTACGTGGGGCTTCAATCTTTATTCGGTTGCCAACCTTCTTTGATTTTAAGCCACTCATCCGCTTAGTCATAATCTCATCATTTTGGCCTGGTGTAGATGAATCGTACCCCAATACAAACTTTCCATCGGCGTTCTGCGAAAAGGTATAACCTTCCGTTAACAGACGGACGGGAACTGGTTTTATGACTTCAAATAATTTCATTGTGCGGTCAGGTAATGGCTAATAGCAGCGAGTGCCGCTTCAATTTTTCTTGGTTGGTTTTTGAACTCAGGTAGTTGTTCGAGACGCATTTTAGCTACACGGAGCATTTCATCGTCGTTCCAGCGACCCTCTTCAGCAAACTGATCAATGATCTCATCTGCCAGGTTCTTTAGCATGCCTTGGGCACTCTCAATAAGAAGGTATTCAGCAAATCTCATTACGCTACCTCGTTAAAATCCTTCATCTGTGTGTAATTCATTTCTTGATCAATAGCAGCGAGCACATCCGAGTGGAACCGGTTCGCTAGCTTCTGAGCTAGTTCACGAGTTGCTTTTGGATTACCTCTGGCTTTGTATTGTGCTGCATTGATAAACTGGCGAGCAATACCATCCGCGGTGTTCTTGGAACGATCGCGAGGAATGAACTCCGCCTGAACTTCTAGTAACGTTGAAATTTTCATTACGCTACCCTGGTATCATATTCCACTAGAGCGGCTGCTTTATCAACAAACACATTTGACTCAGCAAATTCTACCGTTCCGGCGTTTCCAGCAAGACGAATATCATACTTAATGGTGGTTGCGGTCACGAGCACGTCAATACGAACGCGAAGAACGACACCATGTGTTACATACGGTTTACTATCACATTTGTGGATAACATAAACCTCTGCATTGGGTTCAAAACCGTAACTTACAGGACTAGCCATAACAATTTCTCCAGTGTTTTTTGTATTTATAAAAGACAATAAAAAAGGCCGCCCGAAGGCGGCCTTTTTGCACCAGCGTTGCGCTAGTTATTACTACTTACCAGCAGTGGGAATCCCACGGTCATAGTTCAGGCGTTTTGCGGCGTCCATCGTCATAATGTTCATGAAGTTGGATACCTCACTATTTTCGCCGGTCGGAACACCATCAGCAGAGCCGCCAGTTACGAACACCTGAGCAGGTACTTTACGGTTGGCGAATGCGTCTGCCCATACTTTCTGGATCTCGATTTCAGCATCCAGTTTCTGCTGCAAAGCGTTGTCACCAGCGATGCGTGCTTCACGTTCGTACTTGTCGGCGTCAGCCAGTACTTTGATACGCTCAGCATCGATGTCGGCTTTTTCCTTCTGTACCTGAGCGGTCTGCTTGTCGATCTCAGCCTGTTCCAACTGCTTATTGGCAGCAATCAGAGCCAACCGTTTTTCAGTTTCAGCTTCGGTCGTTGCCTTGATCTGAACCTTTTTTGCGGTGGCTTGCTCTTCAGCAACCTCACGATCACCCTTGGCGATTGCCAGCAACCGCTGTTCTTCTTCCTGAACACGCTTTTCCTGTGCGATTGCACGGTCAGCGGCAGCCTGCTGTTTCAACTGCATACGCTCAACGAACTTCTGGTTCGGGACGAGATCAGTAACGCGAGCTTCAATCACCTGGATACCGTAGTCGGTGAACTTCTGCTCTTTGCGTTCGTACGTACCATCTGCACGAAGTTTTTTCTCAACAACCCACTTCGTCTTCATCGCTTCACCGAAATCGCCTTGGTCAGTTCCGAGGTCAGCAGCAGCGGTGCCTTTTGCCTGAGCAGTAGGATCGGCAACTTTAATCTGATGGCGAGTGACGAGGTAGATGCCGTTCTGCATCTGGTTTTCGAACTCAGCGTTGAACTCCGTACGACGACCGCTGTAGTACTCTTCAGCTGCCATCAACGAACCGGTGGCCTGCAGAGTTTCTTTGAACGCAGGAACCAGAGCGGTGTTCAGCAGGTTTTCAGGGGTACGATATTCGTGTGCCATTGTCAGGAACGACTCACGGTCAACCGGAATACGATAACGAACCGTCGCGAAGATTTTCGAATCCACCTGGTCCAACATGACGACGCTCAGTCCTTGAAGGTTAGCAGATGTCGAGCCTTCGGTGCCATCTTCACCAGTTTCCAGATCAGGGCGTCCATCACCGTCTTTGTCGGTGTAAGGAACTGCCTGAACAGACATAGCCTTTTTCCATGGGTTGATGCGGCCAAACAGATGGTACGCATAACCAACATCATCGATTACGCGTTCTTCACCCATAATGGTACGAACGTGATATACGTAACCGGGTTCAGCGTAAAAGAAGATTTTGTTAAACAGCCCAAGGCCGAGAAACGTGATGGTCAACACCACCAGTCCAGTTCGAACGGCGGTTGGAACCGGGAATGCTTCTGCTTCCATCAGCCGTTCAATGTCAGCTTCATCAACGTTTTTTGCTTTCGCGTTGATGCGCATGCGTTCAAGTTTCGCTGCGTGCTGGGATTTAAAAATACTGATACCAATGATACCAGCAATCATAACGACTGCAAATACAATCCAGATCATGTTCAATTTCTCCTAAAAGGGTTAGCCAAAATTTAAGCGACAGGGAGGAGTATACGGGTGATAGAAACCGAAATCAAGGGTTTTGCTTGAAAAGTTTCTCAATGCTGGCTAAACGCTGGAGTTCTGGATCAAGCGCAGTTTTAAGCAGTTCTTCTTGCTCTGGCGATAGCTCAGGTTCTTCTTTTAACCCAAGCTCCGCGAGCACTTTTTGGATGGTAGCGTCTTTCTCATTCATGATAGTATTTAGAACGAGAAAAGGGGGCCGAAGCCCCCTTTTATTACACCACCTCCTTTATTTTTTCAAGGCGTGTTTGGTCTATTGCGAGCCCTATCTGCTCGCCCTTGAGAACGGCTTGTTGCTCGACAGTTAGGGTTGCAAAAGACACTTTCCTCGCTTCCCTAAACGCCGTTAGTAGGGCATCCATCCCTGACTCAATCCTACTATCAAAACTAGCAAACCCCAACGCTGAACTCAATTCAACCATATCATCCGGACGTCTGAATGCATCAAGCATGTGGAGTGCTTTCAGTACCTTCTCTGGATCATGTTGTTCAGCAGCACGATCTTTCAAGTAACGCAGCAACCTGTTAAACTTCGTTGCCAGCCGCTGGATATCGTTAGGTGCTTTCAACCGAACATAGAACTCATCTGCTTTATCCAGATCGACCAATGACGTCAGTAGCATGTACCGAACAAACATATCAGCGTTACGCAACGCTGCACGAGACAATCCATATCCAGAGTGAATCAACGACCGACCGAGTTCCGGAAACAATACGTCCTTCGCGCCGCATGCCTCCAAAGTCCAGAAGAACTTGGTTGGTTGTTCAGCCGTTAGTGCACCCTCAAGCTCTTTCCATACCCGTTCTTCGGTTAGGTGATCAAGCTCACCTGATTTAACCAACGAACGCATCAGGTCCATCGTCTCAGGAGCGACGCTAAAATTGTACCTAGCAGCGAATCGAGCAACACGTAGAACACGGACTGGATCTTCAGCAAACGCATCTGACACGTGCCGAAGAACTCCATTACGAAGGTCCTCAACACCACCATAAGGATCGATGATTTCATCAGACAGCTTTGCGAAACCAGCCTCGTTCCAACTCAGAACTTCGCGCGCCATGGCATTGCACGTCAGGTCACGACGGAGCAGATCTTCTTCGATCGTGATCTCCGGATCGCTGTACACTTCGAAACCGTGATAGCCTTCACCAGTCTTCTTTTCAGTCCGAGCAAGAGCGTATTCGTCACGTGTCTTTGGATGATGAAAAACAGGGAACGCTTGAGCTTCGATAGGAATATACCCCAGCGTTTTCATGTCTACCGCGGTAGCGCCGGTCACGACGAAATCATGATCTTTAGCTTCACGACCAAGAACTCTATCGCGCACATAGCCGCCAACAATGTAAAACTTGATTGTCACTTAATGACCTTTAATCCTTCGCCACTCATCAGAGGGTAGATAACAATTTCTTGGAGACGCGCAACGGTGGTTGCTTTGTCGACCTGGCGTAGAAAACCAGGAACCTTTTCTTTCCACTTGAACTGTTCGATAGCTTCACGCGCGAACGTTTTTGCTTCCTCGAGGTCAGTGGGCCAGTTTGATGCATTTACGTATTGGTCTAATGACATGGTCGTCTCCTCTCAATAAACTTACGTCATTATATGCAATTACCCCATTTGGGTCAACATCTCTTCGGCTTCTTCTGTGGTAATCACGTTACGGAAATCTGGAATTGACGGAAGTGCGATATTGTAGACATTCTGAATTTCCAACCACACCCGAGGAATAGTAAATTCCTGCTCCCGAACCAGAGTTATATTGCCCCAGTCATATGAATCTTCGGGACAGGTGAACGTATCATGTTTCTGAAACGGAGGAAGAACCACTCTATTTTCATCAGCAGTGGTTTTATTCCCCTGCGAACACTCGTATATGGTTCTGAGCATGTCTTTCAACTCAATCCCACCATTCTTTTTGATCATTATCATTGCTTGAGCAATGATATCTTCGCCTCCAATCACAGAGCGAGGATAATAATGTTCAAACGTAGGATCATATGAACCGTCGGCACGTTTACGAACCCACGCATCGAATGACATTAATCCTGTGTACACTTTAACAAGATCGTGAATCATGTTGCCAATGTTGCGAATAGCAACATCGATATCATTCCTATATTCTTCTGTGTTGGAATCCATTTTCAATAAACCCGTTGAGCACATTACTGTATATCGATGAATGTGCTTCAGTTTAGTATGGAACTTACGGAAAGATGATTGAAAGTCTTCTTCCTTCCTTAGATATTCGTCAATTGATTTCTTTTGTCGTTCAACGTCTTTCTTAGCGCGACGAATATCTCGGAGTCGGTCACGTACTGCAGGAACGAACCTGTTGCGTTTTCCACTATATCTTTCAATATACCACTCGCATGATTTTTCATTCATACGGAGCAATGCTCGTCTAAAATCGAGAGCAATTTCATCAGGAGTAATACGACGAAGAGCTTCTCCCTCGCATGTAAGGACTAAACTACCAGTGAGTGGTCCTTCTGTGTATTTTGGTGGTGTTATAGTTGTTTCTTGTGCCATTTAGGCATTATATACAACTTACCAATAGCGGGCAATCATAGATTCCATGCGTTCAACGCCAACGGGGTTCGCGCTGTGAACGTAAACCTCTTTAGGAACGGGGCCGAGTTCATTTACTTTGCGGTCAATCATCCACATAAGAATATCGTAGCCGGTCAGCTCTTTATTGCCGACAAACGACGCCAGGTCATGATCAAGTGAAACGACTTCGAATTCGATTAATTCGAGTTTGAGAAGAGCTTCCCACGCGCTGCGAGCAGAACACCACTCCGGGCCATAGCTGACAGGAATAGGTCGAACATCGTCAACCCACAACGAAGTAAAACCGCTCATTGAACAATCTCCCAATATATCCATCAAGATAGTATACGGGGTATTTAGGGTGATTGCAACGATTATAGGATAATTATTCGCACCAGTTTTTGGTTTTAGTTCCGCCGAAGTACTCGACTGCGAGACCTTCCTGAATCATTTTATCAGCGACATTTACTTCTACACCAGTTTCTATGTTAATAACATACGCATCTGCGAGAACACGACCACCATACTTATCCCAGCTGTAGCCTTTTAAGCTCAACATATTGCCGTTGTCTTTAATCAATTGCTTCAAGTATGCGGTGGCGGCGAGTGCTAGTTCAGCTTCTTTGATACACTGAGCTCTGCTGAGCTTTCCAGTTTCTGCATAACTTGCTGCTGGCATTTCAGGAGTGTCAATGCCATATATGCGAACACTGACGACATCTAATGGATTAGGAAGAGTTAACCTTGTTTTTACAGTATCCCCATCATACACTTCAAGGATAGGGACGATGAGACTTTCTTCTGCTACTGCCGTAAAAGAAAACAGCAGCAGAATTGTTGCTAGAAAGTGTTTCATTATTGGTTAGGGTTAGCTAACGCCTGAGCTTTGTACTTGTAATAGTACGTATTCGCACCAGCAGCTGTCATATCAAGCTCGTTGCGAAGCTGAGCTTTGATCTCACGAGGAGCTAAACCTTGCTGAATGCCAGCAGAAACTAGAGCAGCTGCACGTTGTGCTTTACTTTCACCACCCTGGTAAGCATGTTCGCCAGCAGGGCGGGCCTGAGCACGCTGTTGGATTTCTGGACGAGTATCTCCGTGTCCACGCAGTTCGCGAGCAATTCGAGCGGATTTGATCTCTGGTCGGAATTCCATTCCAGACCGAGCTCCATGACGCAAGCGGCCACGGGCATCGTGTGGAGCTTTCTCAGCTCCAGTTTCTGCATCCATTCCAGTGGTCTGTTCCCACTTGTTCACAGCAGACTCAATATCTTTTTCTTCCTGAGCTCGGCGCTTATACTCTTCTTCGCCTTTCCAATCACCAACCATAGAACCCATCTTGCCAATCGTTCCGCTATACAGCGAATCGAACTCGTCGGCAATATATGATTGAATCTGTTGGTTTGCACCTTCTGAACCAAACTCATCCAGGAAAGAACGAGCGAGTTTAAGAGCTGCAGGTTTGTGTTGTGGGTCTTTGACTAATTCTTGATACATTGGAAGACTGCGAATGTATTCGCGAACATCTACACCATTCTGCTCAGTCATGAAGAAGTTTTTGAATGTCAGACCTTCGTTAGTCTTTTGAAGGCAAGCAGCAATTGCTTGGTTGTGTGCATCTTTCTTGTTCATACGTTTGTTTGCACGACCGCGAGGATGCTTATCCTTCCATTCGCTCATGCATGCTCCCATTTTATCTTTTGCCATTGATCAACTCCAGAGATATTGTGTTCTGGTATTTAGTACCCACGCAAAATAGCGAAAGGGTTTCGTTGGCAGTATTTATAGGGAATGTTACAAGAACTGAGTGATTTCTCGTGGAAGTTTCATCTTTCCGACAACTGACTTGGCGCGTTCCGCTGCTTTTTTGAATATTTTTTCCTGATCAGCACTATCAAACCGCCGGTGAATCAAGCGTATCACGCTTTCAGCGTCTTCAACCTCGCAGGGATCTGTCGGACAGCCGAACATTAGTGCCAGTGCTGTGCGAGGATCGTTGATGACAATATCATCATCAATAACATCACGCGTTAAGGGGAACTTTTCTTTAATATCGTTTAGTGTGGAAGTCTTCAGGGTTTTGAGGTACCCAGATCCATCCTTGCGTTCGGGACGATATTGGTAAATTCGACGCAATCCTTTGTTTAAGTCAAACGTTCGGCCAATACGAACAGTCAGAATTGGATTATTTCGATCTACCCAGTTGTATCCAAAATAATCAACTCCCTCTTGGTTCACTTGTGCAGCCACCCCCATTAACAACATCGTACGGACAGCACCTTTGTAGTCACTATCAGAAGCTGCTGGTGACCAATAAGCAAAATTAGCCCATTCGATATTATCAGTGAACATCAGGTCCACTTGAACAGCTTGGCCGTCAATGTCAATAGCATACGATTGAACACCCAATCCTGGCATATCTTTAAATTCTAGGATATATGGACCAGCAAAGGACATACTCTCCTTCACCATGTCAGGATGGTATGTGTTCAAATCTACCGCAAGATCAATATCATTAGACCATGGAGCTTTCCCCGTAGACCCCAGTGGATGCAAATCCACAACAGGAACGGAAGAAAAGTGAGAAACCGTTTCGATTACATTTGGAATTTTTGATATTGATACAGGAGTTGTTCCTGCTTCTTTTGTTGCGTAGCCGCCCATGAGGCCCTCCAGTTATTCTTGGAGGGATTGTACCTCGTCCTTTAGCTGTTCAGCAAGCTCTCGAGCGATTGAAAGATCCTCTTCCATCATCTCTCTATCCTCGATAGATTGGATCATGGAGTCGATTTTATCAATTAATTCGTCAAGAAAAATGTCACGTCCTTGCATTAAGAGTACCTAAAAGTTAATGTCCTGGCTATATAGACGTCGGTTCCTTAACAACCAGCATCTGTACATTCGCTAATTAACTTATCGAGGTCATCTTTGCGCTTTTCGCAACGCTGTACGTGATCATCAAACACAAACGGTTTGATATTTTTATGGCATATAGGACATTGATGACAACACGCCATAATGTGCATTACGCCTTCTTGAACATGACACATGCAGTCACATTCATCAAAGTCTACAGCACTCATCCCAACAGCAGTTCCTTACCCTCTGCAGTTACAGGCACGACTTCTGCAATTGCTTGTAGCTCAGGAGCTAGCTTCATTTTTTCAGTTTCAGCTAACTGCATTGAATTAAACGGAATTGTCATGTTCTGTCCATTTACTCGGACAACATAATAGATCACTGTATTATCATTAAGAATTTGATTGTTCATATTTTTACCTCAGGGCCATTCACATACGTATGTATTAACCCTAGACCACTTGCTGTCCGCAAACTTAATAATCGGCTCGACTTCTTTTTCCCAGTCAAGCCCACCCAGTCCTGCACCAATTTTGGGGATGTATAGTGGAAGGTGGTACATATCTGCCCACGCATATGCATCCCACAAAGACAATTCAATAGCCTTAGGATCAGCGAATCGACCGTTTTTTCCGTAAAACACCTGCGTGTAGCAATTAGCAACGAATAGTTCATCTCCCATTCCGACGTTGATGACGTGGCAGGAACTTAACATTGCTTTACCTTTCGGTGCGTTCATGTAACGGTCGTAGACGATTGGCCACTTCTCTTTAATGGCTTTAGCCACGCCAGAACCCATTGCATGTTGACAGTTAACACCATGAGCTATTACGCCCATGGTCACTGTAGTAATATCTTTGTGGACGTATTCAATCATTATCCGATACCGTACTTTTCGTAACCCATCTCAGCAAGAAGCTCGAATGCAGCCTCGGTAGTATCCTGATCGATAGGCTTAGCTGATGCAACGCTATACAGGAAGTTGAGCATTTTTTCGTGTTCACGAGCAATCGGGTGGTAATGGCTCATGTCAATGGTCAGAGCCTTTTCGCGCGTAACATAACCAGAAATGATTTCAGGATGAGTCCAGCCGTTGATGCCAACCATCTCCCATCCCTGTTTAATTAACTGATGATCAATCTCATCTTTTGGCTCACGTATGTAGCGAGGCACTATTCTTTCTCCTGTTCCTTTCTTAATTGTTCAAAGTATTCGCGCTCTTCGTCAGATATTACGCGCTCAATTTCTTGCCAACTCCCCGCTTGACACATATCGCAACCGGGGTAATGTCCTTGATGATGACTACATATACTGTACCACATAAACATCTTCCCGTCCTTTAGAAGCACCGGCTCGAGAAAATAGTTATAGCTATTGAGCAGGTACTCCGAAGGCAGACCATCAGACATTATGTTGGGCGTACTATCAGTCATTCTGCAGCTGTTCTAGAATCTCGCCAGGAACTTCGAGGTTCACAGCTCCTACCACTTCTGGCTCAGTACGGAAGCGGGTAACATCACCATTCTCAAATCGCTTTTGATCTTCATATGGTGCTGCGACAATCCGATAGTACTCTTTACTTATAGCATCAAGAACGCCCAGTGCGTCATTGATCTGTGTATAACGAGTTGAATCACGATCACCATACACCATCATCAGCAAACGGGTAACTGCGTAGTTAATGTTACCTTCCATATTGTTCTGATCATCATCAATCTCCATATCGACGAGTGTTTGATGCAGCTGCTCGATTGCGGGATCGAGCACGTCCCTTTTGTCTTGTTTAATGTACGGCATGTTTACCTCTTAAATTGCGTTTATGTGCTATAAATTACCTACTGACCGAAGCCCTTACTCGTCTTTCATTTCTTCCAACGCTTGAGCTTCAAGATATTCGATGAAAAATTCATAACGGTCTTTCATGTCTTCGTGTACTTCCTTGACTATCCTAACACTGTCTTTACTATACAAGGGCGAAACTTTAGAAACGAAATGGTGTTTGTCTTTCTTGAATGGTTCACCACTCAGCGAACACAAATAGTACTCGCCACCATGATGATTACCGTAGATGTCGCGTTTCAGGATTCCTTCTGGAAGCCTGTCCATGTACTCCATGCAATCATCGAAGTTAGTAAAGATTTTCGTAGATAATGCATGCAACCAACCGGGAACTTCTTTCTGCCAATTCTCCCATGCCGATACTACAAACACAGGAATATCATACAGAAAGGCAAATTGTGCTTCAGATATTGTTCCAGCTCCCCGTCGGACGCTTTCGTCATAGTACAATATAACAGCGTCTGTATCATTTTTAAGCAGTTCGAGGTCAGTGAAGACAAAGTGTTTACGGATGTTTGCTTTGCGTAGGAGCTCGTCGTCCTCACCAAAGTCCATGTATAGCTTTCCGTGTTCGGAAGCATACGCTTTGTCGAGAGCGGTAATATCGAGAGGGAAGTAACCCAACTCCCGCAATGCATCTGCAATCACGAGCCGCCATTCGCCACCTAAATCGATAGCATGTTCCATTCCCCCCGAGAGGTAAATGTTACCCCTTGGATACTTTGGATGCTTGATCATGCCTTTTCTGGTTCCTTGTACTTAACCATCGCTTGAACGAAGATTTTGTTGTTTGTTGCTGGAATAACGTACTCCATGATTTCGCCGTTGAGAACGTAGCCTTCTTTAATGAGCTCGTTTACACCTATTTCAACGTCAAGAGGTGACCCCTTGATAATACGAAATACTGCTGGTCTTGCCTTGTATCTTGTTTCGGTCCACTTCCATTCACTCATCTTCTATTACCCTCTCATGCACGTGAATCAATAATCTTTCTTTACTGTCACTATTAGCTACATTAAACACAGGAATACCATTCCGGTCTGCCAACGCTATCGCTTGGCCAGTACCGCCAGTCATTCTGGTGCGGTCTGCTTCTCTTTCGCAGCCATCTGGAGTCCAGCATACAACAAAGTCCACGGGATCATCAAGGGTCTGACCTAGCACCTGATAACAATTCCGTGCCATTAACTTCTTAGCACCCTGACTGAGATATTGCCACCGATCGCCATACACTTCTTCCGCTAATGATAATGCTTCAGGTGTAATCACATGGAAGGGAGAAGGATGATCATTAAACCCCTTCCAGGGAACAAAGATTTCCTTTCTCCCCTCCACAACATCACACCCTCTTTCAAAAGCAGTGTCAGCACCTTCAGCAGCACCACTACGCAGCACAAACTTGAAATGGATGCCACACAAAACTTGACCAAGGGCGGTCATCCACTCCAGCACTTCCTTTGGAGCTTTTCGAGAGCCTATACCAGCATATGAAATCATGCGGTCCACTGAAGCATTCCACGTAACTGGTAGTTGAAGGCATGCCAATAATAAGGCAAGTGTTCAATGATGCTAAAGAAAGCAGCAATCTCTACAGGACAAATATGAAAATGCATTAGTTCTCCAAATTAGTCAACTTGCCATACTTTTTGTTTTTGACCCAATGACGGAACATTTCGATATACGCTTTTACATTATCATATGATGAAAGACGTCTATCCAGAGCTCGGTAACCAGAATCGATATCGTCAGCGAACTCTTCTGCGGCAACGTCAATCACTTGTGGATGCCACAGAGCTGTCCAGAAAATACGATCATACTGTTCTTGATCGACGAAAGCAAGAGTACGCTTCAGAGTTATCATGTCCATCAAATCTTCGTATGCATCTCGGTCGAAACGGTCCACGCTTTCATCGACTGCTTGTTCAAGCAGCTCCATCATGCGTTCTTCCGTTCCCCTTGTCACATCGCAACCGAACACCGCGTATGGTTTATATGCCATTTGGTCATCGTACAACCACAGACTATAAGTTAACCCATTCTTTTCACGAATGAGATCGGTCATTGATATTGGAGATAAACTAGACAAGTATCGATTACCTACACGAGCAGCCACCACATTAATGTCACCCATCGTATCGAAAAGCAGAGCGGTCATGACCTGCTCGGACGGATTATCGATTGTGGTATCTAGCATCGTCGGTTCGGAGATGTAATCACGATACGCCTTTCCGATGTGGTTACACAACTCAGTGCTATCTGGCGCAGGGAATCGACTGAGCTCCGCGTCTACCGTTGCTGTAATTTCTTCTTTAGTTAAAACAGTCGGGTCGTATGTGATGTTGAACACCATATCACCCTGTGTCAGAAAGATAGCTTTGATCATCTGAGCGTCTTCCAGGGTGGTAGCGTCGACGGACTCTGGCGTACCAAGAATATTGTCATGTTCAGTATCGTATCCGCAGAATGCAGGCATCACACTGAAATGGAACATTGTTTGATCATCGTCATTATACCGCTTTACTTCATTGTATACGGTTTTCTTTTCCGTTTGAAATTCTTCGTCTGTTAACAGAGATAGGTCATTCAGGCCGTAGTTGAGCACTAATCGAATAGCTGTCCGCATCCGCGATGATGTAGTCTTAAACCAGTAGTTGATACGCTCGTGATCCGTGGACGCGTTGTATGTTCCTTCTTTCTTTAGAGCTTGCATCAGCTCATCGGTAGTGTAGTCTTTACAACACCTGAAACCGAGGTGTTCTACAAGATGAGATAGTCCGAATACGTTTCGCCCGGTGATATCGTATACCGCACGCTCGACATGCGCGCCCATTTTGTTAATGATTTCAAATTTGAAGAGGTTTGATCCTGGCAGGGTGAGAAATTGATATTGCCGACCGTCGATGGTTTCACGGGTGAAGGTTTTATTCATTATCGCTCCTTATGATAGTTATAGAGCGTATGATACACAATTTTTCTATAGTAGAGAAGGGTTATCAATATCCGTGATATATACAATTCTCTTTTTCAATGACCGTGCAATTTCTATTTCATCTTGAACACCAACGGAATCTTCCCACCCCTCAATGCACAAAACATGAACCACCTCACACATTTCCATGCCACGAACGCAAAGATCCTTCCAAAATTCATAATCGGTTGGAAGTGGGTGATCTTTAAGTATTGGATGAATATACGCAAGAACAGAGAACGCAAGAATGTCGTTTGAGGCAAGTTGCGCAACATAACGCTGCGCAACTTTCACCCGTTCTTCTATTACGTTCTGGTCAGGATCGCTGTAGGGCGAACTTACAAAAACGTCAAGCATAATTAATACCCAGTAGCAATGAACACAAATTGGTCATATTAGTTTCCGTACAAAATAGTTGTCTGTTCAGACTGTTCCCGAATTTCTGAGAAACTCCATTCTTTAACGATTTTTCCGTTTTCAAATACAGTTTCCAACAGGCCTCCAGGCTGTCCTTCTGGAGATTAATAAAGCGTACTCGATTTCAAGAAGAGAGAAAAGGGTGAGGGGGCCGAAGCCCCCTCTTTTCGTTACCAGTTGGTGGTTTCTTCTACTCGAGCTCGAACTTCACTGAAAGTCCAATCTACTAACTGTTCTCCATCTTTCCAAACAGTCTGCAGAAGTCCATTATCTTGTCCTTCAGGGCCAGTATAGTACTCACCATCATCACCGCGGTACAGGTCCAGCCGACCCTTTTTACTACGCTTCCCGGAATCAGTGACAGGATCTTTGAATACATCAACATCTTTGCCATTGATCTCAGCCCAACTTGCTTTCATCGCGAACTTCAACGTATCGCGGTTAACTTGCTGCAGCAGAGCCCCGCCCTGACCGAATACCGCATTGTCGGCACTGAAACCATAACCACGCAGCGCTGCCAGAATATCACGAATGCTATCAGTGGTAATTCCATCACCCTGCAGTATGCGAACATTGTTCAGCACTTTGTACCCTTTACTATTCACGGTACTGCCAAACGTTGCGTCGAGTAGCATTGCTACCTTGCAAACCACTTCAGCCGGATCGCCACTATCGGGGCGAACAACAAGCGTAGAACCAGAATTAATCACTTGGGCCTTCAGCTCTTTGCCCCAATATTCTTCAACCGCATTGAAGATGTCGTAGCTGTCAGACACCACCGCAACGATAGGGTACTTACCTGCGAACTGTTCTAACATATTCTTGTATGCGTCCAGTTCACCGTCTTTGGTCCAGGTGGTAATTGAGCTGTGTTCTGCTGCAGGCACGGAGAATGCAGTCACGTCACTTTCGTTGTAGTACTTCATGCTGTACAGCATACCGGTAATGGTATCAGTTCCCATGAAATTAACCAGGTGAGCGGCGCCACCGATGCCTGCGCTTTCTTTTGAGCTTACGCCGCGCGCGCCGAAATCATGCAGTTTGAACATCAGGCCAGCCATTGCTTCTTCATCTGCAGTTTCTTTCAGGTACTGGCGAATAACCTGTTTGCTTGACCAGCTATTGGTAGCAACAGTTACCGGATACCAGATTGCCCGCAAAATTGACGTCTCGATGTATGAGGTCAGCCAAAACGCTTCGGGATCGGTGTTAATAACCTGAACCATTACGTTTCGAGTTCCGACAACGGTGCCTTCAGGCAACGCTCTGATTTCAAGGGGCAACCAGCCATTGTAAGCAGTCAGGATGTATTCCCAACCTTCGCGGTTGAATGGTTCGCCGTGCAACTGGAACATCAGTTCAGCAGCATTGATTTCTTCCTGGGTGATTGGTTTGCTCAGATACTTCTTGATCCACATCTGCAGCCCGAAGAAAACAGTACGGTCGTATTTGCCACCACGGCTTTCGATGTAAGAAGAAACTCGCTTGGTTCCTGGTGGGTATTGCAACCAGTGAGATGCTTTATAACTGTCTACGTCAGCAATGATGCTGTCCAGCAGAGTGTCGATTTGATTGGTGTTGAGTGCTTGTGCGTTCATTGGAAATCCTCCAAGTCAATTTGTGATCCCGCGAAGGTCTATCCTCGTTGGGGTTAAGTTAGTGACCAGTTCCTGGCCAGCTGTTGAGTATATTTATACTCGATTCATTTCATACCGTCAAGGGTCTTATACAATTCCCATTGCTCTATCATAGTCACGTTTTTTGGCGTTCTCACTGAATATAGCCTTCGTTGTCATTCATTCCACGAATAGCATTATCGCCAAGACCATCGCCTTGAACGTTTAGCCACTCATCTGGAACATCACGCTTCTTACGCTTTTCGTCTTTGAATTTGCGTTTCAGTTCTTTTGGATCTTTTCTGACAATATCACGAAGTTTCATGTGAGTATTTAGTATTATACTCTAGCAATCGTTGCGAACCGCTCTCCAGTCTGCCAATGTTTGCCATCAGCCGCCGGCCGAGCATGAACAGTCATGCGGTATCGTCCCGGTTCGACGTTGAGTGATACCTCGATCCAATCCTCAAGTGTTTTGTCATCGATTTCTTGCTCAGCACCACGGTTCTTGAGATACTCATAATCCGCTGCACTGAACCACCACAGATCGGTGCAAATAGAGCCCCGATCATCCCCAAGATCCAACACAGGGTTATCATCATCGTCGTACCCTGGGTTGCCTACTGTAATGATGTCAAACATGTCCACATACACGCCAGGACATGAGTTGCCTACGAACGCGTGAAGCATGTTCGATTCGGCATAGTCTTGTACGGTTTTCTTGATTTCGCTGCTGTAGTTGACGTATCGGTCTTTGTCCGCTTCCGGAACGAACGGGCGAAAATCATTGGCGAATACCAATCGACCACTCGGAACATCAATCTCAACTGTGTAGTCTTTGATACCACCTGACTCGGAACAAGCGGGAGTATCTTCTACGTACACATGCTGTTTGTTGTGTGGTTTTAACTCGAACAGTTCACCAGTCCACCAAATGTCTACACGTTCACCACACTCACCACACGTCTCGGTTCGTATCAGGGTGGGCAACTGAACTTCCTCACCATCCCGATGCCCGTAGAAAAAGAGAGACATGGGATCCAATAGCTTATCGTATATCCAGCTCCATGGCCGATCATAATCCAATGTCGTATCGGGTAATGCAACAGGGCCTTCTTTCTGAGAGAAATGTCCGTTGAAATCTACGAGAAGTTCTCCATTACGGAGCTGGTGTTTCATAGTATCCAGCACTGACGGGTTCGGCGGTAGTTCGTTGTTCGCCCATGCAACCTTTTCCTCTTCCAGGCGCTTCTCATACTCCCGTTTGAACTTATCCATATCAAAGTCCATGCTCTTTCTCCAAGAATACCAAAAGCTCCTCAACCAATAGAGGGCCGGTGTAAAAAGTATCATAGTCATACCCACCAGCGTCTAACGTGGCGGTAATCATATTATCAATTTCTGTAGCCTCGTCCAAAGACCTTTCACGGCCCCATTCCTGATATTCTTCTGGACGGTTTAAAACGATGTTTATATTGTCGTACGTCTGGAATTGTTTATGGACGAGCTTGGTGAACTCAGGCAGTGCAGGCCATGGCCGTGTTCCGTGTTGCTTTTGGTTCATCTGAGGATATATTGCAGACAATAGAATTGGACTATCGATGATTGCCCAATCAACATGCTCAATCAGACGCTGCAACCGCCAGTTCTGTTCAGCGAAGATGTACTCCTGCTGTTCCAACATCGTGCCAAGCTGACCAGCATAAACAAGGTCCTTTGCATATTCGGTTGCAAGTTCGACTTTGCAGCCCATTAGCTTCATTCTGTAGAACAAACCAGCGGCAGTTGTGCTTTTGCCCGAACCTGGTCCACCGAAGAGGTTGATTACTTTCATTCCACGACCCTCACGATTTCGTCCGCAATGAATTCTTCGATTGGATAATGCCCGTAATCTTCCTCGTACATATGCTTGATGTAGTCACGATACGTCTTCCCTACCCAATATGTGAGTTCTTCATCTACTCGATGCCACATGGGACCACGCCACTTATCGTTTTTGTATGTCGTATCCCAACCGCCACTCTCACTATACATCGGGGACTCAGTCGTAGGACGAATGTAGTCGCCCTTTTCGATTTTATCATCGATTGATAATACACGAAGAGTGCAACCGAGCATCATGTAGTTGATGCCGTCTTTTGTTTGTGGCTTAGACATCATTACCTCTTGGCCGGAGAATGTCCGTCGCGCGCAGGGATGTGATTGTGTGTGGCGATCTCGGACTTATTAGTGCGGAACTGTTGATATACCGAACATACAGTTCGCCATGTTGCGATCTCTCAACAACAACCTGCAACGTTGCCGGTCCATGAGACCCTTGCGTATGCAGGTGGTAGTTACCAACAGGAACACCCTCCCACGGATATGCGTATATTGTTGGTTGTTCCGGTGGCTCTGCCACAACATTATAAGGCATCATTTACAATTTTCCAATCATGTCGTTGATAATGTGAAAGTGATCTTCAAATAGCTGATCTTCCATACTCTTGAAGGTACTCAAAGGAACCCAGCGAGCTTTATCAGCATCATCGCTTCCCTTAACTTTTGGCAACGGGCCAGGAGGTAGTTCAATCAGAAATGCATGAGTGATTGTTCTACCACGAAGGGATCGTGAAGGATGATCATACACGTCTTGTGCCTTGATCGATCCACTCAGAACCGGTCCAGGAACCTTAATCTTGGTTTCTTCACGCAACTCTCGAACGACTGCTTGTCTGATCCTTTCAGCCGGATCCAGGAAGCCTCCAGGAAGCGCCCACAAGCCACGACCAGGTTCAGCACGACGACGAACAAGAAGAATATGACCAGACTGAATAACCACAGCATCAACTGTGACAAATGTAGGAGCATATGGAGCACCCTCCCATGCTTGTTTGTATGTGTTGATGAAGGTGTACTCACGAGTGAGTTGTTCGAACTCAGGGGTTAGAGTGAACGCCTTCAGGTAATCGTGGATCGCTGTAGGGAGTTTACGGCCAACCTGGAAGTCAAAATCATCATCTTCCATGGTAAACAGAGCTTCACGAACGTCAGATGCATGTATGTCTTCAATGTTGCCGACATCGATCAGATCCCACTGAGGAAACATCGACAGGTAGTAAGAACTTTCATCCTTTGAGTGACCGATGATACCAACCTTAGCATCGATACCTGCCAGTGCAATGACAGTGTCTTGTACCTGCTGAGCCCATTGCTGGTCATTATACAGGATATCGCGAAGAGGAGCGACCATAACGCGATCACGTACGGTCTGAGGTAGCGAGGTTCGGATCATATCGCCTCGCTCCTGCCACGTCCAGGGGTTTTTGATTGTTCGTGGTTGCATTGCAGACCCAGCAAGAACGATCAGGTGTTCAGCCTGCTTGAGAGCCTGCTTCATCAACTCAATATGCGCGAGGTGTGGGGGCTGGAAGCGCCCGATGTAAACTATGTAATCATATTTCATTTGGAATTCCTCCAATAAAGTGAAGCACTCAGGTCTATCCCGAATGCATATAGTATCTTAGTTTTTGGGTTTAAAATCAACATGCCTGCGCAGACTTTCTACGCGTGCGAGATCACCCTTTCCCCCCAATCCTAGAATGTCAATCATCTCGATGGTTTCTTTTAGGGTCAAACCGTACACGCCATTGGTTTGAACCAGCGGTTGGTCACCGTAGAAATCGCTATCATCATCCACGATGACATACCTGTCTACTTGACGCGTTTCCAACCACTCATTAATTTCATCACCTCTCCCAATCGAACCGATACGAGCGCTTCGTGGAGTTACACCTTCAATTGGTGGTTGAAACCATCCGAAAGATGAAAAGAATCCATCGAACCAAGCTGGATCGCGGCCTATTCTCCACGTGGATGATATCACAATCCTAGCATCCGTCTGGTCACATATAAACCGCAATAGACCCACCTTGACGGGGTCTGCGTCATCTAACCGAACAGATCGATTAATCGTGTTTGCTCCTACTGCATATTCAACGGAATTGAGCACACCATCAATATCGAGGAATAGTATCTTCATGTCATTAATGATTTAAGAAAGGCGAACGTCCACGTCAGTGACATTATGTGAATAAACTGATCGATGCCTATTGTAACGAAAAAATTATGTCGGTCTTCCTTTTCCCAGTAACTTTTCGCTACGCGAGAAGACACATAATCAGTAGCATAGTGTAGAACTGCATTGACGGCTAAAAAGCCAATTGCTAGTATAAACGGAAAAGTAAAGAACGCTATAAAAGCAAACGGCATTGTGTATATGGCAACATGGCGAGTAAGCACCATATCATCTGAACTCTTGTTCTTTGCCGTTTCGTCTGACTGTAAGAAGAAATCTCCAATCAAATGAGCAAGCAAAAGACCGAACAAATCAATTATCGTTATTTCCATCTCTGTTCCTTTTAAACAAACTTTGCCACCAGCGAATGCTCTCGTTTTCTGGTATCGTGGGCTTATTCGCATACTCCGTAGGTGGTGGAGGGGTTTTCTTCTGTGGCTCAATGCGCACAGGAATGTTGTCATACTTAACAACGAATTCTTTTTTGTACCATGCGTTGAGAACTTCAAACATGCGGGCGTCGTCTAAATTACCTTCCCATAACATCTTACCCATTCTGAAGTCATACGGTTGACCATCGTTGTTGGGGAATGTTACATGAAACGAAGTGTCTGGCTTACCACCAGAGGACGCACCCATCTCATCGATAATCTCTTTTGCTTCCTGAACTGTAACAACGATCTCTTTAGGCAACCCGCCTTTCTTTTCCGTAGCTTCCACAAGCTCTCGGAAAGAGACTTCGTACTTGTTTTTAATCTTCATTACAGCCATTAATCAAAGCTCGATTGTAAGTCATCTACAGCAAACGATAATCGGTCAGCCCATTTCTCAAGCCCGTCAGCGATGCGCTCATTACACACACTCTCGCTCATTGACGTAAGAGTGTCATTACGAAGCGATTTAGCTTCATCACGCATCTCATCTGCAATCATTTCAATTACACTATAATTGTCCATTTCTGTAATTCCACCCTAACTTCTCACGAAGGACCTCAAAGTAGTTCCAGTCATCATTGCGCCAGATATCAACGAACCGGTGTTTGGTGATCTCAACATTCATCTTATGAGTTGAGTACACATAGTTGTTATCTGACAGCAAGCATATGTCCTTGACTCGATCAGTAGCATTTGCTTCAATCCGAACCACATCATTTTCACTAACAACAACAGGACGAGAAGAAATAGTATGAGCAGCCAAAGGAACGATTTGCATTGCACGAGATGTTGGAGCCATGATAGCACCACCAGCGCTCATTGCGTATGCAGTTGATCCGGTAGCAGTCGTTACGATCACACCATCACCAGCTTGTCGAGCTACATGCGAGTCGTTGACGAACACATCATACGTCATCTGGTTCTTTCGTGTCTTCGTGGTGACTAAGAACTCGTTAACAGCCACAGAGTCTATTTTCCTGTAGTCGTTTGGCTGCGTGGTCGATGAGCTGATCAACATTCGACTGTCGCGCTTCCATGGCTTCTCGCCGTTTAGTAGTGACAGCAGTAGTGTTTCAAAACTTGCATGATCGACACTACCATTCGTTAAGAAACCTAAATGACCGAAGTTAAACCCAATGACGGTACCGAACGGCGTACTTGCAGCAGCTTTCATTGCAGCCAACATAGTTCCATCCCCGCCAAGGGCGATGAATAACGGTGATCTGTCATCAATTAGGTGCCGGTCATCATATGAAAGAACCCGGCCGCCCTCACGATCGACCACTCTCCTGATTGTATCGATCATATGGAGAGTGGATGGATCATCTTTAGTATCCAGTTTCGGAACGTACACGACATTGTTAAAAATCATCAGAGTTCGACCTTTCCGGTTTTCTGGAAGTTAAGCATACGCTCAATAGGCTTGCGGGCCATTCGCATTTGCGTTTCATTTAAGTAATCAATTTTCGTGCCAAGACCGGCAGAAGCCTGCAGAACTTTTTTAACAGAGTTCAGCTTCATATACGGACACTGATTACACTGACAACCAGAGTAGATAGGCGCTTGACGGATGTCTAGTTCTGGTCGTTCTTCGCGCATATTATACAGAAGACCGTCTTCGGTTGCAACAAAAACGGTTGCAACACTACCTTTGAATTCTCTGATCCAGTTGAGCATTCCATGAGTTGACCCAACATAGTCGGCCATCTTGAGAATGGGTAACGGGCTCTCTGGGTGAGCAAGAACGAACTTAGGTCCATCTGTCCATCCACGCATAGCAGCTTTCAGTTCATCTTCTTTGAACTTATCATGAACCTCGCATACCGCTTCCCACACAGGCATATTGTACCCATACGTGTAGTTTAAGTATTCACCCATGTTGCGGTCAGGGGAAAATATTACTTTCTTACCCTGATCGTAGATGTCCTTGATCACATCATCGACGATGCGAGAAGTAACAATGATGTCAGACATCGCCTTGTGGATTGCAGATGAGTTTATGTACGAAACATGAACGTGGTCGGAGTACTGTTGCCTCCATTTACGAAGTCTGCTGATGTTTGTTTGTTCAACAAGAGAGCAAGTCGACCCACCATCAGGTAGTATCACTTCTGCTTCGGGGTTAAGGATCTTTGCAGTTTCAGCCATAAAACGAACACCGGCGAAGACTATTCGCTTGGGTTTGTGCTCGACAGCTTTCTGTGCAAGGTCTAATGAGTCACCAACGTAGTCAGCCATTTGCTGAACGTCAGGCGTTGTGTAGTAGTGTGCGAGTATGAGTGTATCTTTGCTCATCTGGAAATCCTCCAAACGTTTATGGTGCACGGTGGGTCTATCCCACTGGCTTACTATTAGTATATATGGCTACACGCTACCCGTCAAGGGTCAAGTGTCGAGTGAATATCGTTTCTTGTTGGTCCTTGACTGATATAGTCAAATGTGTTTTGGACGATGCTTTCATTGAATCCGGAATTATGATGGTGCCATCTACCTCCTTTTATTAAAGAGTAAGTGAACCCATTACGTGGCAACTGGTCCACGCACGTCATAGTTCTAGTCATCTGAACATCATAGTATTCATTATGCTCATTACCGTATAGAGCAAAATCTTTACTTGTGACACTCTCGAATAGATCCAAATCTAAAGGTGCATACCGCAATCCATGCTGCCATTCGTTGTGGACGTTCGTGTTGTCCTTAACCCACTCCGGCATGGATTGTTCGAACGCTAAAGGACCGGCACCATGGCGGGTCGTATACGCTCTGGTGACATAATTCACATTCATCTGTCGGAAGTTGGTTACCAATTGTTCCATGATCACCGAAATGTTACGCATTCCTGTGTTGGAACGAGTGACGTGAGGAAAGTGTCCATAGTCCTGATCTAGTAACAACCCCTGAGCGCCTTCGAAGATTGTATCTCGATCCCAAATTGCATCATAGTATCGAACTTCAACATGATCCATCATGTAAGTCAAATCCATAATGAAGTCTTCGAATAGTTGCTCATTGTTGATCACATCACGGAACACTTGTCCTACATTATTGAGATCGACTCGCTGAGGAACATACTCTTCACGAAGACGAACAAAGTCTTCATGCAGCATATCTTTATTAATCTGAGCGAGATATGACATCCCCCACACTAGGTGCATTCGCTTACGGCGTTCAAACGTCTCACCAAAGCCAACACCACAACTACCATGAGGATCTTCACCGCGCATGTGCTCAAGTGATTGATTGATCAGCATCTCAAAAGGAGATGTCACCGGCGCATGTGGATGAATATAAACTGTTGGTGCAAAGCCAAAATCCTTAACGAACTGTCGATGCTCACGAGCAAACAGAATTGGATTGACCACAAAGAACTCACTAAGGTACGTAGGTGCACCAGCAAACGTACCAGAAGAAAAGTGAGAGAACACATGACGTCTACCATCTGGTGTTACCACCGTATGCCCTGCTTGTGCGCCACCGTTGGACCGAACCACCACTGGATTGGTGAGAGCGGAAGCATAGTAGTCAGTCATCAACCCTTTGCCTTCATCTCCGTACCCACCACCAATAATAGCGACAGCTTGAAACTCTTCAGTAGACATCACGTGTTCTCCGTTTGCTCAGAAGCGAACAACCTTCATTGCATCATCATAGTCGGTGCCTGCATCGAGATCCTTGATTGCATCGGCAACTACCAGCGAAGTGTCACCACTCCAGCTTTTTGCAACATCAGCCTTGTCTGCACCATTGACCACCTGGATGATCGAGACGATCGTTTCTGCGAGCTTTTCGTGGTCTTCCAACCACACTGCCCGTTCACCAAGAGCTTCACGCCAGGTGGTTTTTACGCGGTCAGGCTTCCAGCGAGCGTGAGAACCTTCTGCGATCATGATGTGGAAGCAGTGGTACATCTTGCTCGCACGTTCGAGAATTTCTATGAACGGCATGTCCACTTCGATTGCAGCCGAGTCGCCCATCACTTTGCGGACGGCATCCACGGAAGTCATCGGTGGAGCTTCCTCATCACCAATAGTGAAGATGTAGCCTTTCTTATTCCGCTTCTCAAACGCATCAGTTGATGTGTGGAATGCGCCGAAGTAGTAAGGCAGGTCGTACGACTCGAAGCCATTACCGCCACCGTTTCCTTCGATGTAAATCTTCTCGAGCCATTCGGCAGCAACAAGATCTGCTTCGAACTGTCCGATCTGGAACGGTGCCTTATCGAACATCACAGCATCGCCAACTGCCATTGGCATTACCTGCGGATCGGTTACAGGCTTGCGTTCGTAGATTTCCTTGAACAGTGTTGCCAAACCTTCTTTAACAATATGTTCGGCAAGGTACCCCATCGATCCAGTTACGTCAGTAGCGATAATGATCGGGGTGCTTTCGGGGTTGAGGTCACTGTCACGAGCCTCCCGCATAGTAACACCGCGCGGATCCATATCAGCATGGAGGCCAGAACTCGTAAAAATTTGTGACCGTGTTTTCGTTGAAGTTGTGCTGGAATACGTCGTCCAGTCAGCGGATGATGATCTTGAGTAACCCATTGTAGTTCTCCTGGTTAGTAAATGTCATTAATGTTGACGTCAAATGCGATAAACTTGCGCTTACCGAAGCTCTTTTCCAGCGTTTTTTCCCAACCACCATATTCAGACACAGCGTCTGGTCCAGAAGGTGATCTGATCCAATTTAGCATTGGGTTGGGTACATCCTTTCGGGAAAGAAGAGACATACCAACCAGCGTTGGATCACCTAGGCAACCAATAGCAACACCTTTGACCGCTTGTCGATCATACGCCGTGTTGGCTACCTTTTCATCGAAGACTTTGTTAGGGAGAACTTTGAGCAGCTCACGTGGAATTGCCTTCAGTTTACTTCCAGTCTTCACCGCGAACCACCAACCACCGAGCAAAAACGCTGCATGATTTTTTGGGTCAACAAAAACGGTTGTTGGTAGTATTGAGTTATGGCAAATACCTACATGATCCAAGAATGTCGCTATATTATACAGCGAACTCGTTATCCACGCAACGTGTTTAGGATCAATGCGGTTATCTGGCATATAGTCAATAAGGTCTTGAAGTAAGACGGTTCCTTCGGGTTTTTCAAATACAGCTACCAAACCAATGCTGGTTTTCTTATCAATGAGTTTAACCTTCGGGAAGAGCCTCTTAAACTCCGTTTCAAGTTTATTGTTAGGATATTTGATTTGTCGGATCATCTTTATGCCGTTATCAAACAAGTCTTCCTGATCCTTGTCGATTACGTACATTAGAGTATTGTCGCCGATATACATCTTGCCCATTTCGAATTCACGCATTGTTTTATAACGGAATCGAAAGGTTTTATGATCATGAGTACTGAACGTAATTGATGCTTCTCCAGCCCACGAGTCAGTAGCTATTTTACCCTTTGCTGTTTCAGCAAGGTCCATTAGATGCTTAAAAACCGATTCTGCATTGTCGATAGTGCTGGTATCAGGATGCCACTTTTTGCGGAGGCGCATGAACTGATAACGAAAACTGTCTTTTGAGAATAGTTTTTCAGGATCTTTTGAATCGATCTTGAGAATTTGTTCGGCAGATAATGACATTGGGTCCATTGGAAATCCTCCAAAACTTTGACCAGAAGAGAAGTCTATCTTCTCTTGGATGAGGATATTTATACAACGAACACAAGAAGGCGTCAAGGGTTTTATGAAATAATTAAATTAAGACCCAAGGCAGTAAAAAGGACAAGTGCAGCCAGACAAACTGTCGCGAGAGCTAGAATCATCAAATCGCGCAGAGCAGCTAACAGTTTAATAAAAGAATCGTATATTTTCATCTTAAAAAAAGAGGCGCCGAAGCGCCTCTTTTTACCAGCTCGGTTGTGGTTATCTGTTGCCGCCAGGGCCATTACCCTGACCGCCACCGTTACCATTACCAGCGCCTGGGCCACCGCCCTGTCCAGCACCTGGGCCACCGCCTTGGTGACCGCCAGAGCCGCCACGCTGACCGCCCATAGCACCTTTGCTACCCCATGGACCAGTTCCATCACCACCACGTGGTGAGTTATATCCTGGGATACCAGCTCCTGGATGACCACCGACGTTACCAGCTCCTGGATGACCACCGACGTTACCAGAACCACGGACGTGAGTAGGATCATTCCGGTCAAAATTACCAGAACCGTCTTTGTTGCCCATCCCCTGATGCTGTTTTGCAGAAACACCAGCGCCGACTGATGGAGTCTCTGGCGTTCCAGCACCTGGATCAACAGTTGGATCGCCACCTAGGCCTGCGTTACCTGGTACGCCGCCGCTACCTGGATTGCCAGCATCGCCTGGATTACCTGCGTTACCTGGATTGCCAGCATCGCCTGGCTTTCCATCCTGAAAAGCGCCATCCTGTCCGATGTAGTTCATGCCGCCGGAAGCGCCACCTACCTGCTGACCACCTGGAGCATTTGCTCCATCGAAACCAGCCATGAGTGGGCCTGCTGCTAACAGGCCCACGATTAATACCATTGAGTACTTCATTGTTTTATCTCCTTAAAAATAAGATGCCCATTTTCCTCGAGCGGGTGTATTTAGGGGGTTTGAGCCGTTTAGCAACAATCCTGGATATACTGTGGGAAACTACGATATGGACTTACCGAAATAAGAAGGACGACACATGCCCGCCAAGATTACTTTGGTGATGTGTTTCGTCAGAAACTGGATTTGACGCCCGTTTCATCATTTTGACTTTGTTCGCTATACGCTTCGCCTTGCCAATGTTTGAATTGCGTCGAGGAGTTTGTTTTTTACGCTCGGCGTCAACGTACGACTTGTCTATTGGCGTGTAGTTCGCATCTTCATTGTCCCGACGTTGCATCGGATCTTGAACTGCATCTAGGTCTGCGTATAACTCAAATAATTTCACTTTATTTCCTTTGGCGGCATTTTGAGGATTTCTGTCTTGAGCCAAGCCCAAAACTTAACAGCCCCAACCAACACTGTTTTGTCGAACTTGGGTACCTTTAATGCGTCCATCTCCTCTCCAAACTCATCATTAGCCCGTTTCCAATCTCGAGTTTTGATGAGAATATAATCATGAACAATGGCAGCACCAAAGTATTTACCGGTCGGAGAAAACCTCCACCACAGGAACCAAGGAATGCTGGCACCATCAGTGATGAATCCTTTTGGAGCCGTAACCATACCGTTCCATGAGGTATAATCTTGCAATAACTCCCATCGAGCGCGTTTCCACCAATGCTCTGGTGGAATGTGTTTTACGTGAATTCCATCACGATGAACTTCCCTATTCATGCAGCCCTCCCGCATTTCTGCGAATGTGTGTTCTCTCGGGCGTATTTATTTTAGAATGGAAAAAATGAGCCAAAGAATGACATTGGCTTGCTGATGTTGCGCATATCGCGCTGCATCATATGGGTATTTGCATTCATCCCATGAATTGCATGATTCATTTGATTCATCGATTGACGCATTTGTGACATTTCGTCGCGGATTGGTGCTACGTCACTCATCTTCTCGTTTACTGATGCTAAATGAGATTCAATTTGTTGCATGTTATGCGACATTGTCGTCATTTCATGTGCTATTGTGGACATATTTTCATTAACACTAACAGCGAGATAATGAACATCACGAGTTAGGTTATAGATTAGATAGAAGCCGTATGCTGCTAATATAATGAACGCAAACAGGGCAGGATACACTACGAGTTTGATCCGGTTTGCTGAATCTTGTATTAAGTTGCACAGGCGGTGAACGCCATGCGTGTCTTGTTGAGCATCCATGCTCAGTATTTATCAATCCGTGGTGAGCTCAATTACGAGCTTAGGGTTGAAGTCAGGATTCAGCTCATGACCGTAGTATCCACG
>Ga0272443_10000459_pt1 | contig 75619 bp, 66 predicted proteins | sample SSMAcet12_FD_193581 | JGI IMG/M metagenome (GOLD analysis project Ga0272443, IMG submission 193581) | Marine sediment archaeal communities from Little Sippewissett salt marsh, Falmouth, MA, United States - SSM-Acet-12 | ecosystem: Environmental > Aquatic > Marine > Wetlands > Sediment ...
CCGGACCGGCGCTGCAGGCCGCGCAGGCCAGCCAGTCCCGGTTGCCGATGACGATCTCGGCATTGGTGCCGATGTCCATGAACAGGGTCAGCCGCTCGTCCCGGTACATGCCCGAGCCCATCACGCCGGCCACGATATCCCCGCCCACATAGCTGGAGACGGCCGGGTATACCAGGGCCGTGACATGGTCGCCCAACTCCAGGCCGATGTCCACCGCCCGGATGGGCGGATATAGGGTGGAGGCCGGCACGTAGGGGCTGCGCCGGATGTAGCGCGGATTGATCAGCAGCAAAAGCTGGGTCATGGTGGTGTTGCCGGAAAGCGTGATGGCGGCGATATCGTCCGGGTCCACCTTGGACCGCCGCACGATGCCGGTTACGATCTTGTTGATGGTCTCGGCCACCACCTTTTGCAGCTGCTCCGGTCCGCCGGCTTTCTCGGCAAAAACGATCCGGCTGATCACATCCTCGCCGTAGCTGATCTGGCCGTTGAAATCGCCCTTTTCGGCCAGCACCTCGCCGGTCTTCAAATCGATGAGCTGGCCGTAGATCGTGGTGGTGCCAATGTCCATGGCAATGGCATAGATGCGGTCGCTGGTGTCGCCGGGCTGGACATTGACGATCTCGGTTTTGCCGCTTTCCATCACTGGCCGGGCCAGGGTGGCCGTGACCCGGAAGCCGTCCTTGCGCAGCACGTCGGGAATCTTGCGGATCACCGGTAGGCTGACGGTCAGGCGATGTTCGTCGTGATGAAGTTTCAGGTGGCTGACCAGCCGGGTGACGTCGGGCAGGTGATCCTGGTTGTCCGGTTCGGGAAGCTCGATATAGCTTTTCTCCACCGGCGGCAGAAACAGCCCCTGCTCCTTCAAGTCGTTCAGGTCCATCTGTTGGATGCGGGCCGTTTTCCGGGGAACGTAGCTTTGCTTCAACACGCTGGTGTCGATGGCCGACTCCACGGGAGCGCGTACGGTGATGTCGCCGGTGACCGTGGCCTTGCAGGCCAGGCGATAGCCTTTTTCCCGGTCGTCCGGGCTGATTTGTTCGCTGATGCCCCCAGCCACCTCACCGGATTCGATAATGACCCGGCACTTGCCGCAAACGCCCTCCCCGCCGCACGAAGCGTTGATGTGCACGCCGGCTTCCATGGCCGCCCGGATCAGCACAGTGCCGTCCGGCACCTGGATTTCGCGTTTGTGGGGGAGGAATGAAACGGTATGGGCGGTCATGTGGGGTTTCCTTGCATGCTTTCTTGGTGTTTTTTAACGGCTTCTTGCCAGCAATTTGCAGACATCCGATCCAACGGGTCCCCTGCCGGCCCGGAGGCCCGAATTCATGTTTGTCACGAATTCGTTACCGTTGGCAATCGTTTTATTGCTTTTGTATTTTGAGCATACCTTCATATAGTCTCGTGCTGTTTTTTTCAAGCGAAAGTCTAAAAACCCATCACCATAAAATTTTAAACAAAATGAATTGTAGTCAACTTTTATGTGTGTTGACATAATGTACTGATTATTATAATGAGTTAAGGCTGTTATCCATTTTAAGATCATGCCGGACAAGCCGGCGCGAACTGCGTGGCTGAAACCGGACCGGGTTTTCTCTTTTTCAGGCGGTGTTCATGCTCAACTTGCTGAAGGTTTTTTGTGGGGCCATCGACAGCACCAACGAGGCGGTGGGCCGCATCGTCTCCTGGGTCAGCCTGCTGCTGGTGCTGGTGGTTTTCGTGGATGTGGTCATGCGGTATCTGTTCAGGACCAGTTTCGTTTTTACCCAGGAACTGGAATGGCATCTTTTCGCATTTATTTTTCTCATCGGTGCCGGTTACACCCTGCTCCACGACGGCCATGTTCGGGTGGACATCATCTACCAGCGACTGAGCATCAAAGGACGCGCCTGGGTGAATCTGATCGGCGTGATTCTCTTTCTGATCCCCGGCTGCTGGCTGGTGATCAGCACCTCCTGGAAATTCGTGGGCAATTCCTTTTCCATGCTGGAGGGTTCTCCGGACCCGGGCGGAATTCCTTACCGTTTCATCGTCAAAGGAACCATGACCGTGGGCTATGCCCTGTTGTTGCTTCAGGGCCTGTCCATGGGGCTGCACGCCCTGTTGCAGGTGCTGGGGTTGGAAACGGGGGAGGAGGAGAACGCCTGATGGAATACTTGCCCGCGTGGATGTTTCTGGCCCTGACGATTCTGCTGATGGCCGGCTTTCCGGTCACCTTCACCCTGATGGGAACGGCTATGTGTTTCGGCCTCATCGGCTTTGGCTGGTCTTTCTTTAATCTCTTGCCCCTGCGCATCTGGGGCGTGATGACCAACGTCACCTTGATCGCCGTGCCCCTGTTCGTTTTCATGGGGGTCATGCTGGAGCGCTCGGGCCTGGCCGAAGAACTGCTGGACACCATGGGGCTGCTCTTCGGCCGCCTGCGCGGCGGTTTGGCCATCTCTGTGGTGGTGGTCGGTGCCCTGTTGGGGGCTTCCACCGGCATCGTGGGTGCCACAGTTGTTACAATGGGGCTGCTCGCCGTGCCCACTATGCTGCGGCGCGGCTACCAGAGGGAACTGGCAACGGGCACGGTTTCCGCCTCCGGCACCCTGGGTCAGATCATTCCCCCCAGCATCGTACTGGTGCTCATCGGTGATATCGTCGGCGTTTCCGTTGGCGAATTGTTCATGGGGGCGGTCCTTCCCGGCATGCTGCTGGTTGGGCTATTTATTTTCTATATCGCCGTCGCCTCCTGGCTGAAACCCAAATGGGCGCCTGCCATTCCCAAGGCTGAACTGGATGCCATTTCTTCCAAACAGATGATGGCCAGGGTGGGTAAAGCCCTCTTTCCGCCGTTGTTTCTGATGGTGGCCGTGCTGGGATCCATTTTTGCCGGGATCGCTTCACCCACGGAGGCGGCCGCCGTGGGTGCGGTAGGCGCCACCCTCCTGACAGTGGCCAACCGCAAGTTTTCCATGAAGATTCTCCAGGAGGTGATGCAGACCACCGTACGGCTGACCTGCATGGTGTTTATCATCCTGTGCGGCGCCGCCCTTTTCGGTCTGGTATTTCGCGGCCTGGGCGGCGACGGGCTGGTAAGGGAATTTCTCGGCTCCCTGGCGCATAAATACAGCCACAATATGGTCCTGGCCATCGTCATGGCGCTGATTTTCGTCATCGGTTTTTTTCTGGACTTTATCGAGATCACCTTTATCCACGTGCCCGTGCTGGCGCCCATCATGATTGAATTCGGATACGATCCGGTCTGGTTCTGCATCCTGATCGCCGTCAATCTGCAGACCTCGTTCATGACGCCGCCTTTCGGCTTCTCGTTATTTTACCTCAAGGCGGTGACGCCGCCGGAAATTTCCACCGGGCACATCTACCGGGGAATTATCCCCTTTGTCATCGTTCAGATCATCGGTCTGTCCATCGTGGTCCTGTTCCCCCAACTGGCCACCTGGCTGCCGAAAGTGGTGTTCGGGCAGTAAGCGCATTTGATGTCGCTTCCATCATCTGATTTCTTAAACCCAAGCAGGAGGATACGGCCATGAAGAGAAGAGATTTCCTGAAAAAGGCAGGGGTCGGCGCGGCGGCTGCGGCGGCGGCAACAGCAGGTGTCATCGGTTGCTCGAAAAAAGAAGAGCCGGAAAAAAAGGCTCAAGCTCCGGCTGCGGTAACGAAAAAGACCTACAACTGGAGAATGGTTACCACCTGGCCACCCAAGCTGCCCGTGCTTCAGGACGGCTGCGAGCGCCTGGCCAAACGGATCGAGGAACTGTCCGACGGCCGTATCAAGATCCAGGTCTTTGCCGGCGGCGAGCTGGTGCCGCCGCTGGAAAGCTTCCAGTCGGTTTCCGACGGGACCGTGGAAGTGGGCAGCGGGGCAGCCTATTACTGGGCGGGAAAGGAACCGGCGACCCAGTGGTTTTCTGCTGTTCCATTCGGCTTGAACGGCCAGGGCATGAGCGCCTGGTTTTATGGCGGCGACGGATTGAAGCTATGGGAAGAGACATACGCCCCCTTCAATCTCGTGCCTCGTCCCGGCGGCTCCACCGGTGTTCAGATGGGCGGCTGGTTCAACAAGAAGATCGAGACCATCGACGACTTCAAGGGCTTGAAGATGAGAATTCCGGGCCTGGGCGGCAAAGTCCTGGCCAAGGCCGGCGGTACGGTGGTGCTGCTGCCCGGCGGGGAGATCTTCACCTCCCTGGAGCGCGGCGTCATCGATGCCACCGAGTGGGTGGGGCCCCTGCATGACCTGCGCATGGGCTTTTACGAGGCGGCCAAGTACTACTACTATCCCGGTTGGCACGAACCGGGCACCTACCTGGAGTATTTTTTCAACAAGAAAATCTACGACGGCCTGCCCAAGGACCTGCAGCACATCATCGATGCCGCCTGCACCGAAACCGAACACTGGGTCCTGTCCCAGTTCGAGGCCCGCAACGGCCAGGCCCTGCAGACCCTGATCAATGACAAGAAGGCACAATTGATCCAGTTTCCCGACCAGGTGCTGGCCGACCTGCGCAAACTGGCAGACGAGGTGGTCGCCGAGGAAGCCGCCAAAACGCCGATTGCCACCAAGGTCAACAACGCCTTCAAAGCCTTCCAGAAAGTGGTTGGCACCTGGGGGACGGTATCGGAAAAGGCCTACTATGATATCATCCAGCCCAAATTCTCCCTGAAGGGATAACCGGCCCGTTCCGGCCTTTAAAAGACCAATTCAACAACTGATCGGCTCCGGCTGCATGCCGGAGCCGATTGTCGTTTCCAGCACCTTGGATTTATTTTGTTTTTTTCGTGGTCGTACCTGCATCGATACGGATTTCGAACCCGTTTTTTTGTGTGATGCCTGGGTGTAGGGGCGAAAGATTTTTCACCCTTACATCCGAACAATAATTCGGATTCCAAATGCGGTTACCCTGTTTCCAGGGTTGGTCGTGGTTGGCACGTTCGGATAACCGTGTTATAAAGCATGCTTTTTGAGAAGGCGTTGTGGCTATAGGGATAAGCCGTAGTGACGAAGGATGAAGCGCAACCCGGATATTGGGCATGTTTCGAATCTGTTAAAAATAGCTGTGCTGAAATGATCAATAAAAACGCGACGACTGCAATGAACCGGAGATCTGATCGGAAACAGAGACGATTTCCCCGCCGGGCGGCCTATATCATTGCCCGATACACCGTCAAGGAGGGCACCTTTCGGGATATCATCAAGAATATCGGGGCGACGGGGATTTTTGTCAACACTTCACGGGGCGTCGCCTCGGGGCAGGCCATCGAACTCGAATTCCCGGTATTCGAATTCGAAAACCAGATTCGGGTCAAAGGAACGGTGTCCCGCAGCAGCCAGAAGGGATTCTCCGTGGTTTTCGATCAACCCATCCAGGGCCTGATTTGCAAGGAAGGGCATTTTCCCGAAATCGTCCATGAAAGCAACCGGTGACGCCGCACGGTTGCATCCGCGACGATCGTGCCCGAACCGTCGGCTTTGCCTGATCCCCCCAAGCGGAGCCGGAATCGCCCCGGTTGCAACGACACCGAACACTCCATGATTGACCACCGGAAACAGATTGGCCGGCTCAGAAGCCGGCTGAAAGAAGTCATGCACGCCGACGCCATCACTTTGCGTCGGGAGTTGGACCGCCAGGTGCGCAGCCGAAAAAAAATGTCGGCCGCCGCCTTCGAAGACCGACTCGACGATCTGACCGCACGCATCCGTAAGGCCGTCGATAAACGCGGCCGCCGCCTTGCGGGGGTGCCCCGCTTTTCCGATCTACCCCACCTGCCCATTACCGGCGCCAAAGAAGCCATCGTCGAAAGCATCCGCAACCACCCCGTCACCATCGTTTCCGGCGAAACCGGGTCGGGAAAAACCACCCAGATCCCCAAGTTCTGCCTGGCCGCCGGACGCGGCATCGACGGCAAGATCGCCTGCACCCAGCCCCGGCGCATTGCCGCCACGACGGTGGCGGCCCGCATCGCCGAGGAACTGGGCGAGGAATTGGGCCGCTCGGTCGGCTACAAGATCCGCTTTCAGGACAACACTTCTCCGGAGGCGTACATCAAGGTGGTCACCGACGGCATCCTGCTGGCCGAAACCCAGGGCGACGCCTGGCTCAACGAATACGACACCATCATCGTGGACGAGGCCCACGAGCGCAGCCTCAACATCGACTTCGTGCTGGGCATTCTCAAACAACTGGTCCACAAGCGCAGTAACCTGAAGCTCATCGTCACCTCGGCGACCATCGATACCGAGAAATTCTCCAAAGCTTTCGACGACGCGCCGGTCATTGAGGTTTCCGGGCGAATGTACCCGGTGAAAACCCGCTATTTTTACTCCGATGACGAGGATCGGGAAAAGGAAGAGGGGACGCCGGTGGAGGCGGCGGTGGCGGCCGTGGACGAGCTGGTGGCGCGCCGCACACGGGGCGACATTCTGATCTTCATGCCCACCGAACAGGATATCCGCGAAACCTGCGACCTGCTGGCCGGCCGCAATTTGACCGGAACCGAAATCCTGCCCCTGTTCGCCCGGCTCAGCGCCGGCGAGCAGCACCGGGTGTTCGCCGGCACTGCGGCCCGCAAGATCGTCGTGGCCACCAACGTGGCCGAAACGTCCATCACCATTCCGGGAATCAAATATGTGGTGGATACCGGGCTGGCTCGTATTTCCCGTTACGTGCCCCGATCCCGCACCACCGCGCTGCCGGTGGTGCCCGTCTCGCGAAGCAGCGCCGACCAGCGCAAAGGCCGCTGCGGACGGGTGCAAAACGGCGTGTGCATCCGCCTGTTCAGCGAAAAGGACTACCTCAACCGGCCCCTGTTTACCCAGCCCGAGATCCTGCGGTCCAACCTGGCCGAGGTCATCCTGCGCATGATCGCCCTCAAGCTCGGCGACATCGACCGGTTTCCCTTCATCGACCGGCCGGCGGAAAAGAGCGTGCGGGACGGATTCAACCTGCTGCTGGAACTGGGCGCCATCGTGCGCAGGGAAAAGGCCCGAGGCGGCAGCGTCTACCGGCTGACGGAAAATGGCCGCACCATGGCGCGCCTGCCCATCGACCCGCGATTGTCCCGCATGCTCATCGAAGCCCGCAAGGAAGAATGCCTGGGGCCCGTCGTGATCCTTGCCGCCGCCCTCAGCATCCAGGATGTCCGCGAGCGGCCCATGGAAAAAGAAGCCCTGGCCGACCAGGCCCATCGTCCCTTTGTGGATTCCCAGTCCGATTTTATGACCCTCCTCAACATCTGGCGGGCGCTGCATCACGGTCCCGAACGGCCGCGCAGCACCGGTGCGCTGAAAAAATGTTGCCGCACGCATTACCTTTCCTTCCGGCGGGTACGGGAATGGCGGGATATCCATCGCCAGATCGCCGACGCCCTGAAAGAGCAGGGCTTCGGCGAAAGCCGGACCAAAGGCGACCCATTAATGGACCTTCTGACGGGCAGTCCGGAACGCAACACAGCCTTTCATCCGCTGTATGCCGCCATCCACCGCTGCATTCTCAGCGGATTTCTTTCCAATATCGCTATGCAAAAGGAGAAATTTTTCTACCGGGCGGCCAAGGACCGGGAAGCGATGCTTTTTCCCGGATCGGGCCTGTTCAAAAATCCGGGCGGCTGGATCGTGGCGGCGGAGATGGTGGAAACCTCGCGCCTGTTTGCCCGCCAGGCGGCCGTGATCGACGTGGCCTGGCTGGAGCCGCTGGGCGGCGACCTGTGCCGCAAAAGCTGGTCCGATCCCCACTGGGAAAAAAATCGCGGCCAGGTGGTGGCTCGGGAACAGGTGGCCCTGTTCGGCCTGCCCATCGTTGCCGACCGGCGGGTGGCCTTCGGGAATATCGATCCCGAGCAGGCGGCGGATATCTTTATCCGCAGCGCCCTGGTGGAAGGCGATGTCAAGAAGCCGCCGGCGTTTTTGCAGCACAATCTCGACCTGATGGAATCGGTGCGCGGCATGGAAGACCGCATCCGGCGCAGGGACATTCTGGTGGACGACGAAGTGCTGGTGGATTTTTACAAGCAGCGGCTTGCCGGCATCACGGACCTTCGGAGCCTCAACCACCTGATCCGCAAAAAAGGCGGTGACCGCTTTTTGCGCCTGGACCGGGAAACGCTAATCCGCTACCGGCCCGATGACGCCGAACTGGACCGGTTTCCCCGCAAGCTGGATCTGGGCCACCGCGTCTTGGACTGCGATTATGTTTTCGATCCGGGCCATGCGGCCGACGGCGTGACCCTGACCGTTCCCGCCGAGGCTACTGGGGAGGTGCCCCGCCAGCAGTTGGACTGGGTGGTGCCGGGATTGCTGGAAGAGAAGATTACCGCCCTGATCAAGGGGCTGCCCAAGAACCATCGGGTGCGCCTGGTGCCGGTGGCCGAAACAGTTCAGCTGATTCTCGACGACATGCCCCGTGGAGAGGAGAGCCTGCCCACAGCGTTGAGCCGTTTTCTTTTCCGGCGGCTACAGGTGGATATCCCCGCATCGGCATGGCCCGTGGACACGCTGGCCGACCACCTGAAGCTTCGTTTGGCCATCACCGATGCCAAGGGGCGGGTGGTAGCCAGTGGAAGGGACGAAGCGTTGCTAGACCGCGGGGCGTCCGATTCCGCTTTGCCCGGAGGCATGAAAGCAATGAAGCAGAAATGGGAGCGGGAAAACATCGTCGAGTGGGATTTCGGCGATCTGCCCGAGGTCCTTCACGATAATCGCCGCAAGGAAGCCGGCTGGCAATTGTACCCCCGGCTGGCAGTCGAGGGGGCTATCATTTGCCTGCGGTTGTTTGCCGATGCGAAAGAGGCCCGGCGGTCCCACCGGGAAGGCGTTGCGGCCCTGCTATCCCGCCATTTTGCCGAAGACCTGAAGTTTCTGAAAAAAAACCTGAAGCTGCCGTCCCTGCTCAAACGCCAGACCGTCTATTTCGGCGGGCCGGCGGCCATCGAGAAACAGCTTTTTAAATGTGTTTCACGGGAACTGTTCGCCAAATCCATTTATTCCCGCGCAGCATTCGAGGCCTGCCTGGAAGAACTGGCCCGGGGGCGGATCCATCAATGCGGCCAGGAATTGAGACAGGCCGTCATCGCCGTTGTGGAGGCGCACCATGAGGCCCGGTGCCGCATCCTGGAGGTGGAAAAAAAGCGTATCGCCGCACCGGTGGTGGGGCAGTTCCTGCAAGCCCGGAAAGGCGAATTGAGCGGTTTGGTTCCCGAGAACTTCGTACTTCTGTATGACCGGCAGCGCCTTTGCCATCTGGTGCGCTACCTGAATGCCGCCTGCATCCGGGTCCAGCGGGGCATCGTCGATCTGGAAAAAGACCGCGTGCGGCAGGCCCTGGTAGACCCTTTCGTCGAGGCCCTGAACCGGATGCTCGCCGCCATGGATGCGGGCACCTCACCGGAAAAAAGGGCCCAGGTGGAAGAATTTTTCTGGATGATCGAAGAGTTCAAGGTCTCGGTGTTCGCCCAGGAGGTGGGCACCGACGGCCCGATATCGGCCAAACGGTTAGAAAAGAAGATCGGTGAGATCGAACGGATGATATAGAATGACAAATTGTTTTTGCTGGAGATGAACCCGTATGACGCCACTTGGACCCGATACCCGATCAAAAACCCTCAAAGAGGGATTGAGCGCCGGATGGCCGATCTGCCTGGGGTACCTGCCCATCGGCATGGCCTTCGGCGTGCTGGCCCAGAAGGCCGGGCTGACCCCGCTTCAAATCGGCCTGATGTCCATCCTGGTCTTTGCCGGCAGCGCCCAATTCATTGCCGTGGCCATGCTGAGTGCCGGGGCCTCGGCCGTGGCCATCGTTACCACCACTTTTGTCGTGAATCTGCGCCACGTGCTGATGAGTTCGGCCCTGGCCGTTTACCTGCGCGCCGCCCACCGGGGCCTGCTGGCGCTTTTCGCCTACGGCGTGACGGACGAAAGCTTTGCCGTCAATCTGCCGCGATTCCACGCCCGCACCTGGAACATGCCCCGGGCCCTGGTGGTCAACCATTCCGCCAACCTGGTCTGGCTCTTCAGCACCGTGGCCGGCGGCATCGGCGGCCGCTTTATCCCCGAAGGCGCCCTGGGCATCGACTATGCCCTGATAGCCATGTTCATCTGCCTGCTGATCTTCCAGATCAGAAAGCGGATTCACCTGCTCGCGGCCGTGATCGCCGGATTGACGGCCGTCGTTCTGGCGCTGCTGATACCGGGCAACAGCTATATCGTTATCGCTTCCGTCATTGCCGCCTCCCTGGGCGTGCTGGTTCAACGCAAAGCCAAGAGAAGGCGGTGCGACCATGGCTGACTATCTGCTGCTCCTGGTGGGCATGGGGCTGGTGACCTACCTGCCCCGCTGGCTGCCCCTGCACTATCTTTCGCGTCGATCCCTGCCGGAATGGTTCGTTCAGTGGCTGGAATTGATCCCGGCGGCCATTCTCAGTGCGCTGCTGCTGCCAGCCCTGATCCTCGACAACGATCCCAGAACCCTTGACTTGCTGCGGCCGGAGCTGTGGGTGGCCATCCCGACGTTCGCATTTGCCTGGTGGAAACGGTCTCTGGGTGGAACGGTGGTTGTGGGGATGCTGCTGTTCTGGCTGGCAGGGAAAGTCGACCCACAATGGCTGCCCTGGATTCCGTGAAGCGGCGGCTTGTCGGCGGGTCTATTTCAATTTTTTAATGATCGGAGAAAAATATGACGACATTGGATGAAAAGTTTAGGGCTCTTGAGGCAGACAATGCTCCTGGGCAAGAGGTTCGACAAGAAACAAGCAACCTTAATGAAATGATGCGAGGTGAAAAATATAGCGGGACCCCGGTTGATTTCTCGCATGGGGATGTCGATGCCTTTCCGCCGACACCCGGCTCATCAGAAGCGTGGAAGAATGGCTTTGATAAAGGGGGGCAGCAAGCGTACACCGAATATCGCGGTGCGGCTCAAATCCGCGAAGGCCTTGCCGAGCGCCTTGGCACATTCACAGGCAGCCCCATTTCAGCGGACAGAGAATTGATCATAACACCCGGTACGCAAGGTGCGCTGTTTTTGGCGCTCGGATCTACAGTCACGATTGGGACGAAAGTTGCCGTGGTTGAGCCCGACTATTTTGCCAACCGCAAACTTGTTGCGTTTTTCGGCGGTGAAATTGTTCCCATTCCTCTCCACTACCAGGGAACGCCATCTGAAAATGGTCCCGATCTTAATCGAATTGAAGATGCATTTAAAAGCGGCACGAAGGTATTTGTCTTTTCGACACCAAACAATCCCACAGGCCTGGTATATTCAAGCAACTCAATCGCTGAAATTTCAAGACTCGCAGCAACGTATGATGTGACCTTAATTGTGGATCAACTTTACTCCCGGATGCTTTACAGTAGTGAGGTTTATACACATCTTCGCGCTTGTGATATACAACCTGAAAATATAATTACTATTATGGGTCCTTCGAAGACTGAGTCTCTCAGCGGGTTTCGTCTTGGAACTGCATTCGGTACTGCCAGATTAATAGAGAGGATGGAGCGCCTTCAAGCAATTGTTACTCTGCGTGCGGCAGGGTACAATCAGGCCGTTCTTGATACCTGGTTTCAGGAGCCGGCAGGCTGGATGCAAAAACGTATTCGCGAACATGAAGCAATACGCGATGAATTACTAGAAATTTTCAGGGCAGCTGATTTTTGGACCGCCACGCCACAAGCCGGCAGTTATCTCTTCCCGCAATTGCCGCCCCTTGATGTTGAACCGAACATTTTTGTACGACTGCTTCGCCATCAGGCAGGTGTAACGGTTACGCCTGGAACAGAATTCGCGCCGGGTTATGGTGACAGCATCCGGCTGAACTTTTCACAGGACCACGCGGCAGCAGTCGCGGCAGCAGTGCGGATCGTAAAAATGGTGGGGGTTTACCGTTAGAAATCCACAGGGATGCTGCACGGTTTGCAACTTTAAATGCTTTGGCTGCTGCACGGGCTTATTTACAGGAAGGGGAGAAGATATCTGCAATTCTTGCCCATTCCCATGGGTAGAAAATGAGGCAATAGCCGGTCCATACATCATGATTTGTAAAACCGGTGGTTTCTGTTTTCATTTGCGACGATTGCCACAGGATTCATATCGGACTGCCAACTGCTCATAGTACAGCGCATCTTCGGCTCTGCCCCGCTTGCGGCATCCCTGGGCATAGATGGCGCATTTGGTTTTCAGCATTTCAACGGACGCTTCCTTCTGGCTTGGGGAAAGGCATCCGCGATCCAGCAGGTTGCAGATGGATCGAATGCGGTACTTGTCCAGTTCGGGCATGCGGGAAAGCTGGTCGGCATGCCCGCCGCGCTTGACGATCAGGGGCGTGTCGATCAGGTGGACCGGATGCTTCCAGGCGATGCGCAGCCACAGGTCGTAGTCTTCGCAGGCCGGCAGACGTTCGTCGAAGAGGCCCACCTCGTCGAGGATCGATTTCCTCATCATCACCGCCGAAGGGCTCACCAGACACAGTTCCAGACTTCTCTCGAAGATGTCGCCGGCCTCCTTGCGATGGCGTTTGCCCGGATTGACGCGAACCCCGTTGCGAATCCAGATCTCTTCGGTCTGGCAGATCAGCGCTTCGGGGTGGGCCTCGAAATAGTCGACCTGGGCGTGCAATTTGCCCGGCAGCCAGAGATCGTCCGAATCCAGCAGGGCAATCAGTGTACCGGCAGCCGCCCGGATGCCGGCGTTGCGGGCCGCACTCACGCCGCGGTTTTCCTGCCGTATAAGGCGCAGACGGTCTTGGTAGGCGGAAAGCGTTCGAACCGTCGCGTCGGAGGAGCCGTCGTCGACGACAATCAGCTCGGTGTTGCCGTATTCCTGATCCAGTACGGAATCGACGGCATCCTTGAGCATGCCGTTTCGGTTGAAGGTCGGAATGACGACACTGACCATGGGTGGGTTGCGGTTCATGGCGCCCACCATACCCGCGGATGAATCCGGGCGCAAGCCAAACTGGGGTCGGCGGAGCCCGGGCTGACCTCACCATGCCTCGGTTCGGCGAGATTTGCTGCCTTTTGGGTCCCCGATTGACGCTTCGGAGAAATTCGGCTATAAATCAGTGAATATCCCGCCTTAACAAGCTGTTTCCCGTGTGTGCCTTCTGCAGGTGGTTCGATCTGGAGCGACATTGTCGCCGATTCCGAGTGCCGATGCCCGTTGATTTTGTGGCCCGCCAATATGTGCCGATGCCTGAAGGCGGAGCATTTATCCGATGGCAACCCATACGAAAGGAGGACTGACATGGCTTTCCCCTCACAGTGCACCAACCTTTTGGACTGCGCCCTGTACTGGGAACGGGCATCGGCCGACCGCATCTGCTTCACCCAGCCCATGGGCGGCGGCGACGCCAATTTGCGCACCTGGACCTGGGCCCAGGCCGTCGGCGAGGCTCGCCGGGTGGCCGCCTACCTGAAAGGCCTCGACCTGCCTCCACGCAGCAGCATCGCCCTGTGCTCCAAAAACTGTGCATACTGGTTGATGGCGGATCTGGCCATCTGGATGGCCGGCCATGTCAGCGTACCGATCTACCCCATTCTGACCGCGGATATCGTGAACTACCTCCTGGCGCACTCCGAGGCCAGGCTGCTGTTCGTCGGCAAGCTCGATCCGGTCTGGGAGGAGATGAAAAAGGGGGTTCCGGCCGGCCTGAAGACCGTGGCATTCCCCCTGGCACCGGAAAACGGCCGCGAGCGATGGGAATCCATCGTCGCGGCGCATCCGCCCCTGGATGACGTCGCCGAATGCCCGCCCGATGAAACCGCCACCATTATTTACACGTCAGGCAGCACCGGTAAGCCCAAAGGAGCCATGCTTTCTTTCGAGGCCATGTACCGCAGTGGAAAGGGACTCGGCGAGTATTTGAAAACGACTCCCGAAGACCGCGCCCTTTCCTATCTGCCCCTGGCCCATGCCATGGAACGTTTCGTTGGCCAGTCCCATTCCCTGGTTGCCGGCTACGAGCTGTTTTTCGCCGAGTCCCTGGATACCTTCGTTCAGGATTTGCAGCGGGCGCGGCCGACATTGTTCGCTTCGGTACCGCGGCTGTGGCTCAAGTTCCAGTTGGGGGTGTTCGAGAAGGTCCCGCCGGCCAAGCTGGACCGGCTCCTGAAAATCCCCATTCTCAATGGCATGGTCAAAAAGAAGATTCTCCGGCAGTTGGGGCTGGACCAGGTGCGCGTGGCCGCTTCCGGATCGGCGCCCATTCCCAAGGAGGTCATCGCCTGGTACCGCCGCCTGGGCCTTGAACTGCTGGAAGGTTATGGCATGACGGAGAACTTCTCCTATTCCCACATCGGTCGGCCCGGCAGGATCCGCCCCGGTTACGTGGGCAACCCCTATCCCGACGTCGAGCACCGCATCAGCCCGGAAGTGGAGATTCTCGTAAAAAGCCCCGGCACCATGAAAGGGTATTTCAAGATGCCGGAAGAAAACGAAAACATTTTTACCGAGGACGGGTTCTTCCGTACCGGCGACCTGGGGAAAATCGACGAGATGGGGCGGCTGAAGATCACCGGCCGGGCCAAAGAGCTGTTCAAGACCTCCAAGGGCAAATACGTGGCCCCGGCGCCCATCGAGAACCAGTTGGCGATCAGTCACCTGGTGGAAGCCTGCTACGTCACCGGCAGCGGCTATCATCAGGCCCACGCCGTGGTGATGCTCAGCGAGGAGGCGCGCCAGAAGGCAAATGGAGAAACCCGGGACATCCTGGCCAACGAACTGGCGGCCCTGCTTGGCGATGTCAATCGCGGCCTGCCGCCGTTCGAGCAGCTATCCTTTCTGGCGGTGGCCAAGGATGACTGGACCGTCGAAAATGGCTTTCTGACACCGACCCTCAAAATCAAACGCCGGGTGCTGGACGCCACCTACGGTCCCCTGGCGGAATCCTGGTATGCCATGAATGCGCCGGTGGTTTGGCAGGAGGCGGCGTAAGGTTACTATGAGAATCCATTTTTTTGTGGTTATGCCTGCAACAATAGGGACTTCGAAACCGTTTTTCTTTGAGTCGCATGGGTGTAGTGGCGCGGTTTATCCGCGCCCTTGCTAACCAGGCGCGGATAAACCGCGCCACTACGCTACGTCAGATTCCAAATGCGGTTACCCTGGCCGGCATAGGGCCATTGGTTGACAGAGAAGTTCTTTTGCTTTACTTATAAACAGTTATTCATCTAATGTATGGTAACCGGCTGAGAATCCCCGATACCAGCCGAACGGTTACGCTGACCAGGGCGGGATAAACCGCCCACCCTTTTTTCCACTCAACGGTTTTGCCAGGTGTAAAACCGGTTTTCAGCAGTGTTCAATGGTCGCCGGACAAATACACCCGGCACCTTATCAAGATGGTTGCAGCCCGATTTTCCGGAGAAAGGAGGGGAATCTTTTTTTAACCCGGCCGACTTCGGCCCCTTTTTTTTATAATTGATTGACCCATTGGAGGAGGATTTCATGAAAAAGCTATCTATACTTGCACTGTTTGTCGCGCTGACCTTTGTTTTTGGAACTGCTCCGGCTGATGTTCAGGCCAAAACCACCTTCGTTACCATCGGCACCGGAGGCATTACCGGCGTCTATTATCCCACCGGCGGCGCCATCGCCAAAATGGTCAATGCCAAACGCAAGGAATACGGCATCCGCGCCACCGTTGAATCCACCGGCGGTTCGGTTTTCAATATCAATGCCATCATGGCCGGCGATCTTGAATTCGGCGTCGCCCAGTCCGACCGGCAGTACCAGGCCGTCAAGGGGATTGCCGACTGGAAAGACAAGGGCCCCCAGAAAGACCTGCGGGCCGTTTTCTCCATCCATCCCGAGACGTGTGACCTGATCGCTGCCGTCGATTCGGGCATCAACACGATTCAGGACCTCAAAGGCAAACGCGTCAACATCGGCAACGTCGGCTCCGGATACCGCAAGAACGCCATCGATGCCCTGGAGGCCAACGGGCTTGACTACGAAAAAGATTTCCACGCCGAAAGCCTGAAGGCCGCCGAAGCGCCCGGTCTGATCCAGGACGGCCGCATCGACGCCGCTTTCTACACCGTGGGCCATCCCAGCGGTTACTACAAAGAAGCCACGGCCGGCGCTCGCAAGGTCAAGTTCATCGCCATACCCAATGCCGACAAACTGGTCGCCAAATACCCCTACTACGCGGCCGCCAAAACCCTGATGTCCAATTATCCGGGCGCAGCCAACACCGAGGATGCAGTTGAAACCTTCGGCGTCAAGGCCACCTTCGTCACTTCCGCCAAGGTTCCCGATGAAGTTGTCTACGCCATCACCAAGGAAGTGTTTGACAATTTCGACAAGTTCAAGAAACTGCATCCGGCCTATGCCGGTCTGACCAAAACGGACATGCTGGCCGGTCTTTCCGCGCCGATTCATCCGGGCGCCATGAAGTACTACAAAGAGGTCGGCCTGAAGTAGGTTTTCGTTTTACCTGTATAACCCATTGCGGTTCCATGCCTCCGACTTTGCGGCCGGAGGCATGGAGCCGCATTCCAGCACCGGCAGCCTCGCGCCCATATTTCAGAGGATTAGGTTTTTACTATGAGCCATACAGATATCGACGACCACGACGAAGGACTGGAACTGGCCAAACGCATGGCCGAAGAGGAAGAGGGTATGGGCAGACGGCCCAAAGGGCCATCCAAATGGGTGATCCCCACGGTCTGCGTGGCCTGGAGCCTGTTCCAGCTTTCCATCGCCAGTTGGCTGATCCTCGATACCACGTTTATCCGGTCGATCCATCTGGGCTTTGCCCTGCTGGTGGTCTATCTCAACTATCCGATGTTCAAAAGGCCGTTGCTGGGCCTCAAATTTCTCGCCGCTAAGAACCGTATCCCCATCATCGACTACGTTGTCGCCCTGTTTGCCTGTTTTGCCGCACTTTACATCGCCATCGACTACGAGGGCATGACCCTGCGTTACGGCGACCCGATTGTTCGCGACCTTGTGATCGGTCTGGCGTTGGTCATTCTGCTGCTGGAGGCATCCCGAAGGGTAATTGGCCCTGCGCTACCGGTGATCGCCGGCGCATTTATCATCTATGCCTTCGCCGGTCCCTACATGCCGGACCTGATCGCCTTCAAGGGCGTGTCGATGAACCGTTTCGTGGGCCAGATGACCATGTCCACCGAAGGTATTTACGGCATCCCGCTGGACGTATCGGCTACCATTGTTTTTCTCTTCGTGCTTTTCGGATCGATGCTGGACAAAGCGGGAGCAGGCCGGTACTTTATCCAGCTGGCCCTGAGCCTGCTGGGCGGATTCAAGGGCGGTCCGGCCAAGGCGGCCATCATGGGCAGCGGGCTCACCGGCTTGGTTTCCGGGTCGAGCATCGCCAACATCGTGACCACCGGAACGTTTACCATCCCGCTGATGAAAAAAGTCGGCTACCCACCTACCAAGGCCGCCGCCGTGGAGGTGGCCGCCAGCACCGACGGCCAGCTGGCGCCGCCCATCATGGGGGCTGCCGCCTTCATCATTGCCGAATATGTCAACGTGCCTTATGTGGAAGTAATAAAAGCAGCAGCCGTACCCGCTTTTGCCTCTTACGCGGCACTGTTTTACATCACCCACATCGAGGCGTCCAAGCTTGGGCTGCGTGGCATGCCCCGCTCCGAATTGCCTCCTTTCTTCAAGACCTTCGTAGGCGGACTGCAGTATGTTATTCCGATCCTGGTCCTGCTTTACGAGCTGATCGTGGTGCGGCACTCGCCCGAACTGGCTGCCTTCAACGCCATCTGGATCATGACGATTGTGATGCTGCTGCAGCGTCCGATCCAGGCCTATGTGCGCAAAGAGCCCATCGGACCTGCCGTCAAGCTGGCCATCAAAGAAATCTTTTCGGCCTTGGCCGCCGGTGGCCGCAATATGGTCTCCGTGGCCCTGGCCACCGCGGCGGCCGGCATCATCGTGGGGGTCGTGGCCCTCGGGCTGGGCCAGTTGATTACCGCCATCATCGACACGCTTTCCGGCGGGAACATCTTTCTGATGCTCGTCATCACGGCCGTGGCCAGCCTGATCATCGGCATGGGACTGCCCACGACGGCTACGTACATCGTTATGGCTTCGCTGACCGCCCCGGCCATTGTGGAGATCGGTCAGATGAACGACTTTATCGTGCCGCTGATGTCGGCCCATCTGTTCTGCTTCTATTTCGGGATCCTGGCCGACGACACCCCTCCGGTGGGACTGGCCGCCTACGCGGCGGCCGCCATCGCCAAGTCGCCGCCGATACCCACCGGCATTCAGGGGTTCATGTACGACATCCGGACCGCCATTTTGCCGTTCATGTTTATTTTCAATGCCGACCTGATCCTGCATGAGATATACAGCTGGCCCCAGGGAATCCTGATCTTCGTTATGGCGTGCCTGGGGAATTTCGCCTTCGCATCGGCAACTCAGGGGTGGTTTGTGGCTCGCAACAAAATTTGGGAAGTCCCTTTTTTCCTTGCGGTGACGCTCAGCCTGATGCGGCCGGACCTGATCGCCTCATTGATCGGAATCCCTCACGAGCAGCGCTATTGGACCTATTTCATCGGGCTGGCCATCTTTGGCCTGATGTACCTTGTGCAGCGTCCGCGGATGCCCAAGGCCGATACCGTTTCAGCGGCGGCCTGACATTTTTTGGCAACCCATTTCCAGGGTTGCCGTTCCGGCTCAGAAACACGCATTACCCAAATGGAGGGATATGCGATGAAACAGGTTAAAAAAGTACTTGTAGCGTTGGCCTTTTCGGAATACGCCAAGGGGACCTTCAATTTTGCGGCCCAATTCGCCCAATGCAGCGATGCCGAGTTGATCGTTGCCAGCGTGATCAATTCCCGTGATGTGGAGTCGGTGGAGACCATATCGTCCATGGGCTACGAAGTGGACGGCAGCCATTACATTCAAAGCATCAAGGACGAACGGCGCCGCATCCTGGACGGGCTCATTTCCGAAGGCGGCTATTCCCCGGAGAAGGTTCGGTGCCTCTTTTTCGTCGGCAATCCCATCGAAGAACTGCTCAAAGTGATTCTGGAGGAAGAGATCGACGTGGTGGTCATGGGCCCCAAGGGCCGCACCGATCTCGAGCACATTCTGGTGGGCAACGTTGCCGAAAAGATTTTCCGCCGCTCTCCGGCGACAATCATTTCCTACCGGGAAGAGAAGGTTGCCGAGCGGCTGAGAAGACGAATTAAAAGACGTCTTAAAGGATGATGCCATGGCCAGAACTGCTGTAATGACAGTGATCGGCCTGGTGGCCTGGCTGGCACTGGCTGTCGGTGGAGCCGCCTTGGCTGGAGACCGGTTTGTCGACAACGGAGACGGTACCGTCACGGACCACGAATTGGGAGTCATGTGGGCCAGAAGCGACAACCAGGGAGACATCGGCTGGAAGCAGGCGCGCCAGTGGATCCAATTCACCTTTCCCTACACCATTTCCGCAACTTACGATAACTGGCGGATGCCGACGCTGAAGGAGTTGGCCAGCCTTTACCAGGGCGACAAGCAGGCCGGCTACGAAACCGCCTGCGGGCAGTGGGTTCAAATTACCCCAATGATCAGGCTTTCCTGCGGCTGGGTGTGGTCTTCGGAAACCTCGGCCATCCAGGCCTATATTTTCAACTTTCACCGCGGCTACCAGTACAGTGACCGCATGGTTCACAAGAAAGCCTACCGCGCCCTGGCCGTGCGCGACCTCCGGTGAAACGGACCGCCCGTTTTTTTCAGCCTGTTGACGACCCGGGTTCCCAATGAAACACCTGCCATCGATTTGTGCGCAATGCCTCGGGCTGTGTGCAATTCTATTGTTTCTAACGGCCTGTTCGGGCAGCTATGGCCGCCTGGTGCGCAGCAATGATGTTGGCAATTTATTCGAACGCCACGAAGTCCTGCCCGATCACCGCTATTTTGTCACCGGTCCGCAAGCCCGCCCCAAGGCCATCCTGGCTGTCCACCGATCCTATACTCTGCGGCCGGGGCTGTGGCGGCCGGTAGAGATGACCCCCGAGTTGTTGAATCGACTGGTGGATGCCATGACCGGCCACTTGGGATTTACCCCTGCGATCATGGGCGCCATCGTCACCAATCCCCAGGGAAAACAAATCGGAGTATGGTATTCCCCATACAGCCGCACCACCATCCGGTTCGAACCGGACAACGTAGTCGTGGTCAGCCTGCCTTCCAAAGACACCGACCCCCTGATCCTGGACCGTGGCAAACGGCCCGCGCGACGCTTCTGAAATCTATTCAGCCAACTTCCAGTACCCGGCCTGCTTGACAACCTCCACCTGCGCTGCGGGCACCCAGGTCTTTTGGGTGACATCCTGCTCGTAGCGCCAATGGTCGCCCATCCATTGCTTTTTTACGCCATAATCCCAATAACCGGGCTCCGTGCGGATGCCCATGACCGGGGGGACCCATATTTTTTGGGGCTCGGGTGGCGGCGGTGCGTCCGGAGGCGGCGGGTTGACGATGACGATGGTGGGAACTTCCTTCACCACCGTGGTCGTTGCGGGCCACCAGTAGCGCGGGCGGACGTGGATGGGCGGCCTGGGTTTGCCGTGATGGGGGGGCTTGAAGCCGGGTTTCACCCGCTGTTGCCGGTGTCCCGGCTTGGCCGGGAACCGAGACGGAAGCACAGGTCGAGCGATTCCGTTTTTCCAATAGGGGTTGGTGGGGCCGCCAATCCACCCATGGACATGACGGGGCTTGAAGGCCGCCGAGGCGCCCTTGCCGATTCGTGAAGGGAAGGAATGCCGACCCGCAAAAGCGATCGCCGGGAGGATGGAAAAATAAATCGCGAATAGAAAAAGAAGTTTTCGCATCGTCTGCTCCTTTCCGTTCCGGCTGTCCTTAGAAGAAATAGCTCTCGCCCAGTCCCAAGGGGATCCAGCGCGAAAGCAGGCCATCTTCTTCCAGGGCTTTTTTCATATCCCCCGGGGGGAAATGCACCGGTTCGTCTCCCAACTGGAAGGTCCCCCAATGGGCAATCATCAGCTTGCGGGCGCGGATATCCCGAAAGGCACGGACACATTCGGCCGGGTTCATGTGGCTGGGGGCCATGAACCAGCGCGGCGCATAGGCGCCCACGTTGAAAATGGCCAGGTCGATGTCGGTTTCGTGGGCCAGTTGTTCGAACCCATCGAAATAGGCGCTGTCGCCGGAGATATAGATCGTCGGCCCCCCTGCGGTTTTGATCAGATAGCCGCCCCACAGGGACCGGTTCGGGCCCACGATGGGGTTGCGCATGGTCCAGTGGTTGGCGGGCAGGCAGGTGATCTCTCGCCGACCGTCGGTATAGCGGCCATACCAGTCCAACTGGGTGCGATGGTGCATGCCCACGGAATCGAATTCGCTGTCATACCCCAACGGGCTGATCACATGGGTGCCAGGGTTCAGGGCCGCCAGGGAGGGTTTGTCCAGGTGATCGTAATGGCCGTGGGTGATCAGTACGTGGTCCGGATGCGGCATGTCCGCCAAATCGAATGCCAGAGGGGAATAGTCCTTGATGAACCAGAAGATGTCGTCGAAAACCGGATCGATCAGCAGGACCTTGTCCAGATCCTTGATCAGCAGGGTCGAGTGTTTGATGAAGGTCACGGACACTCCCCGATGGCTTTTTACCGGTTGCCAATCGATGGTTACGGGGGTGGTCGGCTGGTCGCCCAGAAAATCGCCGTAGGCGTTTTTGTGGAAGAGCTTCCAGGAAAGAACCTGCCAGAAACGCTTATCCCGGCCAATGCCCATGGGGTTCATGAAGATTCCTTTTCCGTGGTGCATCTTTCGTCGGGCCATCTCGCGCAGGTTGTTTCCGTTTAATGGGCGGTAGTGAAGCGCCGGAGCCTCGGGTTGGGCGGCCGCCCGCACCACGCGGGGCAAGAGCTGACCGGCCAGGGCCATCTTGAAGCCTGTTGCCAGCCTGCCCATGAAGCGTCTTCTTGACATGATGATATCCGGTGTGCCTTTTTTCATATTCGTGCCGAAAGCGAAATTCTCCTTTTCTTTCCGGTGCTATATCGGCGCGGGCCAAATGCTATCCCAGCCGTAACTGTCAATCGGAGTCTTCATTCCTGACCGCAACCTTTCACTCTACCCGGATGTAGACATATCCGCCGCTGCCATACCCGTAGGCTTCTAGCACATGGTGATAATCGCAGGAAAGCCCTTTGTAAAAGGTTTCGAAATCCACCGCGTAGGGGCGTTCTTGCTCGGGGTCCACATCCAGCATGGTGACCCGGCCGGTAGTCGAATCATAGGCGCCCACAGGCGATATGTGGGGAATGTTCAGCGTGGGCACCAGGCTGCCCTGGTCAAAGTGGGCGACGATCAGGCCGTTGCCGTAGCGATCGAAATCGTGCAGCCGTTTTTTCAGCGTCGTCCGAACCGATGACTGCCGGGGCATGTTTTTTGGTGTCCGTACGGCCTCGACGGCCTGAAATTTCAGCCCATAAACGTTCAGGCTCTCTTCGATCACCCGCCCCAGCACTTGCAGTGGCAGGCCGCGCCGCCCCCGGTATCCGTTGTTGCCCATGCGCTGTTTCCAATGCCCGGTAGTCACGCGGTCTAGAATATCCGTCTGGCTGGCGGTTCTGGGATTGCCTTTTTGCATGGCGCCAATGGCGTTGATGCACGTCACCACCGCAGCGACGGAACACGACGACTCCAGAAGCTGTTTGACATGGGCGTCCCACAGAGCCCGCTTAAGCGGGTTCCACTGCGGCCGGGGATCTGTCTGGACATAACTGACGTGGCCGTTTCTGAACGCACCGGTACCGGTGAGGCGATGAAAGCCATACCGGGTGTAAAAGTACGGTCGAATAAGGTTGCGAAGCAGATTCATGGACATCCTTGAAAGAAGCGGATCAATTTTGTAAAAATATCGCCATCGGGTTCGCGGGACACTGCAACGATTGCGACCATTTCCTCCAATATGGTCATTCTGCAGGCTCTTTCAAGTTTGACTTTTTTGTCAACAATCTGCCACTATCTGCCAATTTTTCCAGCTGGTCCAAAGCTGGTTTTGCTGTCCATAGGCGTTGTTTTGCAGCGGCTGCAGGGAGTTGAGGACGTTGCCGCGTCCGTGGTACCGATATTGCTTGTATATAAACGGTTTTCAAAAACAGATCTCAACCCGACTGAGGTATTTCAAGGAAATCTTACCATGCTGCGCAAACGGTTCGCAATTTCATTTTTATTGGCCCTGGCCATCTTCAGCCTGTCTGCCGGGCCCGTCCAGGCCGATGGCGAACGGTTTCCCGTCTACCCGGTCATCGAACCCAATGTCGCATTCTGGACCCAGATTTATGCCCGCTATTCCACCGCCCAGGCCGTGGTGCACGACAGTTTTCACCTCGACATCGTTTACGAGGTCATCGATCTCAAGCCCATGGACCAGCCGGGGGCCCGCAAGATCAACCGCAAACGCATGAAACGGGCCAGCCGGCGGGTGGAGGATATCCTGAAACGGCTGGCTGCCGATCCGCAGTCAGCCGATGCCGACTGCCGGCGGGTAGCGGCCCTGTTCGGTTCCGAAGCCGATGCCAAAACGTTTGCCCGTGCGCGCCGCCGGGTGCGCTGCCAGATCGGGCAAAGGGACCGCTTTCAGGCCGGTGTGATTCGTTCCGGGGCTTATCTGGATCAAATGCAGGCCATTTTACGGTCAAGCGGCGTGCCTGAAGATCTGGCCTATCTGCCCCATGTGGAGTCCTCGTTCAACGCCCATGCCTACAGCAAGTTCGGCGCTGCCGGCATGTGGCAGTTCACCCGCTCCACGGGCAAGCGTTTTTTGACCGTCGACTATGTACTGGACGAACGCCGCGACCCCATTGCCGCCACCCGCGCGGCGGCGAAACTGCTCCGGGAAAATTACGAAAAGCTGGGCAGCTGGCCCCTTGCCATTACCGCCTACAACCACGGTGCTGCCGGTATGCAGCGCGCCAAAGCCCGGCATGGCGGCTACCCGGAAATCTTCAATTCCTACAAGGGGCGGACCTTCAAATTCGCTTCCCGCAATTTTTATTCGGAGTTCCTGGCGGCCAGACAGGTGGCTTCCAATTATCGTCATTATATCGGAGACTTGGTTTTGGATTCCCCCCGTTCAACCCAGCCGGTAAAGATGGCCGGGTTCGCCGCCTTTGACGATTTATGCCGCCATTTCAAGGTCTCTCCCGAGATGGCCCGCAGCATGAACCCAGCCCTGAGGCCGCCGGTGTTCGGCGGTCAGAAATACGTGCCCGAAGGCTACGTGTTCAATCTTCCTTCAAGCTCTCCACCGAGCGGTACCTTGCTTGCCAAAGCGCCTGTCGATCTGTTCAAGACAACCCAGAAGCCCAGTCGGTTCTATACGGTCTGTCGGGGAGACACGGCCGGTAAAATTGCCCGCATGCATCGGGTGAAGCTCAACGACCTGATTCTGGCCAACGGACTGGATCGGCGGGCGACTGTCTATGTCCGCCAGCGCCTGCGCATCCCTCAAAAAGGGGAATCCATAGGCCTCGTTGCCGGCAAGCGGGCCACAAATCAAACGGCTTCCACGGTTCGGTCCGCTTCCGTGGCCGAGAGCGCCTCCGTGGCGACCCTGCTGCCGAATGTGCCCCTGGAAAGCGCCGAGCGCCGATATCGACGCCTGGAACCGGCCCCGGCCGACCTGCTGGCCATGGCTGATGAAATCAACGAAAATGCGAGCCGGGATGCCAGCATTCTGGCATCGCTGGTGAATCCGGGCGTCGCCCCGGTCGATATGGGCTTTCATCGCATTGATGGCAGCGCCCGGCAACCGGTGGGTATCATCCGGGTCGAAGTGGAGGAGACGCTCGGCCACTATGCCGAATGGGCCGGTGTGCGCGCTTCTTCTATCCGTCGCCTCAACGGCCTTTCTTTCGGTCGGTCCCTGCAACTCAATCAGCGGGTCAAGATCCCCCTTGCCCATGTGACCGCGGTCGATTTCGAAACCCGCCGCTACGAGTTTCACAAACGCCTTCAGGAGGACTTTTTTACTGCCTACCGCGTCGGCGAACTCCAACGATACCGGGTACGTCCGGGCGACAGCTATTGGACCCTGTGTCGGGAAAAGTTCGATCTGCCCTTGTGGCTGCTCAAACAGTACAATGCAGGCATCAACCTGGCTGCACTCAGGGTCCACCAGTCCCTCACCATCCCATCCATCGAAAGTGTCGCAGCGAACGATCCTGCAACAATGGGCACTGCATCCGCACCCGATGCATAAAATCGCTTTTATCAATAAGAGTCATTAGTTGACTCGGATTCGGATTGCCATTATGATGCCCGTGTTCGTTTCCAACTGCCAATGAGCGCTTGCCCGATTCCAGACGGAAACCGGGATCGGTTTCATTTTAACAAGAGTCTGAGTGAACATGACCGAAAAAACGCAGTTGCCGGCCAAGTTGGCGGCCCTTTTGGTATACAGCCGCCCCGTTTTGGTTTTCGGGGGGATGATCTGCGCCCTGGCGGTGATGTGGGGCCGCAACCCCGTCATATACACGGTCGGCGTATCGTTTCTGGTTCTCTCCATGGTGTTCGACCTCGTGGACGGATGGTTCTCGGCCCGTTTCCGTCCCAACGCTCCGCTGGCTCCCCTGGCGGACCGCCTCATGGACAAACTGGTCTACTCCATTATTTTTCCGGTCATTTCCGCGGGCATGATGTGGCGCCTGCTGGTCGCGCATACCGACCCCACCCACGGCCAGCTGCTGCACGCGATTTTCGTGCTGGTGCTTTGCGTTACGGTGCTCGTGCGGGACAGTTTCGCTTCGTTCATGCGCGGATTTGCCATCCGTCAGGGGGCTGAACCGGAGAACAGCGAATACAACCGCATGCGGACCATCGTGGCCGCGCCGGTCAGCGCACTTCTATACGCTTATGCCTTTTATATTCCCGAAGGTCCGGAATCGTGGATCTACTTCCGGTACTCCTACCTGGGAAACGTTTCCCTGCGGGTGCTCTTTTTTGTGGAGATTCTGTTTCTTGTCATCAATCTGGGCTCCATTGCCGTTTATTGCAGAAAATACGGCACCGCCTGCCTGGACGAACTGTGCTTCGGAGACCAGGTCTTGAGGCGCAAGATTCTTGCGGTGTTTCCCAATGCCCTGACGGTGATGAATGCCTTCATGGGATTGATCGCCGTTTTTTTTGCCTACCAGGGCCGTATCCGTGAATCCTATCTGATGCTGATGGGGGCGGCGACCTTCGACAAGCTGGACGGTGCCCTGGCCCGCCGCCTGGGGCTGACGGAGCCGCTGCCCGAGGAAACCCATGAAAAGAAAATCAATATGGGCAGTATCATGGACGATCTGGCCGACGCCATCAGCTTCTGCATCGTGCCGGCCTGGATCTTCTACATAACCCTGAGCCAATTCGGCGAAGGCCGCTTCGCCCATCTGCCCGTCGGCTGGATCGCGGTTTTCTATACGGTTATGGGTGCGGTCCGGCTGGTTTACTTCACCCTGGACAAGACCCCCATCCCCGGCTTTTTCAAAGGCCTGCCCACCCCGGCGGCGGCTATGCTGGTTATGTCGCCCTTGGTGATTTTCGACCAGGCGCTGGCGCTCTCCTCCCAGCGCATCCTTTTCTGGGGGTTCTTTGCCACGGGAACCATGGTTTTCGCCGGAATTATCATGAATGTGTACCCCATCCACTATCTTCACATGGGCCGGACCATGAGCCGCCATCCCTGGTTCGGACGCGTGAACCTGCTCTTGCTGACCGTCAGTATCTTTACACCGATTTTCGGCCAGATTTGCCTGGGATACGCGATTCTCTACCTTCTGTCGCCTTTATATACCTGGCGCATCAATCCCGAAGAAGCCGCACGGGAGAGCCGCCGCAAGTCGATGGCCGAAGGCTGAGGATTTGCTTGACAGCATCGTTTGCGAATTCGTATAGGGCTGAGCCGGTATCGGAAGTCGGAAGTCGGAGGTCGGAAGACGGATAATGAAAAAACGACAAAACCAGTAACCAGGAAATAAAAACATGGACTTATGCCCCTGCGGAAGTGAAAAAGCGTATGCCGATTGCTGTGAGCCGCTGATTGAATGCCAGGCCCATGCGGATACCGCCGAAATGCTGATGCGGTCCCGCTACAGCGCCCACGCGAAAAAGAAGTTCGATTATCTCTTCGAAACCACCCTGCCCGAAAGCCGCCAGGAAGAAGACCGCAAAGAAACCGCGGCCTGGTCCAGGAGACTGGACTGGCAGCGACTGACAGTCCGCAGCGTCGAGGCCGGCGGACCGGAAGACGAGAAGGGGACTGTGGAATTCGTGGCCCGCTACCGTAAAAACGGCAAGGCCTTCGAGCACCATGAAATCGCCGAGTTTGTCCGGCAGGAGGACCGCTGGTATTTCAAGGACGGCCACGCCCCCCAGCAGGTCCAGTCCGTGCGCCAGGGACCCAAAATCGGTCGAAACGACCCGTGCCCGTGTGGCAGTGGGAAGAAGTACAAGAAGTGCTGCGGGAAGTGACGGAAGTTGGACGATGGAAGTCGAAGGGCAGACGTCGGAAGACAGAAGTCGAAAGAATCAATAGGAGGGCAGATGTTTATCGACCTGCTGCGGTCGCGGCGAAGCATTCGAAAATACCGGGACAAACCCGTTGAAGAGGAAAAGATCGACCTTTTGATCGAAGCCGCCCTGCGGGCGCCGTCCTCACGCGGATTCAACCCATGGGAGTTCGTGGTGGTCGATGACCCCGAGATCCTCGCGGCGCTTTCCCGAACCAAACCCCATGGGGCCTCTTTCCTGGCCAAGGCGCCGCTGGCCATCGTCGTTTGCGGTGACCCGGAGAAATCCGACGTCTGGGTGGAGGACGTCTCCATTGCCACCACCCTTTTACATCTGGCGGCCACCGATCTCGGCCTGGGAAGCTGCTGGATCCAACTGCGCAAACGCAATTACGACACGCATACCACCGCCGGTCAGCATACGGCCCGTCTGCTGGGGCTGCCAAAAGGGCTGGAGGTATCCGCCATCATGGCCGTCGGATATCCGGACCGGCAGCCGTCTCCCCATCCGGAATCGGCGCTGCAGCACGATAAAGTCAGTTTCAACCGCTATGGTCGCAAACGGTCATAGTCTCCATTTCCGGTGCAAGGACGGCCGCCGGTGAAACCGGCAGCTGCCACCTGCCGGCCGGGAGGGCATCAGGCCGGCCCGAATGCGCCTTCAAAAAAGTCACGAATGGATTTTTTGCCGTCCTCGGTCAGATTGCGGGTGCCGGTTCCCACAAACGTGTTCTTCTCGATTTCAGGCGCCCCGGGCACCCAGGCGTTGTCTTTCCAGGTGAACCAACCTTTGCGCTCCTGATCGTAGACATGCACCGGCCGGTTGAACAGCTTGGCCAATTCCACACCCCAGCCGGTCCCCCCCTTGACCGTGTCATCCGGCTGAATCCAACCTACGGCAATCACATGGTAACCGTTGTTGACCATATGGAAGATGGTCTGAATCACTTTGCGAATCTTGTTGGCCTGGGCAAATTTGCGTCCCATCCGGGCCGACACGATTTCCATGCTGACGTTGCCTTTATCCAATTCCTCGAGGCTCAGTTCGCGGAGCCCTCTCGAACGCTCCACCACATGCCCCTCGAACGAAAAGTTGACTTCCTGAATTCCCCATTCTTCAGCCAACCGGCCGAATTCGGATTCGGTGCCCTTGTGGCCGCCGCTGTAAAGGGTGATATGGGAACGATCTGCCATTGGTTTCTCCTTGTTAAATGTTTCATCCATTTTGAAACGCCTGGATTTTCCAGTCTGTGGATCGCGTGTGCGGCCCACCAAAAACGCAGCACCCCGCCGTTCGGCAGCGGGGTGCGCAGGACATAATAAGGGCGGAATACCCGTGTGCAACCCGTCAGCGTCGTTTTCTTTCGGATGGTACAGGTTTTTTTACTAGTTGTCGCGGTCAACTTATCGGTCGGATGGGTTCTATTTTTTTGACCCTGCCCACCTGTCCATCGATCAGGCGGACTTTGATACCATGGGGATGGTGGCCAGTTCGGGTCAGGATGTCCTTGACCGTGCCATGGGTAAGACGGCCGGTGCGCTGATCGGTTTTGAGGACGATATCCACTTGTGCACCGGGGAGGATGTTTTTTCGGTAACGGCCGTCCATACTTACGAATCCTAATTTTTGCTTCGTCGATCCAGATATTCAATCAGATCCGCCATGGCTTCGGTCGTATCTTTTTTCGACAGGGCCCGTCGGATATCCACCACTTTTTTGAGTTCTTCCTTGTCCAGCAGCAGTTCTTCCTTACGGGTTCCGCTCTGCTGGATGTTGATGGCCGGAAAGACCCGGTGCTCGGCGCACTCCCGGCTGAGTACCAGGTCCATGTTGCCCGTTCCCTTGAACTCCTGATAGATGATGTCGTCCATGCGGCTGCCGGTCTCCACCAGAATGGTAGCGATGATGGTCAGCGATCCGCCGTCTTCGATGTTGCGGGCCGCACCGAATATCTTTCGCGGCACTTCCATGGCGTTGGCGCCCAGCCCCCCGGAAAGGGTCCGGCCGTAGCTTTCCGTCTCGGCGTTGAAGGCCCGGGCCATGCGCGTCAGGGAATCGATGAAGACCACCGTGTCGCGCCCGGTTTCGGCGCAGCGCATGGCCGAGTGTACGGCCAGACGGGTCATGCGCATGTGCTGCGCGATACTCTGGTCCGAAGAGGAGTAGAGCACGTGGGCATTTTTAAGCCCCCGTTTAAAATCGGTCACTTCCTCCGGCCGTTCATTGACCAGCAGGACAAAGACATTCATTTCCGGATCGTTAGCGGTCACCGAGTTGGCCATGTGCCGCAAGAGCGTGGTCTTGCCCGATTTGGGCGGAGAGATGATCAATCCCCGCTGGCCCCGACCCATAGGGACGATGAGGTCCAGGGCCTGGCCGGTGAGGTCTTTGGGTCCCTGGGCCATGCGCAGGCGTTGATCGGGGTTGATGCTGGTCATGGTGTGCATGGCTTCGGTTTGGGAATACTGGTCCAGGGGCAGGCCGTTGACCTGCTCCACCCTGGCGAGCTTGAGATTCCGGTTGCCCGGGTTGCCCGGTTCTCCCTGACCTCCGATCAGGGTTCCCTCCCTCAGTCCGAGTTTGCCGATCAAAAACGCCGGGACAAAGGTATCCGTCGGTCCGGCCTGGTAATTGTTGTCGATGTTTCGCAGAAATCCGAATCCCTTGTCCAGGATTTCGAGGTGGCCGCTAACCGGTTCCACGGATGCTCCTTTCGCTTAACAGTTTGCCGTCCTTTTTCCGGGTTATGATCCCGATACGGTATCCGCCGGTAAAAACAATATGAAAGAGGCCCCGTAGCCCGTTTTTCACAGCGGGTGTCGATATTGCCGGGATCGGGACAACATCCCATCCCTTGTGTTCGGTAAAACCATCCTGTTGCCGGTCGCAATACCGGAGCCGGATTGTGGCTGGTCGTTAAACCTGGTACCCTTGGTTGAAATTTAACCGGTGGGAATCTCGCTCGTTTGACGCTGGCGATGGACGAGTGGTAACAATCGCGACTGAACGAATTTTATAATAAAACAGTTGGACTCGTCTGACAACCATTATCGAACCCAGAGTGAGCGATTCGCATTTTTTCGGGCGTGATCAGCAGTTTTATCCGATTCCATCGATCCGGGTTCGTCGATGGATGAAAAGAACAGGAGCCGTACATGAGCGAAATCGACCGTTTCGATCCCTTCAACAACCGGCTTTGCCGCAATGTCCGCAACGCGCTGTCCGAGGGGTTCAAAGATGCTCTGGAGCGCATGGCGCTCGAACCGGTGCAACGCACGGCCGGGTTTTTCCTGGACGGCGATCTGCCGGCGGTGGTCAGGGATTACATCGACAAACGGATGGCTGCCTATGAAGGGGTGCTGACGGACATAGGGGACTGCCCGGCCGATGATCCGCTGGACATTGCCCCGCGCATCTTTAACCGCCGTCTGTTTTTCGAAACCCACGAATATCTGGAACCGTTCTGGATGGCGGCCGAGGGCGACGAAAAAAGATTGCTGCAGGCCCTTATCCGGGCGGCCGGTGCCTACGTTCATCTGGAGCAGGGCAATCGCAGCGCGGCCCGGCGTATTGCCGCAAAAGCCCTGCAAGGGATCGAACAGCAACGGCAGCGCCTGACGCCTTATTTCGACCCCCAATTGCTGATGGACAAACTTCGTTCATTGGACCCGGATCCGCCGAGGTTAGCCCTATAGCTGCAACACCCCGGCCGTTGATCGTTACAGATTCCCCAGTAACCAACGGGCTACAGCAGCCCCAGTTCCACGAGCAGTTCGTAAACGTCGGACTGGCGGAGGCGAATCCGGATGAATTCGGCGATGGTGGGTTGCCAGGGACGCCGCCGCAGGGGCATCCCGGCTTCGCTGGGCAGGCGTGCGCCCTTTTTCTGGTTGCAGGCCCGGCAGCAGGCCACACAATTGTCGAAGTCGGTTTTGCCTCCCCGGGAACGGGGAATGACGTGGTCCATGGTGATGGGGTGGGACCGGGTTCCGCAATAGGCGCAGGTAAAGCGGTCCCGCACCATTACGTTGCGCCGCGAAAAGGGAACGCGGCCCCGGTAAACGCTTCTGACCACCTTGATCAGCACTGCCACCGCAGGCGCCCGGAACGTTCTGCTCACGCCCTGTATCACCCGGTCGGAAAACTTCAGGACCCTGACTTTTTCGGCAAACATCAGGCTCATGGCCCTTTTCCAGTCTACCAAACCTAGAAAAGTGTAGTCTCCATTGAGTAAAACGCACGATTGGCCCATGGCATTGTCCCCTTTGCGGGAAGGGTTTTGCTGGTGTTCGGTCAGGATACTTCGGGTTGTTGTTCGATCATACCAACCCTGGTTGACATTCTCCCGTTAGAAAATGGTTAGAATATGATCCCGAAGAAAAGAATCAGCCAGACGCCTTTGAAAGATCGATGCCATTTGAGCGTGGACAGATCGCGCAGCCCTTCCAGTGCCTGTTGGGACGCCGGTGTCATCAAAAGCCTCTGTCAGTGTATCATTTCTCGGCAGATTGCGTGTGAAAAGTCGGATCAGGAAGAATGAGTAAATCGATTTTGGGTGGTTTTGTCAATCGCAAAAAAGGAATGGCATTCAGATTTTATTACTCGTTGGAGGCGGCCAGCGCCTTTTTAATCGCCTTGCCCAGGCTGTCGATCATATAGGGTTTTTTCAGGTATTCTCCGGCGCCCAAGCGCTGGGCGGTTTTGACTTTTTCGGTTTCGGCGTACCCGCTGGCAATGATGGCACGCTGCTCCGGATGGATGCTGGCAATCTGCTGCCAGGTTTCCAGGCCGTCCATGCCCGGATCCATGATCATGTCCAGAATCACCAGATCCACCGTATTCTCCTGCAAGTATTCGACAGCCGCTTCACCGCTGTCCACCGCAAGGGCCGAATAGTTCAGCCGCCGAAGCAGGTCGGTGGCGATGGTTCGCTGGGATTCCAGGTCGTCCACCACCAGAACGCGTTCGCCCTTTCCCTGGATGTCCTCGAGTTTGAGCGAAACGGTTTTCTCCTTCACCGCTTTTCTAGACAGCGGGAAGTATAAGTCGAAGGTGGTGCCGTTGCCCGACTGACTGCGTACATCGATGTAGCCTCGGTGATCCCTAACCGCCCCCCAGACCACCGCAAGACCTAATCCGGTGCCGCTGCGCCCCATTTTCTTTTTGGTGTAGAATGGCTCGAAAATATGATTGATGTCCGTTTCGCTGATGCCCTCGCCGGAATCCTTCACTTGTAGGCGAATGTACTCGCCTGGCTCGACCGTATTGTATCCTTTGATGGGCCGGGCCAGATAGAGGCTTTGGGTGGCGACATGGATTTCACCGCCGCCGGGTTGGGCCTCGGCTGCGTTGGCAAGCAGATTCATAAAGGTTTTGGTCAGGTGCACGGCGGAGCCCTTGGTGTTGGGAAGATCGCTGGCCAGGTCGAAAGAGAATTGCACATCCGGATATAATGAGAGCAGTTCGTTATATTCGGCCGCCTGCTGCAGTTGTCGGATGAGGTCGTTAATGTTGAGAATTTCACTGGTTTTGACGCCCCGGCGGGCCAGGGTCAACAGATCCTGAACGATGGTGGCGGCTTTTTGTCCCGAGGCCTTGATGGTTTCGATGGGTGCACGCATGGGGCTGCCGTCGGGAAGGTCCATCAGCAGCAGGTCCGGATAACTGACGATCCCGGAGAGGACATTGTTCAGATCATGGGCCACGCCGCCAGCCAGAAGGCCCAGGGACTCCATTTTTTTGGAGCGCTCCAGCTTCCGCTGCAGTTCGGCCTTTTCGGCTTCGGCTTTACGGCGTTCGGTGATGTCCCGGGATACGCCCAGGAGGCCTGTGGGCTGGCTGTTTTCATCCAGAATGAACGAGGCTGTCACTTCACAGATCGTGTTCGACCCGTCCTTGTTGATCACTTCCAGTTCGGCGGTTATGGTTGCGCGGTAATCGCCGGTTTTCTCGCCCTGGGCCAGATGTTTGCCGATCAAGTCGCTTGCCTTGCGAAGCGATGCCGGGGTCAGGGCCTTATCCAGCGTCAGCCTGCCCCGATAGGTGGCATCCCAACCGTGAATCCGGGTGGCCGCCGGGCTGATATAGGTGTAGTTCAGATCCATGTCCAGGGACCAGATAACATCGTTGATGTTTTCCGAAAGGAATCGGTACTTCATTTCGCTGGTGCGAAGGGCCTCCTCGGCCCGGGTGCGTTCATCGATCTCCCTTTTCAGTTCCATGTTGGAAGCCACCAGTTCGGCCGTGCGTTCCATCACCCGCTCTTCGAGCTTGGTTTTGGATCGCAGCAGTCTCAGTTGGAGCTGGATTATCACGAAGAGCGACACCAGAGCCAGGAACACATTGGCATAGGTGTAGATGGTGCGGGGCAGCCAGACGGCCTCTACATGGCCGATGGTTTCTTCCCGGTGAGATACGGTGGCCCGCAGCCGGACCTTTGGTATCAGATGGAAGGCAATCAGCATCCGGTCGATGCTTTTGGAAGGCTCCTGGTAAATTTCGTGAAAGGTCTCTCCGTTGCGGTGGACAACGGTCAGCGATTCGTACCTGTCCGAAAAAGCTGCCAGCTTCAGGTATTCGTCGATTCCCTGGCGGTTGTAATTCCACATGGCATCTTCGATGATGCGTGCATGGGTTTCGATGCGGTCCTGGGCGCGGGTCATGGCGAATTTTTCATAGACCATGACAAAGACGCAAAAGGCGACAGAGAGTAAAATCGCCGTCAGGATGGAAATCGATCTGTGCGTCATCTGGAGGAACACCTCCAATCCGGATTATTGACTCCGCTGCCCGACTCAGGGGGGACGTTCGAATTAATCCGCCTATCATGCAGGTTTTCAGGCTTCATCGAAAATTCCCGACTGCTTTGAGTGAGGGAAATGGTTTTTTGTAGCTGCTCCTTCCTAAAGTATCGGCTGTCTATGGCGAACCTTTATTTTCTTGCCTTTCCGATCAGATGATCGATGGAGATACGGACCACGGACGTTTGGTCCATGAGTTTGTCGATATAGGCCTTTCCGGCGGCCATGTTGCCGGGGGCGTATTTGACCACCAGGGCGTTGAGCGCCTTTTCTTTCAGTTCCTGCTTTTCCACGACCCCGGCTTCGCCGGAAACCACCACACTTTCGTAGCGGGTGGAGAATTTCTCGGGCAGCAGTTCGGTCCGGCCCACCACACAAAAGGAGACGCCGCGGTTGGCGGTAATATTTTCCAGCTTCTGGCCTACGGTGGCGCAATGAAAGAAGATCGCATCTTCCATCACCACGTAATTGACCGGTATCCCGTAAGGACGGTTGTCTTTGCCGGAAGTGCTTAAAATGCCGTACTCGCCGCGTTTCAACAGCGCCATGGCGGCCGCATCGTCAAGGCGCCGGTCCTCCCGTCGCATTGTTCTGTTCATAACTTTCCTTTCCCGATCCCGTCGCGGGATCGTTTCCGGCGTTATCGTTGAATATCTTTTTTGAAAACGGATTGCAAATCGACGTGCCATTGCCATCGATTTGCTATAAGCTATGAACTCTCCAACTGTACGGTTTCCACCAGTACCCGCGCCGTTCCCTTCTTGTAAAACCCCAATTTTTTCGCCGCCCCGGCACTCAAATCAATGATGCGTCCATCGACAAAAGGTCCCCGATCATTGACCCGTACGACGATGCTGCGCCGGTTGGACAGATTGGTCACCCGCACGAAGGTGGGCAGGGGCAGGTGCCTGTGGGCGGCGCTCAGGCCGTTGGGGTTGAAGGCCTCGCCGTTGGCCGTCATGTGGCCCCCGCGTTGGCGGTAGGTTTCCATGCCGTACCAGGAGGCCACCCCGGTTTCCCGGTAGGTTTGGGCCCGGGCTACGGTCATGGGTACATAGCGCCGGCCGCGCACCACGTAGGGCGAGGCTTTCACGCGCCCCTGGGCAATGGCCTCTTTGGGCGACAGGCCGTCGATGCTTTCGATGTCCTCATGGACCAGGGGCCAGTACAGCGGGGCGGTCACCACGTCGAAGGTGAATCCGCCCACGGTATAGACGGTGCTGCCGGCGAACCGGGTCACCTTGTAGGCCATGACCACCGTTCCCTTGGTCAGCCGATAAGTCGTGCGCACCAGGCCGCAGGCCGGCAGAAGCATCGGCAACAGGGACAATAGGACAATGAGCCACCGGCCGGGCTGGCTGCGCATGGTTGAACCCTCGAAAAGCGATCAAACCGAATCGCGGTTGCTTTCTTCCGGTGGGCAGCCGACATCCTTATTCTTCATCAAAAGGGCGCCAGGAAGAATTTGGCCGCCGGGTAAATTTCTTGTGTCGATCCCCAATATACCGTAAACTGTTTTAAAACATACCCCTTTTATCAAGAAAAAAGAAGAACCGCCGATATTCTCCGGAACAGTGCCGTTCTTGATTGCAGGCATTCTCCGGAACAGCGCGCCGCCGTTTTCATTGGTACAGCCCATTTGCAGGAGGCCTTCGACTGTTCCATGCACTTTTCCCGCTCGCCCAAATCGAGTTTTCCGTACCGGTTTTTTTTAAGCATTCTGCTCGGTGTTTTGATTGCGGGCTGCAACACTGAACAGCCCATTCGCATCGGCTTTTTGGGCAGCCTCTCCGGACGGGTGGCGGATATGGGGATGTCGGCCCGTAATGCGGTCCAACTGGCCGTTGAGGAGTGCAATGAACAGGGCGGGATCCACGGCCGTCGGGTAACGTTAATCATCAAGGATGATCGGCAGGATGCCGAAACAGCGGTACAAGCTGCACAGGAACTGGTCGAGGCAAACGTTGCCGCCATTGTCGGTCCCCTGGTTTCCAACATGGCCACGGTCGTTGTGCCGCATTTGAATGAAGCGCAGTTGCTTACTGTCGCGCCAACGGTCACCACCCCGCATTTGTCCGGGCAGGACGACTATTTTTTTCGCGTTTGCATCGCCTCCCGGGAGCACGCGTTTCGCAGTGCCCGTTACCAGATCGAATCGGGCGATATGCGGCGCGTTGCCGTTGTCTATGACGGCGGCAACCGCACATTCAGCGAAAACTGGCTGGCGGACTTTACTAAAACCTTTGTCACAGGTGGGGGCAAGATTCTCACCGTCATTGAATATACGGCCAAAGAGGGTCGCTCCTTTTCGGATATCGCCCGAGAGTTGCTGGCGGCCGATCCCGACGGCATCCTGATCATTGCCAATCCCATGGATTCCGGGTTGCTTTGCCAACAGATCCGCCAGTCCGATTCTTCGATAAAGATAACTCTTTCCAACTGGGGCGCGAGCCAGCGGCTGCTGGAAATGGGCGGCAATGCCATTGAGGGGGTTACGTTGCCCATCGCCTTTGACTGGGACAGCCCGAGCCCACCGTACCGTGCCTTCCGCAGAAAATATCTTGAAAGATACCAGCGGGAGCCGGGTTTTGCCGGCGTTTACGCTTATGATGCGGTTCAGGTCGTGCTGACCGCTCTCAAGGCAAGTGAGCTGCAGAAGCCACTGAAAGCGGTCCTGCTTTCCATTGGCGAGTTCGACGGTCTGCAGGGCGGGATTCGCTTCGATGCATACGGTGATGTCGCACCCGCGCGTGCCGCCATCCGAATCGTCAGCAACCGGAAGTTCGTTGCCGTGGAGTGATGTCATGAAATCCCCCATTCCCCTGAAAGGCTATTTGTCCCTGCTCTTCGGTATCGTGGCGATTCTGCCGATCATCACCATTGCCGTTCTGGTCTGGTTTTTCGTTATGCCGAGCATTCAGTCCCGGACGGGAAACCAGCATCAGGCTTTGGCCCGTTCCATTGCCGGCCAGATTTCGACCTATCTGGAGGGCGGCGAGCGCCAGTTGACCGCCGTGGCAGAATATCTCCAGGGCCGACAGGTTCAGCCGGATACGGGGCCGGTGCGCCTGCTGGATGCCCAGTGCGGCAACGGAGAATTTTTCGAGACCCTGTTTGTCGTCGATAATACGGAAGCCGTCATTCAATCGGTCGGCCTGCCAACCTCGCGCCGCGCGAGCCGTGAGGATTACATCGGGTTGGACCTTTCCGGCCGAAAGTTTGCCGACGCTGCCAAAGATCCTGCGGGGGGCACCTGGTCGCAAACGTTTTTGTCCACGGTCAGCAGTCGCATGGCGGTGGCGCTGACGATTCCGCTGGCAGACGGCTTCATCATAGGGGAGATCACCCTGGACCGTCTGTCCGCCTTCATCCGTCAGCTACCGGTGGAGTCCGGATATCTTACAATGGTGATCGATGCCCGGGGACAGATCGTGGCCGATTCCCGCAATCTGCGCTGGGGGGAGGTGTTGCAACCCGCTTTCCATCTCGACGGCGAAACCTCGACGGCCACCCGGACGTTTGAGTTGGATGGCGAACGCATGTTGGGGACGCTGGTGAAAATGGACGTGGCGGGCTGGAAGGTCCTGGTTGCCCAGCCGATTCGCCTGGCCTTTCAACCGATCCGGGATACGTTCACGCTGATCGCTCTGGGGATAGCCGTTGCCCTGGGGCTGGTCCTGTCTATATCCTGGCTCCTGGCCGGCAAGTTCAGCACGCTTTTTTCTTCTTATGCCAGCAAGGCGGAATCCATTGCCGAGGGACGCTACGACCTGCAATGGCCGCAGGCCAAAACAAAGGAATTTGCCCGGCTGGGCCAAAGCCTCGAGCGAATGGCCGAAATGATCAAGCAACGTGAAAAGGCCCTGGTTGACGGTGAACAACGGCTCAAAGAGCTCCTGGCCAATGTCCCCGGTGTGGTATATCAGTTCACGGCAGCTCCGGACGATCCCGGCTCCTACATCTCCAAGATTGCACTGCTGTCAAAGGCCTTCGAGATGTTCGGCCTGGACTCGGGACCGGAAACCTATTTCGATGATTTTGTCGCCTGCCTGCCCCCTGAAGATCAACCCCGGTTCGTTGCATCGGTTAAAGAAGCCGTCGAGGAATTCAAACCCTGGTACTACCAGGGACGCTTTATCAAACCGTCGGGAGAGGCGCTTTGGATCGAAGGCAATTCCACACCCCGTCGGGCCAGCGATAGAATCGTTTTTTACGGATTGCTCACGGACATCACCCACCGCAAGGAGATGGAATCTTCCCTCCATCTGACCCAGTTCTGTTACGATTCAGCTTCCATCGGGATCTACCAAATCGAATCGGGGGGGCGGATTTTAAACGTGAATGCCCATGCCGCCCAAATGCTGGGGTATACCATCGAGGAACTTTCGGGGTTGACCGTGGCGGACATCGACCCGGACACAGATCCTGAACTCATGGAATCCGGATGGAGCCGCCTGGTTGCCCAAGGTACGGATTTTTTCGAAACGACGCATCGGCGCAAGGACGGCTCCCGTATTCCGGTGCAAATTACATCCACCCTCCTGGAATACGACAACCGGCAATTTTCCATCTGCTTCGTCCAGGACATCAGCGAACGGAAGCGAATGGAGGAATCCCTTCGAATCACCCAATTCAGCTTCGATAGTGCCAATGTCGGTATTCATCGTGTCTCACGGGATGGGCGGATTCGAGAAGTAAACCGACAATTCGCACAAATGCTTGGCTATACCAAAAATGAGCTGCAAACGATGTCCATGATGGATATCGATACCGCCTTAGCCGATGAAACCTGGGAGTCGATTTGGGAGGAACTGGTCGCCCGGGGGTTGATCGCTCACGAAAGTACTCACCGCAGGAAAGACGGGCGCCTGATCCCCGTTGAAATCTATGCTAATCTGTTGGAATATGAAGGCCAACAGTATGCCATCGCCTTTGCCCAGGATATTACCGAACGGAAACGAATGGAGCATGCGTTACGAGAAAGCGAAGAGCGGCTGGACCTGGCGTTGTCGGGCGCCAACGAAGGAATATGGGACTGGCACATCGACCAGGATGCCATGTATTTCGACTCCCGCTACTATACCGTGGCAGGATACGAGCCCTATGCGTTTCCCGGGGATTTCGATGAATTCGAAAAGCGCGTTCACAAAAAGGACCGTGAACGGGTAAAGACCGTCATTGACCAGTATCTGGCCGGAGACCTGAAAGATTTCAAGGTGGAGTTCCGGTTTCGACGTAAAGACGGCAGCTACATGTGGGTGCAGAGCAAAGGGAAAATCGTCGCCCGGGGCGACCGGGGAAAACCGGCCCGTTTTATCGGCACCCATGCCGACATTACCGAACGCAAAATGGCGGAGGAGGCTCTTCAGATCAGTGAGGCCCGGCTCCAAGAGGCTCAAAAGTTTGCTGGACTGGGGTACTGGGAATGGAACGTCAACACGGGGAAGGTGGATTGGTCGAAACAAGTGTACGAAATACTCCATTTGGACCCCACCGAATTTTCGCCCCGGATCGACTCCATCATGGCCCTGTCGCCTTGGCCGGAAGACAACAAGCGGCATGAAGAGATTGTTCAACGGTTTCTCCAAACAAAGGAAAAAGGCAGCTTTGATCAGAAATTTCTGCGCCCCGACGGCAGCATTGGATATTATTACTCCACCTTCGGGGGGAAGTTCGACGGGGAAGGGAACCTGACGACCATGCAAGGCACGATTGTCGACATCACGGAGCGCAAAAAGGTAGAAGAAGAACTGCGGCAACTGCGCAATTATCTCACCAACATCATCGATTCCATGCCTTCGGTGCTGGTGGGCGTGGACACGGAAGGACGGGTGACCCAGTGGAATAAACAGGCCGAAAAAGTGACGGGACGTCCTTCCGGCCAGGTGCTGGCCAAGCCCTTGAACGTCGTGTATCCCCAACTGGCGGATCAATTGGAAACCATCAAAACCGCCATTCAAGAGCGGAGGGTGATCAACTCACCTAAAATCGCCATAAAAAACGGTCAGGAAACCCGATTCGAGGACATCACCATCTTCCCGCTGGTTACCAATGGCGTGGATGGTGCGGTGATCCGGGTGGATGACGTGACCGAACAGGTGCGCCTGGAAGAGATGATGATCCAGAGCGAGAAGATGCTTTCCGTGGGCGGTTTGGCCGCGGGCATGGCCCACGAGATCAACAACCCCCTGGCCGGCATTTTGCAAAACGCCTCCGTGCTGTCCAACCGCTTGACCGGCGACCTGCCCGCCAACCACGAGGCGGCAGAAGCGGCCGGCACCAGCATGACGGCCATCAGAAATTACCTGCAACTCCGCAAGTTACCCGACATGCTGGAGAATATCCGGAAATCCGGCAGTCTGGCGGCAATTATTGTAAAAAACATGCTCAGCTTTGCCCGCAAGAGCGACAGCACCGTTTCCAGCAACGACCTCGGCTTTCTCCTGGATCAATCCCTGGATTTGCTCAGAACCGATTACGACATGAAGAAGCACTACGACTTCAAGAAGATCGAGATTGTCCGGGAGTACGAGGATGCCGTAGGTCCGGTGCCTTGCGAGGCCAGCAAGATCCAGCAGGTGCTTATGAATATCCTCAAAAACGGTGCCGAGGCCATGGCCGAGGCGTCGAGCCCACCGAATCAACCGACGTTTATCCTGCGCGTTCAGGATGATGGCGAATGGGTGCGAGCGGAGATCGAGGACAACGGGCCGGGTATGGACGAAGCCACCCGCCGGCGCATCTTCGAGCCTTTTTTTACCACCAAACCGGTGGGAAAGGGCACGGGGCTGGGTCTGTCCGTGTCCTATTTTATTATCACCGAGGACCACGGCGGCGAGATGCGTGTGCATGCCGTGGAAGATGGCGGCACCCGGTTTGTCCTTCGACTCCCAAAAGATGGCAAAAGTGGTTTCTAATCTGACAGGTACCAAAAATGAACAAAAAGCCCACCTACGAAGAATTGGAGCAACAGATTTGCGAGTTGGAAAAGGACGCGGACCGTTGCAGGGCGCTGGCCGAGGCGCCTTTCGAGGCCATCTTCCTTTCCGAACAGGGGGTTTGCATCGGTCAGAACCAGGCTGCAGAGAAGATGTTCGGCTACTCGCATGAAGAAGCCATAGGCAGGCACGGCACCGAATGGATCGCTCCCGAATATCGGGAGCAGGTGAGAACCAACATGCAGGTCGGGTGCGAAAAGCCATACGAGGTTGTCGCCCTGCGCAAGGATGGCACGACATTCCCCTGTGAAATCCAGGCCCGCATGATTGACAGCGAAGGGCAGTCCATCCGGGTGACCGCCTTGCGGGATATTACCGAGAAAAAAGAGGCGGAGCAAATTCTCAAGGATGAAATCGTCCGGCGGCGTATTCTGGTGGACCAGTCCAGGGATGGCATCGTTGTTTTGGACCAGGAGGGCAAGGTTTGCGAAGCCAATCGGCGGTTTGCCGCCATGTTGGGCTACACCGTCGAAGAAGTCCAGCAGCTATCCGTCTGGGACTGGGACTTCCAGTGGTCAAAAGCGCGTTTGATGGAAATGCTCAGGAAAGTCGACGATACCGGAGATCATTTCGAGACCATCCATAAACGCAAGGACGGTACGCTTTTTGAGGTCGAAATCAGCACCAACGGTGCGGTCTACCAGAACCGGAAACTGGTGTTTTGCGTATGCCGGGACATCGCGGACCGGAAGCAGGCCGAAGAGGAGCGCAAACAGTTGATCCAGGAGCTTCAAACGGCGCTCGCGGAAGTAAGGACGTTGCGGGGAATCATTCCCATTTGTACCCAATGCAAAAAAATCAGGGACGACGATGGGTATTGGCAGCGTGTTGAACAATACATCGAAGAGCGATCGGATGTATTGTTTACCCATGGAATCTGTGAAGAATGCGCCAAAAAATTGTATCCGTGGTTTGAAGATGAGTCCTGACGCATCACGGTTTTGCATGAAAATCCAGAAACCCACAACACCGAACTCCCAAGCTTCAAGTGGGAGCGCCAATTGCATGTTGTGGGTGTAATCCAGTGTTTCAAATGCTCCTGCGCTGATTCCCGACGCCTAACCCTTCAAGGAGTTGTCCAGATCCTCGATCAGATCGGCGGCGTCTTCCAGACCCACCGAAAGTCGGATCAGTGCATCGCCGATGCCCGCTTCCTGTCGTTGCGCCGGGCTCATGCCGGCGTGGGAGGTGGAGGCCGGCCGGGTGATCAGGGTTTCCACCCCTCCCAGGCTGGGAGCGACGATGGGAATCGTCGCCTGCTGCATGAACCGCTCGGCCGCAGGCACCCCCCCTTTCAACTCGAAACTGATCATCCCCCCGAACCCTTCAAGCAGTTGGCCGGCGCGGTCGTGGCCGGGATGGCCGGCCAGGCCCGGATAGTTAACCCGTTCGACGGCTGCATGGGAGGCGAGGAATTCGGCGATGGCCAGAGCGCTGCAATTCTGGTGGCGCATCCGCACCGCCAGGGTTTTCATCCCGCGGTGGAGCAAGAAGCAGGCATGGGGGTCCAGACTCCCGCCCAGGTGAACGAGCTTGTGGTTGATTTTGTTCAGCAGGTCGGCTTTGCCGATGATTGCCCCGGCCACGATGTCCGAATGGCCGTTGAGATATTTGGTGCAGCTGTGCAGGCTGATGTCGTAGCCCCATTCAGGCGGCCGGAAATTGACCGGGGTGGCGAAGGTGTTGTCGATCATGCCGATCAGTCCGTGGGCTGCGGCGAATTCGGCCAGTCCCTTGAGATCGCCCACCTGCAGCAAGGGATTGGTTATGGTCTCCACGTAAAGGCCGCGGGTGTTGGGTTTGCGTTTGGCGGCCCAATCCTTTGGATCGGCGGCGTCGATGAAATCGAATTCGAATCCCAAAGGCGCGAGATCCGATGTGATGAAATCCTGGGTCCCGCCGTACAGGCAGTTTTGAACCAGGATGTGGTCGCCGGGAGAGAACAGCGCCATCAGGGTCGTGGCGATGGCCGCCATGCCGGAAGATGTTACCAGGGCGGCCTCGGCATTTTCCAGGGACGCCAGTTTGCCATGCAGCACGACGTGGTTGGGCGTGTTGTTCATGCGGATGTATTTCAGGTCGTCGTAGCTGGATTGACCGGCATATTCGAAGGTTGAAGACTGGAATATCGGCAGGCTGACGGCACCGTGGATGCGCGTCTCCGGCTCTCCAGCGTGGATCAGCCGCGTGTCGATGCGATGGTTGGTGGCTCCCATGGTTCCTCCTTTATGAGGTGCAATTCGTCTCGATCTGTTGTAAAATGGATTTTTAAAACCCTATTAGCACCATTTCGATGGAGAGACCATGATAGAATCCACCGCATTCGGCGTGATGACCATCGACGGGCGGACCTATACCAGCGATTTGATCATCTTCCCGGATGGTCGGGTCCAGGACGGCTGGTGGCGAAAGCGCGGACACCTCCTGAGTGTGGATGACATCCTTGTTCTCGTGGATACGGCTCCGAAGGTGATCGTCACGGGTACGGGAACCAGCGGCCGCATGCGGCCGGAATCCGGCCTGATTCCTTTTCTCAAGAAAAGGGACATCCTGATGATTGCCAAACCCAATCCCCAGGCCGTAGAGACATATAACCGGAAGGCCGCATCGGGGATCGCAACCGGCGCCTGTTTCCACCTGACCTGCTGACTGACAGAACGAACCGAGGAATCCAAGATGACGGAAATCGCAGCCGTTTACGGCAGCCCCCGCCGTAAGGGCAATACATCGATACTACTCGAAAAGGCCGTCGTCGGTGCCAGCGACGCCGGCGCCCATGTCACCGAAATCGTTTTGCGCGATCTGAAGATGTCGCCCTGCCTGGAAATTTACGGCTGCAAAAAAAGCGGGTCGTGTGTGATCAGGGACGATTTCAAAACCGTCGAATCCCTTTTTCGGCACATGGACGGCTTGATACTGGCTTCGCCGATTTTTTTTTATTCCGTCAGCGCGCACACGAAAATACTGATGGACCGCTGCAACTCCCTGTGGGTCAAAAAGTACTGGATAGAGAAAAAGCCTTTCGGTCAGAAGCATTATCCCCACAAAGGCCTGTTCATATCGGTCGGCTCCACCCGGGGCAAACGGTTGTTCGACGGGGCGGTGCTCAGCGTGAAGTATTTCATGGATGCGCTGGATATGCAGTTGTGGAAAACCCTGCTTTACAGGGGGATCGAAACCGAGGGGCAGATCCGGGAACATTCATCCGCCTTGCAGGAAGCTTACGATGCGGGCCAGGACCTGGTGCAGGCGCTGACGAAAAGCGATGGTGGATGATAGCCGATATCGAATTCAACAGGATCAAAAATAAAAGGAGTTTGATGATGACATTGCAGACCGTTAAAACAGACAAGGCCCCGGCGGCCATCGGACCCTATTCCCAGGCCGTGGTGGCGTCACCATTTGTTTTTGTCAGCGGGCAGATAGGGATGGAGCCGGCCACCGGCGATCTGGTGGGCGACGACCTGGAAAGCCAGGCGCACCAGACCCTGGATAACCTCAGGCAGATCCTGACAGCCGCCGGCAGCGGCCTGGAGCAGGTGACGGCCGTGGAAGTGTTTCTAACGGATATGGGCCGGTTTGCCGATTTCAACGCCATTTATGCCAAATACTTTTCCGCCCGCCCGCCGGCGCGCGCGGTTATCGAGGTGAGCGCTTTGCCCAAAGGCGCGTGCTTGGAGATCAAATGTACGGCGGTCGTTCGGTGAACCGTGGTCAGTGATCGGTGATTTGTGAACGGTGAACTGAGAAAGAAGTCAGAGGGCTGGATTCAGAGGTCGGAAGACGGTAATTAGGAATTGCGGGATTGCAGGAACGGCTTCCAGCCGCGATCAATTCCATAATCCCCAAATCCCTTAATCCACTACATCTGGAAATGCCGTTGCCTTGGCAAACGCCATGGCAAAGTCTGGATCGGAAGCCAGTTCCAGGTAGCGGACCCGGCGGCACAGGTCCCGGGCTTCCGTTCGGTTTTTCTTATCCAGCAAGGTCATTACCACGCCGACGCCGGCTAGGTTGTCCTCGGGGATAACCTCTGCTTGCGCTACGGCCGGCGGCAGCATGCCGATGGCAAGGGCGTTTTCCCAGTTGAAGCGTGCGCCAAAGGCCCCGGTCAGGATGGTGCGGTCGATGGCTGCGATGCCGGCCCTTTCCATGAGAAATTCAATTCCCGTGCAAAGGGCTCCTTTGGCCAGTTGAACCTGGCGGATATCGTCAAGGGTGAGGAAAATAGCGCTGTCAGTGGCGGTTTGATCTCCTTCGGCGACGGTATACCGCCTGCCCACGCCCTTTTCGTCGCATACCACGGCGGGGTTGTTCTCGTCGAAACGGCCGTTGGTCAGGATGACCCCGATCTTGCGCAAACTGGCCACGGTGTCGATGATTCCCGAACCGCAGATGCCCATGGGCCGGTTTTTCTCATTCCCCATGACCGCGTAGCCAAGGCCGTTTAGCCCGGACGCCGGCCAGGCGCGATGGATCGCCCCGGATACGGCTCGCATGCCGCAGGAGATTCGGGCTCCCTCCAGCGCGGGCCCGGTCGCGCAGCTGGTCACCCACAGTCCCTTGCGGTCGCCCAGCACCACCTCGCCGCTGGTGCCGATGTCCACAATCAGGGTGGTTTCCTCTCTTTCATGGGGACGGTCGGCCATGATGGCGGCCATCGTGTCGCCGCCCACGAAACCGGAGACGACGGGCATGAGAAATACGGGCACGGCCGGATCGACGGCCAGACCCAAATCTCCCGCGCTGGCGGTCGGCGGGTTCAAGGTCAGCGGAAAGTAGGGGGAGATGCCAAGCCCGTAAGGATGAAGCCCGGCGAAAATCTGCTGCATGGTGGTGTTGCCGCACACGGCCACTTCGTCGATGGCTGCGGCGTCACACCCGACCTTTTCCAGACATCGGGTCATGAGAAGATTGATGCCTTCCACGGCAAGCTGCTGCATCGGTACAAGGCGATCCGATTCTTCGTTGAGGTGGCTGATGCGGCTGATCACATCCTCTCCGAAGCGCCTTTGGGGGTTGACCGAAGCCTCGGTCGCCAGTAGCGTTCCCGTACACAAATCGCACAGGTACCCGGCCAGAGAGGTCGTTCCCAGATCCACGGCAAAACCGAGGCTGGCCGGTTGTGGTCCTTCCAGAATTCGGTGGATGCCGGTCGCTTCATGCACCACCAGGGTGAAGTCCTTCAGGCTGTCGTGATACCGGCTCAACTGCCGCAGCGAGGCCATATCGGCCCTGGCTATGGACGGTCGGCCGACCTGGGCGGCCAGCCAGTCCAGCAGGCTTTCGGGCCGGTTGTCGGTTTTCAGACCCGGCGAACGACCCGCCACGGTCAGTCGACGGATGGGGGAATCCGTGGGATAGCTGCGGTCGGTCCCGGTTTTTCCACTGGTTGCGGAAACTTCCGCCAGCGTGTCGGGAACGGTGACCGTTGCCCCGGCAGTCGCCTGTGTCTGGCAGGCCAGACGATATCCGGTGGCCACCTGCTCCGGGGTGAGCAGATCCAACTCTGCATCGGTGGGAGAAGAGAGATTCTTTTTGGGATCGACAAGGACCCGGCACTTGCCGCCGCAGTCGGACCGGATGTCGATGGCATGATCGGCAGCCAGTTCCTGGAGGGTTCTATCCGTGTCCAAAAGGACTTGCCGTCCTGACGGCTCGAACCGAATCCTCGGGATAATAACTATTTCTTTAATGGCCTGCCGGTCGGGTTTTCCCGTGGCTGCCATGGGTATCTTTTCGACGATTTGGATGCGGCGGGGCCTTTCATGGGGTAGCAGCTCCGATTTCAACTGTTCCTGAATTTCGGCTGCGGTTCGGCGTCCCACAGCCAGGGCCACGATTTCATGGTTCCTGCCGGTATCGGCGGGATTGGACAGCACAATCGCCTCGTTGATGCCTTCGACGGCCGCAATGGCCTGCCGGACTTTTTCAAGATCCACCCGGTTGCCGCCCACTTTGACGACATTGTCGGCCCGGCCCAAGACCACGAAGCCGCCGTTTTCGGTTTTGACCCGGTCCGCCATGGTAAACCAACCGCTGTCGCGCACCGGCAGTTCGGCGGAGAGAAATGCGGATCGAATATCCAATTCCTCACCGGCCACCCGCCACCCAATGCAGTCGTAGGGGGTGAAGCCGGTTTCGTCCTGTTTTCGGCAGCGGGTGGCGACGCCGCCGGTTTCCGTGGAACCGTAAATTTCCACCAGATCCACCCCGGTAGCCTCGAAAAAGGCCCGGCCGTCGGTTTCGGACAGGGGGCCTGCCGAGGAGAAGGCCAGCCGCAGGGAACCCTTGTCCGGCGGGTTGTCCTTCAGGGCCCGATAGTGAATCGGCACGCTGATGAAGATCGTGGGCGACATCTCGGCCATCTGCTGTTTGATCTCTTCGGGAAAAGAGGGCGAGGCGGACGAGACGCGCGCCGATGCCAGCAGGGGGACCAAAAGGGAGTAGAGCAGCCCGTAAATATGAAAGGCCGGGACCGTGGCCAGAATGCGGTCGCCGCTGCCGATCTTGAAACGATCGAGCAGGTAGTTCACTTCGCCCAGCAGGTTGCGGGGGGTTTTGGTCCAGAGCTGGGGGGAGCCGGTAGACCCTCCGGTGAACAGACGGACCCAGGGGCGGTCAAGGGCCGGCTCTTCGTCGGTGGCTAAAGTTTCGACTTCATCGGTCAACGTTTCCGGGTCGATGATCTGTACCCCTTCGGGCAGGTCGCCTTCGATTTGTCCGATAAAGGCCGAAAAGCCGGCCAGGCGGTGCAGGTCCAGCAGTGCCGTTTCCGACAGGGCGTAGGGCAGCAGGATTTGTGGTCCCCCAGCCAGGGCGGCCAGCAGGGCGGCGGCCATCACGGCGCGATCCTCCGAAAAAAGGCAGATGGAGGCGTTTTCGTCGGAGAAGTCCTTGAAACGGAGCCTGAACCGTCTGGCCATGCGGTACAGTCCGTCGAAGTTGCAGCCGGGCATGGTAAAGGCCTGCCCCGGACGGGCCGGGCCGGTCAGAAGGCGCGTGATCATTTGGGATATCGGATCGATGGTAGCTTCTGCGTCAGCCATGGGGTGCCTGTTCCCTGTGGGTGGATGCGGCGGCTTTGCCGCCGGGGTTGCGATGAAAATGCGTCCCTCCAGTTATACCAGCGGGGAAGCAGGGTCAAGGGTAAGCGTTCACAGGGTACCGCATCTGCTTTGTTCCCGGGCACTTGAAGGTTGACCAAACCGTCTGCGTGCCTGGCGCCTCATATCTGCGGCACCCTGTAAACGCCTATTGATCACGCAGTTGCGGCTCATTGGGCATTTCAACCCGTGAACACGTAAGGTCAAGGCCTTCCGGCGGCAGGTTCCAGTGTCGGGTTGACAGAGCCGGTTAATTTGAATAGCTATCCCACTGCCATCGGCAAAAGGCGTCTTTTGTCATCTCTTATACAAGGCGGGGTAGGGGCGAAAAATTTTTCGCCTCTGCGACCGATATGGATTTCCGCATGCGCGGGAATGATATGTCCGGTAACTTTTTACGAAACCGTCAGGTTACCATAAGGACCGAACCATGGAAAGCTGTACCCGCGGGTTGTGTGACTTCGAATTCGACAGGGAGACCATCGCCCGTGCCGCCGCCGAAAACCGCCTGCTGACCATGGAAATCGAGTTCAGCCTGCGCTGCAATTTTCGTTGTCCCTATTGTTACGTTCCGGCGGAAAGCTACTTAGACGACGAACTGACCCCCGACGAGATCCGGAATCTGCTGGTACAGGCCCGGGATCTCGGCGCACGGCGGATCATCATTCTGGGCGGCGAGCCCAGCATCTATCCCCAGATTCGGGAAATGATCGATTTCATCCAGGCCCGGGGCATGGACGTGGAGATGTTTACCAACGGCAGCGGCATCAACGCCGACTTTGCCCGTTTGCTCTTTGATCGCCGGGTGCGGGTGGTCGTCAAGATGAACACCTTCGATCCCGAATTGCAGGATCGCCTATCCGGCCATCACGGCGCCGGCCGGACGATCGCCGCAGCCATCGAACATCTCAAACAGGCCGGCTATCCATCACCGGGGGCCTTTATGGCCGTGAGCACCATTATCTGCCGCCAGAACTTGGATGAACTGCCCCGCCTGTGGTGCTGGCTGCGAGATCAGGGCATCGCGCCCTATTTCGAAATCATCACCCCCCAGGCCAATGCCCTCGACAATCGCTGGCTGGAAGTGGGAACAACAGAGCTGCAAGCGTTGTTCGAACGGCTGGCAGCCATCGATAAAGAACGCTACGGCTGCACCTGGGATGTGCAACCTCCGCTGGTGGGTAACCGCTGCCTGCGCCACCAGTTCTCCTGCTTGGTCACCTCCAAAGGGGAGGTGATGCCCTGTGTGGGCGTAACCCTGCCCCTGGGCAGCGTACGCCGGACGCCGCTTAAGGAAATCATCGCCAACAGTTCGATTTTGAAAAACCTGAAAAACTACCGCCGCACGATCAAAGGGCCCTGCCGGGAATGCGAGTTGGCCGATGGTTGTTACGGCTGCCGGGGCGCGGCCTATCAACTGACCGGCGACTATCTGGCTTCTGATCCACTTTGCTGGCGCAATGCATCCAAAGTTTCCTGAAAGCCCTGTTATGAACGATGCCTCCAACCCGGCGACGGCCGCCAATACTCCGCATATCATCGGCCTGCTCGGCAGTGCAGCCGTATTCGCTTCGGCCTTCTGCTTCTATTTCTCCACTGTGGTCGTTCGTTGGTCGCGGGAAGTTGCCTCCATCGATTCGTCTTATTTCGCCTTCTTCAGGTTTCTGCTGGGATTCATGGTGGTCTGCACGATCATGGGTGTGAGGAGGCAGCGGCCGGCCCCCAAAAGCTATCATTTGCTCATCGGACGCACGCTGGCCAATTGCGTCGCCGTCTACTGCTTCTACCAGGCGGTTCGTTATACTTCCGTGGCCGAAGCCAACATTCTCAACATGACCTACCCGATTTTCGTGGCCATGCTGTCGTGGATCGTTTTTCGCCACCAGCGTGACCCGGTGGCCGTGGCCATGGTGGTCGTGGCGGTGGCCGGTGTATGGCTGATTCTCAACCCGGGACACATCGGGTTTAGCATCCACAGCCTGTGGGGGATGGTTTCGGGGGTCAGCGCCGCTTTTGCCATCTTCTACCTAAACTTGAGCCGGCAGTACCACGACGCCAACACCGTGCTGTTTTACATGTTCGGTCTGGGATCGGTGGTGATGTTCGTCGGTTTCCACCGCCATTTCTTCTGGCCCGACGGACTGGAGTTATACTACCTGGCGCTTTGCGGCAGTGCAGGCATCGCCGGGCAATTTCTCATTACCCTGGGGTTTCGCTACGTCACCGCTGTGGAAGGCGGGGTGATTTCGTCCACGCGCATCCTGCTGGCGGCCCTGCTGGGGCCGTGGCTGGCGGCAGAGTCGGCACTGGGACCCATCGGCTGGATAGGGGCCCTGTTGATTTTCGGGGCCAATGTGGTGCTGGCGGTGCGCAAGGGGCGTTAGCTCCAACCTTTGGTTGGACTCAGTTGGACAGCTTTGAAGGGATAATCAATTTTAATACAGACCCGCTTCACGCTTTATCTCAGTGAGTCGGCGATGCCATTCCTCTTCGGCTTTACGGTATTCTACAAAGGGTTTCTTATCTTTCCGTCCAGCATGAACATCTGGAGGGTTCCCTTCCCTAATAAATTCGTCATAAGTTATTATCTGTCTAAGCGAAACAATGGCTCGGCTATTATCAAGGTGAACATAACGGCCAAACATTTCTCTGACCTTTTCTGCCGTTGTACTTGAGTAAAGGTTCAATAAACCCCATCTTCATCAACGAAAACTTTGCCATGGTAAGCCCAACTTAAAAGTGAATGAATTGTGATAGACTGGTATACGATGTCACTCAGCTTGGAAAAGGAAATTCTGACAGCGTATCTTTGTCGAGATTTTTTGGTAAGAGAGCCAGGCAATCTTCCACCGTTTTAGCAAAAGGCAGTTTGGCAAACAGATAACGAAGATAGGCATACGGTTCCAGGCCATTGGCCTTGGCGGTTTCAATGAGACTGAAAAAGATTGCGCAGGCATCGGCACCTCGGGGAGCGCCTGAGAACAACCAGTTCTTTCGACCTATCACAAGTGGTAGGCCAATAAAATCGATGCTTTTCAAGTCGTTTGTGCCACAGGGCAAAACCGTTTTCATCCCAGTAGAGAATTTTGATCATATTTCTTCGCCGGTTGCAGAATACGAATAGATTCCCGGTGAAGGGATCGTGCCCCATGGCCTGCTCGACCAGAACGGACAGGCCATTGATCGACTTGCGCATGTCGGTGCTGCCCACGGCCAGGAACGCCCGCTGCGGATGACGAGGCGACATCATAAGCCGACCACCATTTTTAACAACCGCTCCAGCTGTTCCGGTTCAGCCCTGCCTTCAAGTTCCAGGGCACACCCGCTGGGCATCAGGATGCGTAGGAGCTGCGGTTGCCGAGGGGTATCCATGGGAAGCTTCACCGGCAGAAACGATACCTTTGTTTGTGGCTTCAGGATACGCCGCCGCCAGTAATAAAACCGGTGGGGTTTGAGGTGGTGCTCACGGCAATAGGCGAGCTGGCTCAGCCCGCTTTGCTGCCACTGCTCAAGATGATGTTCCCAGAAGTTTCGATTTTGTTGAGTGTTTGCATGATCGACATGTTCCAGCATATGAATGACGCCCTCCTTTTTTGGAGCGCAATATTGCCACGGCCGGCCGGCTTTGTGAAGATGGGGTTTATTGGACCTTTACATCGTTACTGAATAAAACCTGCCAACAACCGCTTGCCCCCCCCTGTGTCAGGGACATTCTATAATCCTTATGTCAACACATGCATTGACACCAGTAAAATACGATAGTATCAAACGAATATGACTGGTTTAAAACGCAATCTTGAAACGAAAGTCAACCACCTCCTGAAAAATTTTCCGGTTGTCATCATTCTGGGGGTACGGCAGTGCGGAAAGACAACCCTCGCTCGAATGTTGCGACCGGAATGGCGTTATTTCGACCTGGAGCGTGGCATTGATTATGATTTTATCACCCGTGATTTTGAGTTTTTTATCAAGGAACATCCCCATTCCATTATTATCGATGAGGCTCAACGGTTTCCGGGTCTATTTGAGGAGCTGCGGGGGGTTGTCGATCGTGATCGCCAACGCAAAAACCGGTTCTTGCTGACCGGCTCCAGTTCGCTTGAATTGATAAAAAATGTTTCGGAAAGTCTTGCCGGGCGCGTGGGGATCGTTGAATTGGAGACCTTAAAAACCAATGAACGCTATGGCTTTACCATTCCAGATTTCTATCGACTTTTCCAGGAGCAACTGACTAACGAGACCACTGAATTTATCAAACGTCTTAAAGACCCTCTCACTCACGATCAAGTGATGGAAATGTTTCTAAAGGGAGGGTATCCTGAACCGGTGTTGGCCAAAGATGTACATTTTTACGAAAGCTGGATGGAAAATTACGTTCAGACGTATGTCCAAAGGGATATCAGAACCCTTTTCCCTAAGTTGGATCTGGTTAAATATCAGCGGTTCGTATCCATGCTGACGGCGCTCAGCGGCACCATCATCAACCGTTCGGAAATTGGAAGATCACTGGATATCTCCGAAAAATCCATTCGGGATTACCTACAGATTGCCGAAGGAAGTTACATCTGGAGAAATATTCCCAGCTACGATAAAAGTGTCAGCAAATCGGTTGTCAAAATGCCAAAAGGCAATATCCGGGACAGTGGGCTGACCCACTTTCTCCAGGGAATCACACGGCGAAACCAGCTCCCGACATACCCGCAAGTGGGCGCTACGTTCGAAGCCTTTGTTTTCGAGGAAATCATCAAGGGGCTTCAATCTACGATGCTAACCAACTGGCGCTACTTTTATTTCCGGACGAAAAATGGTGCTGAAATCGATATGATATTAGAAGGACCGTTTGGCATTTTGCCCGTCGAAGTCAAGTTTGGCAGCACTGTCAAGCTACGCCAGCTAAAGGCCCTGAAAGCGTTCGTGTATAATAACGATCTTCCGCTGGGAATCGTGATCAATAACGGCGACGACATACGTCTTCTTGCTGATCGAATTATCCAGGTCCCGGTACCATTTATTTAGTGGGTCTGTTTGAAATGAGGCCGCCAAGCTGGATGCCCAATTGGTGCGGGTTTGGGTCAAAGAAAGGGCGGTCTCATGTCGACCCTGCCACCTTCTACGAGACCGTCATTCTGGATGATAATAGGGCCAGTCCTCAGATTGATGGTCGCGTCAAAAGTAATATCGGATCCAGATTTCGGGCCGCACCACGTCGGGCTTTTCCCCGAACTCGGTTTTGGATGCACCTACCGGAATGGCCACCCGAAAGTTGAATTCCAGATTGGTCAGCGGCGTCCAGGTCATGCCGGGCTGCAGGTTGAAACTGAGATCCTGCAGGTTGACGACAATCGCCGCCCAGGGATTGAAATACAGGAGGTCGAAAGGCTCTTTTTGTGAGACCTTGAGATAAAGGTAGTCCTCGCCGAAATTGCGCTGCCGATAATACGGTTGCGTGATTTGTAAGGCGCGCTGCATTGATGCGGCATTACCGGTGGCCTGCCATTGATCGAAAGCCGCCTCCTGCAAGGTGAAAAAATCCTCCAGTTCGTCCCGGCTGTAGCCGGCGCCGTTGTGGTAGTATTCGGTGATGAAGGTGGTATCGAACGCATTGAGGTAGCGCATTCCCAGAAGAGCGCTGAATTGGTCCTCTTCCGTTTGCCGGATATTGCCGGCCGAATCAATTAAAGGATGCGGCACATCATTTTGGAAGGCCAGTTCTCCGTGCACCTCGAAATTCTCGGCCAGGTTCCTGGAGAAATCGAACCCGGAGCTGCAAGGCTGTTGCGGGCCGTCGAAATAGATGAAATCGAGGTCGGTGTCATGCCAGAGCAGATAAAGTTTGAACGCAACGTTCACGTCGCCGTCTTCGCCCAGGGCTTCGTTGGCCCAGTCATCGACGACCGGCAGCAGCAGGGCGGTCAAGCCGATGTTGCTTAGATTCCCGGCGGCAACGCTTTTGATCAAATCCAGCCCCAGCAGGGTACGGCCCTCCTGGTTCAAGGCCGGATCGTCCGGGTCCTTGGGCCGGTTGAGAAATCCGGCCGGATTCCAGGCGTATCCCTTGCCCCACAAAACCCGTTTCTTGCCGGCATCCAGTGTCAGGTGGGCGGCAGGCGTAAAGGACAGATAGCCCTCGTAGAGGTCGTTGTCCCAATCCTCATTTTTATAAGTGGCGACAACCTCGTGATGGGTGAGCACATTGGCCTGTACAAAGCCCATGCGATAACTGCCGGAAAGTTCCACCAGTCCCCGCCATTCATGCGTATCGTCGCCGGGAATGTCCGGGTAATAATTGAGCCTGTATCGGGCCGAGTCCTCGTTCAGGCGGTGATAAATATACCGGGTTTCCAGTCGGCCGCCGAACGTGTAGGGTTTTTTATCCGCCTCGGGTATGGTGAAGTCGTATTCTTCCGCGTGAACAGCGCCGGCGGCCCAGCCGAGAAGAACCAGCGACATCATCAGAAAGCGCCTCAAACGCATGGTTCAGCGCAAATCCTTTACCCTGGAAAGGTAATTCAGGGTAAAAACTTCATCGGGCAGGCTGCGCTTTTGGAGGTTGGCCGAAATCATGATGGATCGATAGCCCTTGTAAAGGGGGCTGTCGGTTTCCATCACGGCCGGCCGCACGACGCCATCGCCGATATCCTTGATCTCCTTGAAATGGAGGGTTTTGATGAGCATGCCCGTCGCGGCGTAACAATCGATCCGGGTGGGTACACGTTCTTTTTTAAGCACCCACATCTTCAGCCGGTCATAGGCCACAGCCCCGCTTTTGGCCTTCAGCTCCAGAAGATGCTGGCCCCGGTCTTCCGACAGGGCGGCCACATCATATTCGGCGCCGTAATCCAGGCGCATGATATCGGCGTTGTTGAACACGCCTCCCACCACCGACTGCATGCTGGTGATGCGGATCGGCTTGCCCACGTTGGGAATGTAAAGCCACATGTTGTCGCCCAGTCTCAAGGTGGTGCGGCCCGATTCGCTGGCCGGCGAGACGAACAAGGTGACGACTTTGTCCCGGTCCTTTTTCAGAAACCAGAGTACGAACTCCTTTTTTTTCCCGTCCGGCTCGATGTTGATGATTTTGCGGTACATCTCCAGGTCGCCCGGCTGCAGGTTCCGATCCACCTGCTCCAGAATCTGCGCACCCGTCAATGGCTCGCAGGATGCGGTCATCGGCGCCAACGCCATCACCAGCAGGCAGAGAACGATTATCACGGTTTTATGATGCATTGTGGACTCCGGCGAAAAAAGGGTTACACATGGCGCAAGGCCTCGACCGGCTCCAGCCTGGCGGCCTTGGCCGCCGGCTGCAGACTGGCCAGGATCGAAACGCCCAATACGATCAGACAGGCTGAAACCACCTCGATGGGCTCAACGGTCGGCGACAGGGCAAACACCTGGTTACCACGCCCGAAAGCGACCTCTACCCCGGTAAGATTCAGCAGCCAGAGCGTACCGAGGCCGACGGCGGCGCCGGTAAGGGCGCTGACCAGCCCCAGACAAAAGCCCTCGGCCACGAACAGGGCCATAATCCGGCTCGGCTGTGTACCCATGGCGGCCAGGGTACCGACCTCGCGCACCCTTTCGTAGACGCTCATCATCATCACATTGAGAACGCTGATCAAAACGACGGCAATCAGGATTACCTTGATTCCCAATGTCATGACGTCGATCATGCGCACGACATTGTAAAACGGGGTGAGCTGATCCCAGGTGTGCAGTTCGAACATGGGCTTGCCCTGTTTGTTGACGATGGGTTCCAGGCTGCTTCGCAGACGCTCGGCCACCGCCGCCAATTGGTCGAAGTTCTTCGTCCGAACCGCCACCTCGCTGATCTCCGGTGTTTCCATGCGCAGCAGGGCGGCGGCGTCTTCGATGTGCAGGTATCCGTCCCGGCCGCCCGGGCCCATCAGGCCTTCCACCACCCCGGCCACCTTGAAGGTCATTCCGTTGACCGAACCGTCCTTGTTGTTGGCCACCAGAACGATCGTGTCGCCGGTTTTGATCGCCAGGCCCCTGGCCAGCACCTCTGGCAGCAGCACTTCTCCTTTTTTCAGGGTTTCGCCTTCATGGGCGGCGTTTTTGATCCTTGCCGGAAGCAGCGGGACGACCGCCTGTTCTTTGGCCGGATCGACACCGTTTAAACGGACATTGGTGGTCTGGGCGTAATTGCTCAGCATGGCCCCGAATTTGATGCGGGGAGAAAAAGCCGCCAGCCCGTCGTCCCGGGCGAGAATAGCGGAAAGTTTCTGGAATGCTTTGGCCGGCAGCATGCGGTCCAGGGGCAGGTTGTCGATGCTGGCCAGATAGCCCTTGCGATGCACCTGGAGATGGCTGAGCACCGAATCGGTGATTTGACCCACGATGGCCCGCTTGAAAGAGCCGCTCAAACCGACAAATACAATCACCGCCACCACGCCCACGGTGATCAGCATACCTGTCAGCAGGGTCCGGCGTTTGTAGCGCAGCAGGTTTTTCACGGCAAGACGGAAGACGTTAAGCATGCCCCGCCTCCTTTCCTGCCGCCGATCCGTCGGACAACCGGCCGTCTTCCAGGTGAACGGTCACTTCAGCCTGGTCCATGATGCGCGGGTCATGGGTGGAAAAGACAAACGTGGTGCCGAATTCATCGCGCATGCGTTTCATCAGCTCCACCACTTTCTGGGCCGTGGCACCGTCCAGGTTGGCGGTGGGTTCATCGGCCAGGACCAGGGCCGGGTTGCCCACCAGTGCCCGGGCGATGGCCACGCGCTGCTTCTGGCCGCCGGAAAGCTGACCCGGGTATTTGCCGGCCTGGTCTTCCATGCCCACGGCCGCCAACACCCGCTGCACCGCCGGTTGGCGCTGGGTTTTGGGCATGTTCCGGATCATCAGAAGCGGATACTCCACATTTTCGTACACCGTCAGCACCGGCAGCAGATTAAAATCCTGGAAAACGAAGCCCAGGTGTTCTCCCCTGAAAATCGCACTCTCCCGGCGACCCATGGGACCGATGGCCCGGCCGGCGACGAATACCTCGCCTTCGCTGGGGCGATCCAGGCAGCCGATCAGGTTCAGGGCCGTGGTCTTGCCGCTGCCCGAAGGCCCTACCAGGGCGGTAAATGCCCCCCGGGGAATCCGCAGGCTGACGTGGGAAAGTGCCTTAACATCGACCTCACCCATGCGGTAGGCTTTGGAGACGTCTTCAAAGGTTACGATATCCGTTGCTGTACCCATTGCCTTAGCCTCATCGATACACAGATCGTTTGTTTTTTGTCGTTCGGCCCGGAAATAAACCCCATCGTTGCAACGTTGGGGTAAAACCGGCCGTCGGGTTCGAGAAAACGTTCTCACGAACCGAAAAGCGCCCGATGCAGCAGCTTGAGGCATAAAACCAGAAGAACGACACCGAAAATGGTTCGAATGGTTTTTCCTTTGAGCCGACTGCTCATGATCCTTGCACCGATTTGGCCGCCGGCAAAAGAAGCCACGGCAGCAGGGAGGATGAAGCGCCAGTCGACCTGGCCCATGGAAGCATACCCCAGAAAACCGGTCAACGAAGAAAAGCAAACGATGAAGGTGGAGGACGCCGCGGCGATTTTTGTCGGCGTCTTGAGAACATAGATCAGAAGGGGGACCACGAACACCCCCCCGCCGATTCCCAGAAACCCTCCCAAAAAGCCGATACAGGCGCCGATAGCCCCCCCACCGACGATTTTTCGCAAAGGGGGTATCGTCGGCACTGCTTCATCTTTATTTCCCGGCCCCATCAACATGCGCAGGCTTGCAAAGGCCAGCGCGACAGCCATGACGATCAAAAAATATTTAAGCTCGATGCGCGCATTGATGTACGAACCGATGGGGGCGGCCAGGCTGGAGGAAACGATCAGCGGCACGGCAAGGGTGAAATCCACCATCTTTTTGCGCGAGTAGGCATAGGCGGCCGAGGCTGCGGCGATAAGGTTCAAAAAAAGCGACGCCGAGGCCGCATCGACCTTGGCAAACCCGAGGAGGACAAACAGGGGGGAGAAAACCAGGCCGCCGCCCAGGCCCACCATGGTCAGGATCAGCGAGATCAGGAAAATTGCGGCGACAAGAGGGATCGAAATGGTCATGGTGTCAACTGTTGGTTTCCCGGCGGAGAATCGGATATCCGCCAGCAAAATGTCTGGTTCGATCGGCCTTCCGCTGACATCGCCTGGATCTGCTCTGCGATGCCTCTCATCGCTTCTCGTTCGACCACATAATGGGTCCAGTAACCGCGTTTTTCTCCCTTCACCAGCCCCGCTTCCCGCAATATCCGCAGATGCTGCGAAACAGCCGGTTTGGATATACCGAGGTGCTTGGCCAGTGCCCCGACGCACAGATCGCCGTTTAAAAGCATCTGAAGTATTTTCAGACGATTTTCATCCGCCAGGGCTTTTAATTGCTGGATGAGTAACATGGCTATCCATATAAGTGATTGGTTAAATAGTTAATAAAATGCCAATTTAAATTTGTCAATGGCAAAGAATCAATCCGGCAGGGACGCCTTTTCTCGAAAATGGATCAACGCCTGAGTTCTGAATTCAAAAACACGAAAAAGTGACCACTCATGCAAAACTAACTTGACGCTAACATATCACTAACAATGGGCCAGTACTTTGCGCCGTCAAGAAAACGTTGGGATTTATACGGGTTAACACGAATCTAACCGAATCCTAACACAAACCTAACAAAAGGCGCTTAGCCTGTTCCAAATCCAAACGGAGGGAAATTACCCATGAAGAAGCTGTTTACTATTTTTGCACTTGTCTCTTTTATGTTGTGCGCATCTGCCGCCATGGCGGGCAACCTGGTCATCAAAGGCTCCACCACGGTGCTGCCCATCTCCCAGTTGGCGGTCGAAGCCTACATGAAAGCCCACCCGGACGTGAACATCTCCCTTTCCGGCGGCGGTTCCAGCAATGGTATCAAGGCCATCATCGACGGCTCCACGGACATTGCCAACGCGTCCCGTTTTATCAAGGACAAAGAGGTCTCCCTGGCCAACGAGAAAGGGGTCTACCCGGTTCCCTTTGCCGTCGCCTACGACTCCATCATCCCGGTGGTCCATCCCAGCAACAACATTTCCGGTATCACCACGGCCCAGCTGAAAGACATCTACATGGGCAAAATCACCAATTTTAAAGAGATCGGCGGACCGGACCTGAAAATCGTCGTCTGCAGCCGCGACACCTCCTCCGGCACCTACGAAACCTGGGAAGGGAAAGTCATGAACAAAGAGCGCGTAACGCCCCGCGCCCAGGTCATGGCATCCAACGGTGCCATTGTCCAGGCCATTTCCAACAACAAGCATGCCATTGGCTACGTTGGGATCGGATACCTGAACGACTCGATTAAACCCCTGACCGTCAACGGTGTGACGGGTACCAAGGAAACCACCCTGAACGGCACCTTCCCCATCAGCCGTCCGCTGTTCATGTTCACCAACGGCTGGCCCAAGGGTGACACCCTCAACTTCGTCAACTACATGCTGAATCCTGAGCAGGGACAGAAGCATGTGGAAAAAAGCGGCTACGTACCGCTGTATTAATCCCATCGGCTTCATCAGGAGCTCCTTTATAAACAGTCCGCCGGAACGCAATCCGGCGGGCTGTTTCACCATTGGTGCCCTGGATGTGAACCATTTTGTCTTAACAGAATTTTCTAAAAAATCCGGCAGCGGATAACACATACAGGAAGGACCCATGGCCAACCGCCGTCAAAATACAGAAAAGTCCATGCAGGCGATGTTTTTCGTCATCGCCACGGCCTCCATTTCCATCCTTTTTATGATCATGCTCTTCCTGTTCAAGGAGGGCCTGCCCATATTCAAAACGGTTTCGGTAACGGATTTCATCTTCGGCAAGTACTGGTATCCAACATCGGACCCGGCCGATTTCGGCATTTTCCCGTTGATTGTCGCATCGATCCTGGTGACCGGCGTGTCCGGCGTGATTTCCATTCCTCTGGGCGTGATGACGGCCGTCTACCTGTCCGAGATTGCCGCTCCCAAGGTAGGTGAAATCGTCAAACCGGTCGTCGAACTGCTGGCGGCGCTGCCCTCGGTGGTCATCGGCTTTTTCGGAATGGTGCTGGTGGCCCCGTTTCTCCAGCGGGTTTTCGGCATCCCCACGGGACTGAATTTGTTCAATGCTTCCCTGATGCTGGCTTTCATGTCGATTCCCACCATCTGCAGCATTTCCGAAGATGCCATTCACAGCGTGCCCGTGGCTTTGAGGGAAGCCTCCGTGGCCCTGGGCGCCACCCAACTGCAGACCATTTTCCGGGTGGTGGTGCCGGCCTCCATCTCCGGCATCAGCACGGCGGTGATCCTGGGATTGTCGCGGGCCGTCGGCGAAACCATGGTGGTGTTGATGGTGGCCGGCGGCGCAGCCATGCTGCCGCAGTCGATTTTCGATCCGGTGCGGCCCATGCCGGCCAGCATCGCGGCCGAGATGGCCGAAGCGCCGGTAGGCGGCGAGCACTACTACGCCCTGTTCGCCACCGGTATCGTGCTGTTTCTTTTTACGCTGCTGTTCAACATCGTTGCCGATTTCATCGCCCACCGCTACCGGCAGGTGGGGGAGGCGTCCTTATAATGTCTTCGCTGTTTGTCAATCAAACCTCCAATCAGTCACGGTCGGCAAACGTCTCTGCCGAATCCGATGCGAGCGAAATAACTATGGCCAATACCGATTCAAAGATGCTGGAAGGAAACCCCGCCTACGACCGGCGGCGAAAGCTGGTGCAGCGCATCTTTTTCTTTCTGTTTCGTGCGGCGGCTGCCGCTAACGCCATTGCGCTGCTTGTGATTGTCTACTTCATGGTGGCCAACGGATGGCGGGCCATCAGCTGGGAATTTCTCACCCAGCCGCCCATGGAGTCCATGACCAAGGGCGGCATCCTGCCCTGCATCGTGGGCACCTTCTGCCTGAGCTTCGGGGCCATCATCGTGGCACTGCCCATCGGCATCGCATCGGCCATCTACCTGAACGAATATGCACGTCCGGGTAAAATGGTGCGCCTGATTCGCCTGGGCATCAACAACCTGGCCGGCGTGCCCTCGGTGGTGTTCGGTCTGTTCGGCCTGGCCTTTTTTGTGGTCATTCTCAACATGGGGGTCAGCATTGCCGCCGGTGCACTGACCCTGGGCGCCATGTCCCTTCCCGTGATTATCGGATCCACCGAAGAAGCCCTCAAATCGGTTCCCGATACTTATCGCGAGGCTTCCCTGGGACTGGGGGCCACCAAGTGGCAGACCATCTGGCGGGTCGTCCTGCCGTCGGCGTTGCCGGGGATCCTCACCGGCGCCATTCTGGGAATCAGTCGGGCGGCCGGCGAGACGGCCCCCATCATGTTTACCGGAGCGGTCTTTTTCACTCCCAAGCTGCCGACCTCGATCTTCAACGAGGTCATGGCGCTGCCCTATCACATCTACGTACTTGCCACAGCCGGAACGGAGATCGAAAAGACGCGGCACCTGCAGTACGGCACCGCCATCGTGCTGATTGCCCTGGTTCTGGGCATGAACCTGCTGGCCATCTTCTGGCGGGCGCGCCTGAGAAAACGATTGCAATAAGTCCTGTTGGCTGATTTCATTGATTTGTCTGGTCGATGGAACCGCCATGCAATCGATTGAACCCGCTCAACCCGGAAGCATAAATCAACACATTGAATCCATAACGTCTACCCTGGAATGAAAACCATGAATACGCCTGCTCAACAGGAAAGCCAAACCCAATCGGAATACAAGATGTCGTCCAAGAACCTCGATTTTTACTACGGGGATTTCAAGGCGCTGCAAGATGTAACCATGTACTTCAAATCCCAGGAGGTGACGGCCCTGATCGGCCCCTCCGGTTGCGGCAAAAGCACCTTTTTGCGGTGCCTGAACCGCATGAACGACCTGATCCCCATCAGCCGGGTGGACGGCGAAATCACCCTGGACGGCGATGATATTTATGCACCCGACGTCGATGTGGTCATGCTGCGCCGCAAGGTCGGCATGGTGTTTCAGAAGCCCAACCCGTTTCCCAAATCGATCTTCGACAATGTGGCCTATGGGTTGTGGGTCAACGGCATCAAGGACAAGACCTTTGTCCAGGAACGGGTCGAGGAGAGTTTGAAACAGGCCGCCATCTGGGACGAAGTCAAGGACCGCCTCCCGGATACGGCCCTTGGACTTTCCGGCGGCCAGCAGCAGCGCCTGTGCATCGCCCGGGCCCTGGCCGTCAAACCGGAAGTGGTGCTCATGGACGAACCGGCCTCGGCCCTGGACCCCATCGCCACCCAGAAGATCGAGGAGCTGATTCACCAGCTCAAGGAAACCTACACGATCATCATCGTGACCCACAACATGCAGCAGGCCGCCCGTGTGTCAGACGTCACGGCGTTTTTTTACATCGGCAAACTGATCGAGGTCGGCGATACGGATACCATTTTCACCCGGCCGAAGAAAAAGCAGACCGAGGACTATATCACCGGTCGTTTCGGTTAGTTCGTGCCCATCCAGAAATGGCCGATTCGCCCCAAATATGCATCCCCGATGATCGGAAAAGGAAATCGAACGTGAAACACTTTCAACGAGAACTGGATAAAATAAAGAAAATGATTCTCTCGCTGGGCGCCCTTGTCGAACAGCGAGTCAACCGGATCAACCAGGCCATCGAAGACCGGGATGTAGCCCTGGCCAAGGAGATCATGCACCTCGATCACGAGATCGACGACATGGAGGTGGAGATCGAAGAGGAGTGCCTGAAAATCATTGCCCTGCACCAGCCGGTGGCGGCGGACCTGCGTTTTCTGGTGGCCGTGATCAAGATCAACAACGACCTGGAGCGCATCGGCGACCAGGTGGTCAACATCGCCCAGCGCGTGGTTCGCATCGCCAAACGGCCGGTGGCGCCGTTCAACTTCGACTACTCGGAAATGGCCGCAAAGGCCGAGTCCATGCTGCGCATGAGTCTGGACAGTCTGGTCAACCAGGATCTGGATGCGGCCATCAAGGTGCTCCACCTGGACGACGAGGTGGACAAATTCAAGGATGAGGCCTATGATCGCATCAAGCAGGCCATGGCCGACGGCGTTACCGAAGATGTCGGCTACATGATCAACCTGCTGCTGATCTCCCGGCACATCGAGCGCCTGGCCGACCACGCCACCAACATCGCCGAAGAGGTGGCCTACATGATCGAAGGGGAGATCGTCCGCCACGGCAGGCTGGAGTGAGGGGCCAAGCAATGAGTAAAGAGAAGATATTGGTTGTGGACGATGAAGAGGACATCCTCGAACTGGTTCGCTACAATCTGGTGCGGGAGGGCTACGTCGTGCTGTGTGCCCTGTCCGGCGAAGACGCGCTTCGGACGGCCGCGGCCGAACCGGTGGACCTGATCGTTCTCGACCTGATGCTTCCGGGCATCGACGGGCTGGAGGTGGCCCGCCGGCTCAAGCAGAACAGCGACACCAAGGATACACCCATCGTTATGCTCACCGCCAAAGGCGAAGAGGCGGATGTCGTTTCCGGGCTGGAACTGGGCGCCGACGACTATGTGACCAAGCCCTTTTCGCCCCGCATTCTGATCGCACGCATCAAGGCGGTGATTCGCCGTCGCAGCGGGGGTACCGAACTGGAAAACGAGGTGCTCAACGTCCGGGAACTTTCCATCCATCCGGGGCGGCGGCATGTGACCGCTTCCGGAAAACCGCTGGATTTGACGTATACGGAGTTTCAGGTTCTCTATTTTCTCGCCCGCCGGCCGGGCTGGGTGTTTACCCGCAGCCAGATCGTGGATGCGGTGCGGGGCGACGACTACCCGGTGACCGACCGCAGTGTGGATGTGCAGATCGTGGGGCTGAGAAAAAAACTGGGGTCGCTGGGAAAATACATAGAGACCGTCCGCGGGGTCGGCTATCGATTCATAGAAACATGAAAAATAAAAAACGCCTGATCTATCAGCTTTTTCCTTCCTATCTGATCATTACCTTATTGTCCCTGTTTGTCGTGAGTGGGTACATGGTGAGCTTTACCCGCCAGTTTTACCTGGACCGTACCCGGGTGGAACTTCAACTCAACGGCCGGATGCTGGAAAAGCAGACCCTCCGCTTGATCGAACCGCTCAACGAAGCGGCCATCGACCGGCTGTGCAAGGAAGCCGCCGGGCATATCGACACACGGGTCACGGTTATTCTTCCCGATGGGCGCGTGGTGGGCGATTCCGAGGAGATACCGGCCCAGATGACCAGTCATCTGGACCGCGAGGAGGTCCGGGACGCCTTCCAGGGCCGCGTCGGGGTCAGCATCCGCCAGAGCGATACCCTCAAGATGGACATGATGTACGTCGCGCTGCCGCTGAGGACGGATAGCAAGCTGGTCGGCGTGATGCGGACGTCGCTTCCCGTGACCGCCATCGACGAGCGCATCGGCATTCTGAGGACGCGTATCGCCATCGGCGTCCTGCTGGTGGCCCTGCTGGCGTCGACGATCAGCTGGTATGTCTCCAGACGTATCAGCCGGCCCATCGAGAACATGCGCGACGGGGCCCGGCGGTTTGCCCAAGGAGAGCTGACGCATCGCCTGCCCCTGTCGGACACTTACGAATTTTCCGGGCTGGCCGAAACCCTCAACCGGATGGCCGGGCAGTTGCAGCAGCGCATGGAGGAGCTCACCCGCCAACGCAAGAATACCGAAGCCGTCCTTTCCAGTATGCGGGAAGGGGTCATCGCTACGGATATGGAGCAGCGGGTGATCAGCATGAATACCGCCGCTGCCTCGATGTTCTCCACTTCCATGGAAACGTTTCAGGGCCGCAGCATCCTGGAGGTCATCCGCAACCACGATTTCCGGGAGATGATGGACCGGAGTCTGACCAACAGAGAGAGCATCGAATCGGATATTCTCTATCATCACAACGGTCGGGAAAGCACCTTCAGCGTACACTGCACACCTTTGGTCGATGAGATGCAAAAGCGCATGGGCGGCCTGGTGGTAATCAGCGACGTAACCCAACTGCGCCGGCTGGAGAACATGCGCCGGGATTTTGCGGCGTCCGTTTCCCACGAAATCAAAACCCCCCTGACCGCCATCAAGGGTTTCGTGGAAACCCTGAGCACCGGCGATCTGGACGACCGTGAAGAGACACGCCGCTTTCTGGAAATCATCGACAAGCACGTCAACCGCCTGGCCGCCATCATCGACGACCTGATGCAGCTCTCGCGCATCGAACAGGAAAACGAATTCCAGCAGATCGGTCTGGAACCTGCCCGAATCGAAGACGTGCTCAAGGCGGCCATCGGTTTTTGCGGCAAAAGCATCGACAATAAATCCGTTGACGTCCAGCTTTCCTGCGAAGACGATCTCAGCGGCACGATCGACGCCACCTTGCTGGAGCAGGCGGTGGTCAACCTGCTGGACAATGCCGTCAAGTACAGCCCGGAAAACAGCACGATCCGCATCGAAGCGCTGACGGCGGACAATGAAATCCAGATCCGCTTCACGGACCAGGGCATGGGCATTGCCAAAAAGCATCTGCCCCGTTTGTTCGAGCGTTTTTACCGGGTGGACAAGGCGCGCAGCCGTAAACTCGGCGGAACGGGGCTGGGGCTGGCCATTGTCAAACACATTGCCCAGGCCCACAGCGGAAGGGTTATCGTCGAGAGCGAACTGGGCCAGGGCAGCACCTTCACTTTGCATCTGCCGTTTTGAGTTTTTTCTTTTCCGTTTGTTAAAAGGGCGCGCTGAATTTCTCAGCGCGCCCTTGTTTTTCCCCGTCATTTTGATGTAGGCTCGGTGGCAGCTTTTTCCTGTCTTCACTGATTTATATGATCATTTTAAGGAATGCCGCCATGATACCCATCGATTCGATGCCCCCGCGCATTGTTATGGCCAACACCCCCACCCCCCTTCAGCGGATGGATCGGTTGAGCCGGCAGGTCGGGGTCGAGATTTTTTTCAAGCGTGACGATTTTACCGGTAGCGAACTGTCCGGAAACAAGATCCGCAAGCTTGAATTTCTCATGGCCGACGCTAGGGCGAAAGGGGCCGATACGGTGCTTTCCTGCGGCGGTGCCCAGTCCAACCATTGCCGGGCAGTGGCCCTGGCCGCGATCCGGGCCGGGCTTTCTTCGCTGTTGCTGCTGCGAACCGACGATCCGGGCCATCCTCCCGCGTCCGAAGGCAATATCCTGCTGGATGCCCTGGCCGGGGCCGAAATCGTCTGGATTACCCCGGAGCAGTACCGGCAGCGGGATCGGATTTTCGCGCGCGAAGCCGACCGGTTGAAAGCATTGGGACGCAAGCCGTACATCATTCCCGAAGGCGGGTCCACGGCCCGGGGGGCCTGGGGATACGTATGCGCCGTGGATGAATTGGCCGAAGACCTGAAGCGTATCGACGGCGGTGAGCGTAAGCCGACAACCGTGATTTGCGCAACCGGGTCCGGCGGCACCACTGCCGGCCTGGCCTTGGGAGCCCGCCTGTCCGATTTTCCCATACGGGTGGCAGGGGTCAACGTCTGCGATGACCGGGACTATTTCGTTGCGATCATCGACGGCATCTGCGAAGAATTCGACCGCACCTGGCCCATGGAAAAGGCCGTCGGCCCCCCTGCCTACGAGATCGTGGACGGGTATGTAGGCCGGGGATATGCGCTTTCGCGGCCCGAGGAACTGGCCGCCATCCGCGATCTGGTGAGACTGGAAGGGGTGGTCCTGGACCCGGTTTACACCGGCAAGGCCTATTTCGGTATGCTGGCCGAACTGGACAAAAATAGGAAACGGTTCGGTGAGAGAATCGTTTTCGTTCACACCGGCGGTCTTTTCGGGCTGTTTCCCATTGCAGGGCAGTTTGCCGAGCTGACATAAAGCCGCGGAAACCTGTTTCGGCGCGGTCAACCGGTGATCAGTGGCGTTGCGTGGGTTGGGTCCAATCGGCTATCCGCCGGAAGCGGGATTGGCCGGCCCGGCGGATTCAGAAGGCGGGGGTTGGCCCACCTGAAAGGGGACATTGGCCGTGCCTACATGGCCGTCCGTGTCCAAAACATACACGTACAGGCGATATTCACCCGACACTGCCGGTGCTGTCAGGTTCAGGTTGCCGAGGTCCCCGGCGATCATTGAACCCTGCGTCTCGGGAAGCGGTTCGAATGATCCGCCCGTTCCCAGGATGGTGGGTTCCATCATCAACTCCCAGACGAAACGCAGGCCGTCGTTTTCCGGATCGACGGCATCGACCCGGGCGAGAAACTGCTGGCCCGGCTTCATGATGACATTGCTGCCGGCCGGCTGATCGTCGATGGTCATGCCCGCGACTTCCGGCGCGCGGTTGGCCGGCCAGCCGCCCGACCAGCTGTAGTGCATGGCATCCACTGTGGCGCAGGCGGCCGCGGGGCGGTCCAGTCCGGGCAACTGTTCGATGAACATGCTGTACCAGGTCGGCGTGCGCTCCTGTTTCTGGCCCCACAGGAACACGTAGGAACCGATGCAGCGGTCGCTGTTGGCCAGGATGTCGCGAGCATAGCGCTGGAGATGGAAATCCACTTTCTGCCGGCTGGTGGGTTCGATGGGACGGCCCCAGACGGTCCGCTCGGCCTCCCAATGGCCGTCCACACCCCATTCGGTAACCAGGTAAGGTCCGGCAAAGGCCGACGCGTCGATCATGGCGCGCACGTTGGAGAGGTCGCCGTAGGCATTGACGCCCAGTGCATCCAGATGTGGGGCATGGGTGGCGATCCGGTTGGCGGTATCGGCGTCGAAGGAGATCACTGTGATCACCGGGTGGTGGGGGTCCTGCGCCTTGATCCGGCTGGCCAGTTCGTCGACGAATTGCCAGGCTTCCGGTGTCCCGGCGCTTTCGAGATTGATCTCGTTGCCCAGCGCCCACATCAGCAGTGCTGGATGGTTCTTATGGCGGTCGAGGAGTCGCTGGATTTCATCGGTCAGGCGCTGGCGGTAGCGCGTATCGCGGTAATCCGAAGCTTGGTGGGACAGCCAGACGCCCAGCGTTACGGTCATTCCCATGCCATGAGCCCGATCCAGAATATCTGCGGCATCGTTGGAGCCCCAGGTGCGCAGCGAATTGGCGCCGGCAAGAGCCGCTGTTTTCAGATGCCGTCGTCCGCCGACGCCTTTGATAAAATAGGGCTGGCCATCGCGGTAGAGACGGTAACCGTCCGCTCCTTTCCGGATCGAAACGGCAACCGGGACCGCTTCTGGAGTTTGGACGTCGACGACCGGCCGGGGGGGCGTTTCGATTGTCGTGGTATCCGATGCTGCGCAAAAGCAATGCCAATTGCATGACCAGAGAACGGTCATGCCCATCAGAAAAGGTCGAAGCCGGTTTTTAAATAGAAAATGCTGAATCGTCATAAACCACCGTTCTCAAAGGCTGGCGATTTCCCGCCGGCCGGAAAGGACGGATATCGGTCTGCGCCACGACCATTATCGACTTCGCTGCACCAAACTTGAGAGACTTGCAGCGTGCGGCATGGCCCGTTGCTATCGCTCGGTTGGGTCCCGCCTTAAGCCGGCGAATCATCTTTTTGTTGACCCGGTCGTGTTCTTTCGTATAACCGGCAAAGGCTGTCCGATAACCGCCGATCCATAAAACCAAATGCCCTGACGGGCCCAAGCGGTGGAGAACATCCGCAATGAAAGTGTCCAGTGTCCTCATTGCCCTGGCGATAGCGATCCTGGTTGTAAGCATGTGGGCGCTGGCCAATCGCCCGGAGGCCGAGCCCTCCTGGCCGGAACGCATCCAGGGGTTCTCGTTCTCTCCGTTTCAGGAGGGCCAAAGCCCTCTCGAGAAGATTTATCCCACCGCCGATCAGATCGACGCCGATCTGTCCTTGCTTCAGAGCAAGACGTATGCCATTCGGACTTATACGGTGGAGGACCGGTTGTTCGAGATTCCCGAGATGGCTAAACAGCATGACATCAACGTGGCTTTCGGGGTCTGGATCGACCGCAATTGGGAACGCAACCGGGCCGATATGGAAGTCTTTTTGAAAACAGCGGCCAGAAGCACCAACATCGTGCGGACCATTGTAGGCAACGAGGTGCTCCTGCGCGGGGAACTCACCCCCGAGGAACTCACCGTTTATTTGGAGTGGGCACGGCAGGAGCTGGATATCCCCGTCAGCACGGCGGAACCCTGGCATGTGTGGGTCGAGCACCACGAGCTGGCAGACCATGTGGATTACCTGGCCGTGCATATGTTGCCCTACTGGGAGGGGGTCCACATCGACCTGGCGGTGGACTATGTTGTCCAGAAAATCGAACTGCTCAAATCGTTATTTCCGGAAAAACCCATCGTGATCGCCGAGGTGGGATGGCCCAGCAACGGACGCACCCGACAATCGGCGGTTGCCACACCGGCCAATCAGGCTACCTTTTTAAGGCGATTTCTGGACCGGGCCGAGAAGGAAAAATACATCTATTACGTCATGGAGGCCTTCGACCAACCCTGGAAGCACAACACCGAAGGAGCGGTGGGGGCCTATTGGGGCGTCTACGATGTGAAGCGTCAGGAAAAGTTTCCCTTCAATCTGCCCATCGTGCCCATCGCCAACTGGACGGTGCTGGCCGGATTGTCGGTGGTCATCGCCCTGATCACCTTCGCCATCTTGCTGATCGACAGCCAAACCCTTGGTAACCGGGGACGCGGGTTCCTGGCCGTGCTGGCTTTCGCCGTCGCTTCCGTGATGGTGTGGGTGGTCTACGATTACCTCCATCAGTACCTGACATTGAGGACCATCATCGTGGGGCTGGTGATGATCAGCGGCATGATCGGGGTCATCGTGGTGCTGCTCACCGAGGCCCACGAATGGGCCGAGGCACGCTGGATCGTCCGGCTGCGCCGGCCCTTTCAGCCGGTGGCCCTGGCGGATAGCGAACTGCCCATGGTTTCCGTGCATGTGGCCGCCTACAATGAACCGCCGACCATGGTCATCGAAACCCTCGATGCGCTGGCGGAACTGGACTATCCCCGGTTTGAGGTCGTGGTGGTGGACAACAACACGAAAGACCGGCAAGTATGGGAACCGGTCGAGGCGCATTGCCGCCGGCTGGGAGGGCATTTTCGCTTTTTTCACGAAGACCCGTTGGCCGGCTTCAAGGCAGGGGCCTTGAACTTCGCCCTGAAGCACACCGATCCGGCGGCTGAAATCATCGCCGTGATCGACAGCGACTATACCGTGGTGCCCAATTGGCTGCGGGATCTCGTGCCACAGTTCAAGGATGCCGGAACCGGCATCGTCCAGGCCCCCCAGGATTACCGGGACGGGACCGAGAACGCCTTCAAGGCCATGTGCTATGCTGAATATCGGGGATTCTTTCTTATCGGTATGGTGACCCGCAACGAACGCAACGCCATCATCCAGCACGGGACCATGACGCTGATCCGTCGCGAGGTGTTGGAAGCCGTTGGCAGCTGGAGCGAATGGTGCATCACGGAGGATGCCGAACTGGGATTGCGGATTTTCGAGCAGGGCTACGAGGCCGCCTATGTCTCACAGTCCTATGGCCTGGGATTGATGCCCGATACCTTCGGCGACTACAAGAAGCAGCGCTACCGCTGGGCCTATGGCGCCATGCAGATTCTACGTCGGCATTGGTCGAAACTGACGGGCCGGTATCGGAGCCGTTTGCGGTCCGGCCAACGCTACCACTTTATCGCCGGTTGGCTGCCCTGGCTGGCAGACGGAGCCAACCTGATGTTCAACTTGGCGGCGCTGCTCTGGTCACTGGCCATGATCATCGATCCCCTGCATGTGGATCCGCCCCTGGTGGTCTTCTCGATTCTGCCCCTGACCCTGTTTGCCTTCAAGATCGGCAAGCTGGTCTATCTTTACCGCACCCGCGTGGATGCCACCTTAAGCCAGACCCTGGCGGCTTCGCTGGCCGGACTGGCCCTGACCCACACCATCGCAAAAGCCGTCATATCGGGTCTGGTCACCCGCAACAAGCCGTTTTTCAGGACGCCCAAAATGGCGGGTGCGTCGGCGCTGGTCAAGGCTTTGGCGGTCTCCCTGGAAGAAATCTTTCTTTTGGCCGTCATGATAGGCGCTGCTACGGCCATCAAAAAGATACATCCCATGGACACCCTGGACATGAAAATGTGGGTGCTTGTCCTCTTGGTGCAGTCCATGCCATATGCCGCCACGCTGCTGATGGCGCTGGTCAGCGGGTTTCCGCGACTTCCGGCCCTGCTCGGGGACCGGCGGCACCGTCGGGCAGCATAAGGATGAGACCCAAAAAAACGAAGATTGGAGGCGATACGATCCTCACCCCATGTTCATGGAGGATTGGATGCAGCCCGGGCCAGTAGAAAATTTTTTGACAACCAGCCAACCAAGGAGATGAAATGAAACCGACGACCAAAATCGGCATTATTATCTGCGATCGCTATCGCCGTTGTGCCGGCGGCAAGTGCCTGCGGTCCATGCGAAACAGGGAAGGCGCCTTCAGCATTTACGAGGATACCGAACCGGAGCTGGTCGGCTACACCACCTGTGAGGGCTGTCCCGGCGGCAACATCGAATATGCTGGCGAAGAGATGGTGAAAAACGGGGCCACCGTCATTCACCTGGCCACCGGCATGGTGGTGGGATATCCGCCCTGCCCGTATATCGACACGTTCAAGAAGTTTCTCGAAAAACGATACGATGTGAAGGTGGTCATCGGCACCCATCCGATCCCCCGGAAGTATCTGGACATGCACACCCATCTGGGCACTTGGACCGATGCAGCCTGGCAGCCGCGCATCGCTCCGACCATGGCCGACGAGGCGACCCGCGCCAGTTATGACTGAGTTTTCCTGTCCGTAACCGTTATTACTCATGATCCAGGAGGTATTCGATGAAACCGAAAACAAAGGAAAATGTCCACAAAGCGTTTATCGGAGAGGCCAAGGCCTATTTCCGGCTGCTGGCCTATGCCGAGCGGGCCAATGAAGAAGAGGTCCCCCAGATCGCGCTGTTGTTCAAGGCCATCGCCGAGGCGGAGCGGGTGCATGCCACCCGACATTTGAACCTGGTAAAGGACCTGATTGTCAAAGACACCGACACGAATCTGGAGAAGTCCTTCCAGCGGGAAAAGTCCATCAGTGAAAACGAGTACCCCGATTTCCTGAAAATCGCCGAAGAAGAGGGCGAGACTGCCGCCGCAACGGTTTTCAGCCACGCCCGGGACGCCGAAGGGTATCATGCCAAATTGTACGAACGGGCGATCATGAACGTGATCAAGGACGAGGTCAAGGAGTACTACGTTTGCCAGGTGTGCGGGTATGTCACCGACAAGCGGATTCCGAAAAAATGTCCGGTATGCGGAGCTCCCCCGGAAAAGTTCAAGACCGTCGGCGGTTGAGATTTTGGTTTGACGTTGGACCGACCGTCTCGGGATCGGTGAAGGAAGGGGTGCTATCATGATTCAGTCAAGCGACCGTCGTCAGGGGCACGTGTTTCCCCGGCGCCTGGATCCGCCCCTGCCGGTGGCGGTCAAGTCGGACGGGTTATGGATCGAAGATCAGGCGGGCAAGCGTTACCTGGATGCCAGCGGCGGAGCGGTTGTCGCAAACGTCGGTCACGGGAGGCAGGAGATCGCCCGGGCGGTCTACGACCAGATCCTGGCCTACGACTACATCCACCCTACGATGTTTACAACGCCGACGGTCGAAGAGCTGGCCTCGGCCCTGGCATCCCATGCGCCTTCGGGCATTGACCGGTTCTATTTTCTTTCCGGAGGCGGCGAGGCCGTGGAGGCCGCCATCAAGCTGGCCCGTCAGATCCACCTGGCCAACGGTCGTCCCGAAAAGTTCCGCTTGGTTGCCCGTTGGAAATCCTACCATGGCCTGACCCTGGGGGCGCTGTCCGCCATGGGCCGCACGGCCTTTCGGACCCCCTTTGCCCCCATGCTGGCGGATGCCGTCCATATCCCGCCACCCTATTGCCTGCGCTGTTCCTACGGGCTGACCTTTCCCGATTGCCGCCTGCGCTGCGCCCTGGCCCTGGAGGAGACCATCGTGAATTTAGGACCCGAAACGGTCTCCGCCTTTCTGGCCGAAACAGTCTCCGGCGGAACGCTGGCCGCCTGTCCGCCGCCGCCGGGCTACCTGGAGACGATCCGCGGGATTTGTGACCACTACGAGGTGCTGCTGATTCTGGACGAAGTGCTGTGCGGCATGGGCCGCACCGGACGCTGGTTCGCCTGTCAGCACGACGGCGTGGTGCCGGATCTGGTTACCCTCGGCAAAGGGCTTGCCGGCGGCGCGGTGCCGCTTTCCGCCCTGGGCGTAAAGGGATGCCATTTCGATGCGGTATGTGCCGACGGCGGGAGCTTCAATCACGGGGGCACCTTCTCCCATCATCCCGTGGCTGCCGCCGCCGGCCTGGCGACCGTCCGTATCCTGGAGCGCGAGGGCCTGGTCGAACGGGTGGCCGAACTGGGCAGCCGCCTGGGAAAGACGCTGGCCGACCGTCTCGGGGATCTTTCCTGGGTGGCCGACATCCGGGGAACCGGTTTTCTATGGGGGATCGAACTGGTCGAAAACAAGTCGACCCTTGCGCCGTTCCCGCGAAACGAACGGGTGACAGAGCGGGTCTGGCAGGCGCTTTTCGACAGCGGTATCGTTGTTTACCGGTCGACGGGCCTGGCCGGCATCGACGGAGACGCCATCATTCTGGCCCCACCATTTGTGCTGGATCCCGCCGATTTTACGCGCGTGGCCGATGCGGTCGGGACGGCTATCCAATCGATCCTCGGCTGAACGAAGCAAAGCCGGGACAGGTGCCTGATTTGTAAAACTTTTGTCAAGGCGGTGGCCTCTTCTTGCCACGATCCACGCTTTCCCTTACTGATGGACGACAGTTTGTTCGTTGCCTTTAATGTTTCGGTACGTGGAAGGACGGTCATGGTTCGATCCATACTGGACGGGATGCGCGGTGTTCTATCCCTGCTCGTTTACGGTTTCAATACCATAATCTGTTGTACGCCCCTGTTCATCATTGCGCTGGTCAGGGTGGCGCTGCCGTTCAAGCCGGTTCAAAATGGCTGCCGGCGTCTGCTGACCGCCATCGCCACCACCTGGATCGCGGTAAACAACTTGAACCAGAAAGTGTTCAACGGCATCCGCTGGGACGTGCAGGGGCTCGACAACCTGGATCCCAAAGGCTGGTACATGGTGGTGGCCAACCACCAGTCCTGGGTGGATATCCTGGTGCTCCAGAACGTATTCCACCGCAAAATTCCCTTCCTGAAATTTTTTCTCAAAAAGGAGCTGTTCTGGTTCCCGGTGATGGGCCAGGCCTGGTGGGCGCTTGATTTTCCCTTCATGAAACGCTATTCGCGGCAATTTTTGAAAAAACATCCTCACCTGATCGGCAAGGACCTGGAGATCACCAAGCGGGCCTGTGAAAAATTCCGCAACATCCCCGTTTCGGTTATGAACTTCGTGGAAGGAACCCGGTTCACCCGTGAAAAACACTCCCGCCAGAAGTCGCCGTACCTGCACCTGCTGCGCACCAAGGCCGGCGGCATGGCCTTTGTGCTGGCAGCCATGGGCGACAAGCTGCAGCACATCGTGGATGTGACCATCGCCTATCCCCAGGGGGTGGGCACGTTCTGGGATTTTGTCTGCGGACGGGTGAAGGAGATCAAGGTCCGCGTGAAAACCCTGCCCATCAACAACGAGATGATGGGAGATTACCTCCAGGACCCGCAATTCAAGCGCGAGTTTCAGGACTGGCTCAACCGGCTCTGGCATCAGAAAGATGAAGATCTGGCCCGTCTGATAGCCGGTTGACCCCTTTTCGCGGTCATGGACCGCCCCTATCAAGATCTCATAAAATCGGGATTTTGATGCTTTCGCCGTAAGAGCGGGCCATGCCCGCGACAATGGTTTTCCATATTCGGTTCCAAATGCGATCATCCTAAACTTCCCGCTACAAATCCTTGACAATGCCAAATCCCACCCATTAAGTTAACTCCCTTCGGCTTTCTTTGACAGCTGCCAGGCGGTTGTCCCTAAATTCCAAAAGGAGATGAACCATGGTCGAATTCAACTATTCGGAACTGCTGCCCCTGGGCAAAGACGATATCCCCTACCGACTGCTTACCACCGAGCACGTCTCCACGGCCCAATTCGAAGGGCAAACCGTCCTCAAGGTTGCACCCGAAGGGCTGGAAATGCTGGCACAAGCCGCCTTCAGGGATGTTTCCCACCTGCT